>Ga0255347_1001221_pt1 | contig 43106 bp, 38 predicted proteins | sample wastewater_treat_2_FD_192479 | JGI IMG/M metagenome (GOLD analysis project Ga0255347, IMG submission 192479) | Wastewater microbial communities from Lulu Island WWTP, Vancouver, Canada - plant24 | ecosystem: Engineered > WWTP > Wastewater > Unclassified | place: Canada: Vancouver, British... | reverse complement strand
CCCGCCTTTGCCCCCCCCGCCATCCCCTTCCCGATTGCACCCGCCGCGCGCCCGTGCTAGAAAAACTCGCATGGCACACAAACTCACACCCAAAATCATCCTCGAAGGCACGCGCCTGACCTTCAAGACCGACCTCGCCTTTTCCCTCAACGAGCACCCGCGCATCGTCGGTCCTCGCCGCTACCGCTACCACTCGCCGCTCATTTCCGGCGAATGGTGCGCCTTCACCAATTTCCCGTGGGGCCGCGGCCTCATCAACTTCGAGCCGCACGAAGAAGCCCAAGCCATGGAAACCTACGCCACCTGGGCGCGCCTCTTCGAACTCCAGCGCTACTACTCCTGGATAATTGACCGCTTCCACCTCTCCACCCGCATGTATCAACTCATGGCTCACGGCAAGGACTACGATTTCCGCTGGCTCGAAGAACGCCTCCGTCCCCTCAATTTCCGCCTCATCTATTGCGTCCGCTCGCCCGAATCCTTCGCCGCCGCCCGCGCCATCCGCTTGCAAGTCTCCGGCAAACCCGACCAGTACGACGACCTCTCCCTCTTCATCCGCGAGCAGGAAGTCCTCGACCGCCTCGTCGCCGAATCCATCCTCCCCGTCCTGCGCCTCGACATGTCCGACAACAACGTGTCCGCCGCCGCAGACCGCGTCGCCGACTGGCTCGAAGCCACCGGCGGCCTCTGGATGGAAAACTAAAGCCTCTTTCCCCGACCTACCGCAAGCTGGACCAACTCGGCCCGTTGCGTTCCTTGTAGCGGACAATCACGCCGTGGTCCCCCGCCCCCGCGTACCACGTGGACGCCGCCGTCGGCGCCTTCCTGTTCAACGCTTTGCTTTTATCCGGGCGCGGCCCCACACTCCAAGCCGCCCACGCCAGCGGCGACTGCGGCTGGTCGTCATAACGCCCCCCATCCGCCTGACACGACGGGAAATCATCCGGCACCCACACCGGATAACGGTCATCCTGCTTGGACCCATTCATCCAGTATTTCTCCGGGGCAATATATTTATAGGTATTCTTCGGATGAAAAGGGTCCTTCAGCAGCGACGACGCCTTCTCTTTGGGATTCGCCGGCAAATATCCGCCGTCCGCCAGTTCACGCGGCAGTTGCAACACTTCTTCCGCATCAATCGCCATGCACGAAACCGTCACCGGCGGATAATGCCCGTTATCAATCCGATAAGCCTCCAGCGCCACCTCCAGCGTCTGCAAATCCGCCAGCACCCGCCCCACGCGCCCCCGCTCAATGGCGCTCAATAGCGGTGACGCCCCCAGCGCCGCCAGCAAGGCCAGCACCGCCAGCGTCACCAGCAGTTCAATCAGTGTGAACCCCGACTTCACTCGTCTTTCCGAATCAACCAATAGACCCGGTTCGTCGCGTCACCCGTGTCTTCCACCACAATGGTCATGCGCGGCGTCACGTCCAGGTCCTGCCAGTTGCCCGGCCCGCCATCGGAATACTGGACCACATAACCGGCGTAATCAGACGAAAAACTGACCGCCACGCCGCCCCCGCTGCCGCGCCCAATATCCAGCACCGGCCCGATTTCCTGCACAAAAAGTTCATAGCCGGCCGTGCTGCTCCCCTCCTGATTCAAAATGCCCGTTGCCGAAAATACCGTCGTGGTCGCCGGCGGCTCACCCAAATCCGTCAGCGGCATCCGCAACAACAAACTTCTACCCGTGTCATCCGCCGCCCAGCAAATCCGTTCTCCCCAAGCGGCCTTCCCCCAGCCGTTCGTATCCGTCAGCCGAATCCCATCCAGCCGCACGCGCATCCCCTGCCAGTGCTCGCCGCCCGTCTCGCGCGTCGCATCGAAAATCGCCTCATCATCCGCCGTCTTCAAATCCGCCAGCGTAATCGCCTCCGCCTGCGGCAACCCCACATTGGGCTTCACCAGCGCGACGTCAAAATTATTATTCGGGTCAATCCGGTGCGCCTCGTTGATATTCCGCTTCCCGTTATAGAACAACGCCTTCCGTGCCGTCACTTCCACCAAATCGCCCTTGCGAAACCGTCGGCCATTCTCATCAAAACGAACCCGCTGCATCTCACTCAACCAGCCCGCCTCGTCGTAGTTCTGCTCCGGCAAAAAGCTCCGTTGCGCCATATAAAGCGCCGTCCCCCCCCGGTCACCCGCCGCCACCGCCTGAATAAACATCTGGTATTGCCCGCCCGTCGGAGGACTCACGGCCTCCGGATTAAACGCCAGCGGCAGCATTTCCTCCGGGTCGTTCAAAATCACCCCGCGAATCGTGAAAGGAAATATTTCCTCCCACGCGCTCTTTCCCTCCTCCGTCACCGCTTGCAACTCCGCGTGCGTCACCACCGTCGTTTGCCCAAACGCCGCAACCGCGCTCAACGCCCATATCCAAGTCATTCGTACAATCATCTTCATTGGTCTCTCCTTCAGCCCACTGCTGTAATGGTCAATTTGCCGTGTTTCACTCCGCGCACGGCGGCCAGCCGGTCCGCCAGCGTCCGCACCTGGTCTGCCGGCCCCCTCACAACCAAAGCCTCCAAACAATCGTGGTGACTCAAATGCACATGCATAACCGCCGCAATCAACCCCTCGGCGTCGTGCTGAATATCCGTCAGCTTCGCCTGCAAATTGCGTGCATGGTGGTCATACACCAGCGTAATGACCCCGGCGATGACCTGCCGCCCGCCGCGCGCGCGCTGCTCCACCACCGCATCCCGCACCAAGTCCGCCACCAGCGCCGACCGACTCGCCGCCCCCTTGGCCGTCACCAGCCCATCCAGTTCCAGCGCCAGCGCATTCGGCAGCGACACACTCAAACGCGTCGCGCCTCCATCCGTTGAATTATTACGATTTTTCATAAATGTATTAATGGCATGAAAACGCTTTTTCCGCAAGAAAAATTTGACTGTCCCCGCCACCCGCCGCTACGCTCCGATGTCATGAAACGACTCTGCGCCCTCATCCCGCTTCTTTTCCTCCCCGCCTGCGCCCAGTCGCCCCATCCCGTCACCACCTACTTCTTGTCACAAGCCCGCGCCGCCCCCGAAGTGCGCATCGAAGACGCCTACAAATGGCTCTTTCACGCCACGCGCGGCGGCGAACACGCCATCGAAAATGAAATCGCGACGCTCAAGTGGCTGGAAAAAGAATGGACCACCCTCACCGCTCCATTGCCGGATGAACCGCTATGGGTCCCGCTGACCCCCGACGGACGCATCGGCCGCCTGAATCTGCGCCCCTACAAAGCCCAAGGCGGCGACCTCCTCGCCCTCCATCACGCCTTTGTCGCCGGCGCGGCCTCCTTTAACGCCCGCCCCAACGACTTCCTCCAAGCCTGGCGCGCCCTCGGCCGGGCGCTCCCGACAACCCCCGACGCGCCGCTCACGCAAGCCGACTGGAAACAATTTGACGCCCGCATGCGCGCCAAAAAATATCCCGCCTGCCACCACAGCGCCGCCTACCAGCAGGCCCGCCAGCCCGCCTATCGCGTCCTCCCGGCCCCCGAAGCCCGCCAACTCCTGCAAGCCCTCCCCAATCCCCCGCCCGCCCCATAAACGCCCCATAACCCGGCCCCACCCGGCCGTAACCCCTAAACGCCGCCCTCACTCGGCCACCTAACGCGCGACAAACGCCCCATAACCCGCCCGCTCATAAACTTCCCAAATCCGCCCCAAAACACATATTTCATTTTTATTATATCTGGATATTGACATATGTGGATTGTGAGATACATTATGAGGGCATGAAAATAAAAAATTGTGCAAAACGTCAGGACTTGTCCATTAAAGAATTAGCCCGAATGGCCGTGATTTTACGACTGCTGGCCCACCCCTACCGGTTGAAAATCGTGGATATTCTGGAGGCCGAGAAGGAACTCCCCGTTCACGACTTGGTAACCCGCCTGAAGCTGCCCCAAGCCGCGGTTTCCGGCCACCTCAGGAAAATGTCGCGGGCCAACCTCTTGATGTCCAAGCGACGCGGCAAGGAAGTCTGGTACTCCATCTGCGACCGCCGCTCCCTGACCATTTTAGACTGCATACGCAAGAAAGGCGACCCGAAATGAAAAACAAACAACAGTGGATGTTGAGCGCGCTGGCCGTTGGCCTTGCGCTGGCGTGTTCCGCGTCGGCCGCCACGCTGGATGAAGCGGTGGCCATGGCTTTGGAAAACTCCCCCACCCTGCAGGCGGCGGAAAGCCGCATTGAGTCCGCGCAGGCCATGCTGCGGCAGGCGAAATCCTATTACTACCCCTCCATCGGCCTGGCCGCCAATTACAGCGTCAGCGACAACCCGGCCCAAGCCTTCATGATGACCCTCAATCAGGGCAAGCTGAACATGATGGCCCCCGGCTTTAACCCGAATGAAGCCGATGACACCGACAATTTCCGGGGCTCCTTGACGGCTCAGTGGCGGCTCTTTGATTTGCAGCGAGACGCCGGCCGCCGGATGGCTCAATACGGCACGGAACTCAGCGCGGAAGCCTTCGCCGCCGCCCGCAACCAGTTGGTTTATGAAATCACGCAAGGCTTTTACGGCGTCTTGCAAGCCCAGGCGTTCGCAAAGGTGCAGGAAGAAGCGGTCGCCAGCATCGAAGAAAGCCTGCGCATCGCCAAAGAGCGCTTTGAGGCCGGCGGCGCCGTGAAGACGGATGTGCTGAATCTGGAAACTCAACTGGCCCAGGCCAACGAAGACCTCATCAAGGCCCGCAACGGCGCGCAATTGGCGCTGGCGGCGCTGAATGCGGCCATCGGCGACGATTTCATCACCGCTGAAAACATCGTCGCGCCCGACCCGGCCGTGCTGAGCAATCCCCCGCCCGTGTGCAAAGACCCCGAAGGCTTCCTGAAGCGCCCCGAAATGCGCGCCGCCACCCTGTTGCGCCGCATCAAGGAGCATGATGTCCGCAAGGCCAGGGGCGGCTATGCTCCCACCATCAGCGCTTTTGGCTCCGTGGACGCCGATAGCGGCAACGCGCGCGATTTTGAACAGAGCTATGTCGCCGGTGTGATGGCCGAAATCAACATCTTTGACGGCGTCCGCACCCGCGCGGCGGTTCAAGCCGCCCAAGCCGATTGGAAGGCGGCGCAAGCCGACGAAAACAAGGCGCGCCTCAATCTGCGTCTGGATTTGCGCCAGGCCTTTCTGCGCTCTCAGGAAACGTGGGAGCGCCTGGAAGTGACCCGCAAAAGCCTCGAAACCGCCGAAGAAGCCCGCCGCATCGTGCAGGAGCAATATGAGCAAGGCGCGGCGGATATCGCCATTTTGCTGCAAACTCAAGTCGGCGTCACCGCCATGCAAACCCGCCATGCGGCCGCGCAGTATGATTTCCTCACCGCTCTCGCCAATCTGCAACGAGCCAAAGGGGAATTCGGAGAAGTCGCCGGCAACCCGTAATCAAAAAACACGAGCCCACGCAAATTTCAAAACCTAGGGAGAATCGAACATGAAAAAAACATCCGCATTGAAAAAGTTCCTCAAACCCGTTCTCGGCATTCTCGGTCTGGCCATTGTGATTGTCTGGTCCGGTGGATTTCTCAACAAGCGCGTCAAGCCGTCCAAGGTGGACTTCCAACCCGGCATCCCGCTGCCCGAAGACGCGGGAACCGTTGCCGTTCAGCCGGAAACCGCCCCCGTCTGGGTGGAAGTCATCGGCACGACCGCATCCGAGGAAAAAATCAATCTGACCTCCCGCATCCCGGCATACGTGGCGGAAGTGTTCGTTTCGGCGGGCGATACGGTCAAAAAAGGCCAAAAACTCATCACGCTGGACGACCGCGATATTCGCCAGCAATTGGCGGCGGCGGAAGCCCAGTTGAATCAAGCCACAACCGAATACGAGCGCGCCAAGCAGCTTTTTGAAAAAGAAGCCACCACGCAACAGGCGCTGACCGCCGCGGAATCCATGTTCGCCACGGCAAAGGCGCAGGTCGAGCAGGTCAAAGTCATGCTGACCTACGCGCAAATTGAATCGCCCATTGACGGCGTCGTAACGGACAGGCGCGTGGAAAGCGGCGACTTGGCCAATCCGGGCATGCCCCTGCTCTCCGTCTATGACCCGCTGCGCATGCGGCTGGAAGCCCCGGTTCCCGTTCGCCTGCTGGACCGCCTCGCGTTGAATCAGGATGTCCAGGTGTCGCTGGAACGCCCCGCCCAGACCATCCGCGGCCAGGTGTCGGAAATTGTCAGCGAAGTGGACAGCCAAAGCCGCACCCAGCTCGTCAAAGTGCATCTGGACCGCGCCGAAGGCGATATTCTCCCCGGCGCCTTCGGGCGTCTGTGGGTGGCGGCCGAACCGCGCGAATCCATTTTTGTGCCCGCTTCCGCCATTATTCAAATGGGCCAGTTGACGTTTGTGCAGGTGGCCCGGGATGGCCGCGCCATTCGCCGAACGGTCAAGACAGGACCGGCCCGCGAAGGCCGCGTGGAAATCCTGTCCGGCCTGCAAGCGGGCGACAACCTGTGCGTCACGCCTATCTGGGAGGACTGAATCCATGGAAGACCGTAAACATTCTTTTACCTCTGGCATCCTTCAGGCCTTTCTGAGGGGGAATCTCTCGATTCTGCTGATTCTGATTAGCCTGGCGGCGGGGGCGGCGGCCCTCCTCATCACGCCGCGCGAAGAAGAACCGCAGATTGTCGTGCCGCTCGCCGATGTCATGATTATGATGCCCGGCAGCTCCGCCGCCGAAGTGGAACAACTGGCCTCCTCGCGTCTGGAAAAAATGCTCTATCAAATTGATGGCGTCGAACACGTCTATTCCATGTCGCGCCCCGGCATGGCCGTGGTGACCGTCCGCTTCTTTGTCGGCGAGGACCGCGAAGACAGCCTCATTAAGGTCTACAATAAAATCTTTCAGAACATTGACCAAACCACGCCGGGCATCGCCGGCTGGGTCGTCAAACCCATCGAAATTGACGATGTGCCCATCGTCAATGTGACCCTGCACAGCGAAACGGCCAATTCGCATGAATTGTACCGAATCGCCGAAGAAGTCGCCCAAAAACTGCAATCCATTCCCGACAGCGCGAAAATCACCATTCACGGCGGGCAAAAACGCGTGGTGCAAGTCTATCTGGACACCGAGCGCCTCGCCGCCTACGGGCTTTCGCCCATGGAAATCGCCGGCGCGCTGAAAGTTTCCAACGCCCAAATGGAAAGCGGCACATTTGAGCAGGCCAATCGGACCATTGTCGTGGAAACCGGCCCGTTCCTCCAACATGTGGAGGACGTGCGCAGCCTGATGGTGGGCGTGTATCAAAACCGCCCGGTCTATCTGCGGGATGTCGCGGCCATTCAGGATGGCTCCGACGAGTTGACGAGCTATAGCCGCTTTGGCATGGGACCCGCCTCCGGCGAAGATGCCGGCCAGCTTCACACCGCTGTCACCATTGCCTTGGCCAAGAAAAAAGGCAGCAACGCCGTCAAAGTCGCCCGCGAAGCCGACCGCCTGATGAAGGAACTGAAAAGCTCCCTCATCCCGGAAGACGTTGCCGCCACCATTACCCGCGACTACGGAGCAACCGCCAACGAAAAGGTCAATGACCTCGTGATGAATCTGGCAATGGGCATTCTCACCGTGATTGCCCTCATTGCCCTTTCGATGAGCTGGCGCGAAGGCATGATTGTCGCCCTCGCCATTCCCATCACCTACTCGCTGACCCTGCTGTTCAACTACTTGCTGGGCTACACCATCAATCGCGTGACCCTGTTTGCGCTGATTCTGGCGCTGGGCTTGCTGGTGGATAATCCCATCGTGGGCGTCGAAAACATCTCTCGCTTCCTCTCCATGAAAAAATATCCCCGCCTGCGCGCGGTCTCGATGGCCATGGAGGAAGTCATGCCCCCCATCCTGCTGGCCACGCTCTCCATTGTCGTGTCCTTCATCCCGATGTTCTTCATCACCGGCATGATGGGCCCCTACATGGCGCCCATGGCCATCAACGTGCCGCTGACCATGCTCTCTTCACTGCTGGTCGCCCTGGCCATCACGCCGTGGCTCGCCAGCAAATTGCTGAAGGAGTCTCCTGCCGAAGCCGCGGCCTACGACGTGACCACCACCGGAACCTATCGGGTGTATCACCGCCTGATGTCGCCGCTGGTCTCCTCGCGCGGGCGCAGCATCCTGCTGTTGCTGGGGGTCGTCCTGCTGTTTGGCTTCTCCGTCTTCCTGGCCGCCTCCGGGCGCGTGCCCCTCAAGATGCTGCCATTTGACAACAAGAATGAAATGCAAATTGTGGTGGATATGCCCGCCGACGCCACACTGGAAGCAACCGATGCCGTCGTGCGCGAGATTGAGGACTACCTTCAAACCGTGCCCGAGGTCGTCAACTTTGTCTCCAGCGTCGGCGAAAATTCCCCCATGGACTTCAACGGCCTCGTCCGGCACTACTATTTGCGCCAAGGCGCCAACATGGCCGATGTGCGCATCAATCTGCTCCCCCGCCAAGAGCGCCAGATGAGCAGCCACGCCATCGCCCTGCGCCTGCGCAACGATATTGAAGCCATCGCCGCCCGCAACCGCGCCAAGCTCAAAATTATCGAAGTGCCCCCCGGCCCGCCCGTCCTCTCCACCGTCGTGGCCGAAATCTACGGACGCCCCGATCAGCCCTACAGCGAATTAATCGCCGCCGCCCAAGCCCTTCAAGAGCGCATGGCGGAAGAGCAGGGCGTCGTGGACATGGACGACTCCGCCGAAGAATACCAGCAAAAGCTGTTCTTCCGCGTGGACCGCGAGAAAGCCGGCCTCAACGGCATTTCCACCGAAGATGTGGCCCAAACGCTGCGGATCGCCCTCAGCGGAATGCCCGCCGGCGTCGTACACGCACCCCACGAGCGCAACGAACTGCCCATCATGTTGCGCCTGCCGCGCGAAAAACGCTCCGACCCCGAGCGCCTCAAAACCATCATGCTCAAAGGCCGCATGGGCAACAGCGTCGCGCTGGGCGAGCTGGGCAAATTTGAAGACCAGGAGGTCGAACCGACCATCCATCATAAAGATATGGAGCGCGTGGTGTATGTCACCGCCGAAATGGCCGGCCGCGGCCCCGCCTACGCCGTCCTGAGCCTTCAGGCCGACCTGAAAAAAGACCCGCTCCCCGACGGCATCCGCGCCGTGTGGACCGGCGAAGGCGAATGGAAAATCACGGTGGATGTGTTCCGCGACCTGGGCATCGCGTTCTCCGCGGCCCTGCTCGCCATCTATGTGCTGCTGGTGTACGAAACCGGCTCCTACCTGCTCCCCATCGTCATCATGCTGTCCATCCCGCTGACCATGATTGGCATCATGCCGGGCTTCTGGCTGCTGAATGTTCTGGGCGGCCAAACCGTGGGCGGCTACGCCGATTCCATCTTCTTTACCGCCACGGCCATGATAGGAATGATTGCCCTCGGCGGCATCGTGCAGCGCAACGCCATCATCCTGATTGATTTCATCCGCAGCGAAGCCGCGCGCGGCAAATCGCTCAAGGATGCCATCATCGAGGCTGGCGCGGTGCGCTTCCGCCCGATCTTCCTGACCGCCGGCACCACGCTGCTGGGCGCGTGGCCCATCACCCTCGACCCCATCTTCAGCGGCCTGGCCTGGTCCATTATCTTCGGCCTCTTCGTGTCCACCGCCTTCACCCTGGTCGTCGTGCCCATCGCTTACGGCCTCATCTATCGCAACCAACCCGCAACGGAGAAAGTATCATGAAAATGCTGATGATTGTATGCCCCGAAAACCGTCGCGCCGAAATCCGGCAACTGATTGTGCGCCACGAGGTCCGCTCGTATAGCGAAATCGCCAACGTGCTGGGCGAAGGCAAAACCGGCAAACACCTCGGCACGCACACATTCCCCGGAAAATCGGTGTTGATTTTCACGGTCTTGCCGCCGGCCAAAAAGAAAGAACTGGTCACCGCCCTGCGCGAGTACCAAAAGGGCCTCTATGAAGGCGAAGGCTTCCGGGTCTTTGCCCTGCCCGTCGAATCCATTATGTAAACAAGGAGAATGCCATGACCCCCATTGTCAAAACAATCATCGGCGCCGCCGTCGGCGCGGCCATCGGTTTTGCCATCTACCGTTTTGTCGGCTGCAAAACCGGCGCCTGCCCCCTCAACTCCAACCCTTGGATTTCCATGCTGGTATGGGGTATGATAGGCGCCATCAGCGCCTCCGGCGGCCGCTAACCCCTGTTAAAAACTAACCGCAACTCAAAAAAGAAAGGAACACAACCAATGGAAACAACAACCCAAGCCCCAGTCAGTATGCCGCGCATTGGCGACAAGGCCCCGGCCTTCAAAGCCAAGACCACCCAGGGCGACATGGACTTCCCGAAACAATACGAAGGCCAATGGGTCATTCTGTTCAGCCACCCGGCTGACTTTACCCCGGTCTGCACCAGCGAATTCCTCACCTTCGCGGTTCTGGAACAGCAATTCGCGGAAGCCAATTGCAAGCTGGTCGGCCTCTCCATTGACGGGCTTTACAGCCATATTGCCTGGCTGCGTACCATCCAGGAAAAAATCAGCTACAAAGGCCACAAAAACGTCGAAGTAAAGTTCCCGCTGATTGATGACATCAGCATGAACGTCGCCAAACTCTACGGAATGATTCACCCCGGCGAAGCAGCCACACAGGCCGTTCGCGCCGTCTTCTTCATTGACCCCAAAGGCATCATCCGGGCCATCATCTATTACCCGCAGAGCCTCGGCCGCAACTTCGACGAAATTTACCGTGCCCTGATTGCCATGCAAACAGCGGATGAATTCGGCATTGCCACCCCCGCCGACTGGCGTCCCGGTGACGATGTCATCGTCAGCCCGGCCGCCAGTTGCAGCTCGGCCAAAAACCGCATGGACGGCAAGGAAGACATGGTCTGTCAGGACTGGTTCTTCTGCCAGCGGAAACTGGACAAAGAAAAAGTCCTGAAAGCCGTGCTGAAGAAATAAACGCAATCAACCCCAAGCCCCGCGGGCCGCTCCCGCGGGGCATCTCGGAAAGGAAACCTAAACATGAGCAATCAAATCATTGACCTGAATGCCAATAACTTTGCGGACGAAATCAAGTCCGGCCTGACCCTGGTGGACTTCTGGGCCCCGTGGTGCGGCCCCTGCCGCATGCAAGGCCCCATCCTCGAACAAGTCGTCGGCAAAGTCGCCGGCAGCAAAATCGCCAAACTCAACGTGGACGATGCCGGCTCCGTCGCCGCGCAATTCGGCGTCCAGAGCATCCCCACTCTGATTATCTTCAAGGATGGCAAACCCGTGAAGCAATTCGTTGGTGTGCAGCAAGCCGCCACCCTCGTCGCCGCCCTCGAAGCCGCCAAATAAACCAAACCACCGCGCCCCGCCCGCCCTGTAGCTGCGCTCGCCGAGCGCAGACGGCTGTTCGACCGTCGGGGCTGTTCGGTTTTCACACGGGAGCGGCGGCGCCCCGCCGCCGCTCCCCTCTTTTCTCCGCCCATTGCGTTAATCGGCTGTTCCGGTTCCCCCTGACCTGAACTCTGCCCTCCCCAAACCGCTGCTCGGCTGTTCCTGACCTCCGACCTCTGACCTCTGCTTTCTGCTCTCTCCCCCGGCTCTCCCCTGAATCCCAAACTCTGCCCCATGCTCACGGATAAGGCCCGCAAGAATCCTCGTGAGCCCCCTTGACTCTCTCCGTTTACCCCTGCTACGGTTGCTCCGAGGTGTGCGCATGACGATCCCCCGCCTGTTTGTATTCGTTCTTTCCGCATGGCTTCTCACGGGATGCCAATTTCCGCAGATATCCCCTTCCGAACCGGTGGAAACAAGCCCGGCCCAGAAGACGACCGCCGACACCCAGACCCCATCCTGCGACTGGTCGCTGCCGCCGGACAACCCCGAAGGTATCACGGAACAGAAACTCGCCAAGCAAACAGCGGACTCGCTGTCCCGGCAATGGAAGAATGCCCACGCACACACCGGACTGCCCTGCCCCGGCCGCGAAGAGGAGCTGTCGATGTTCTTCGATCAACTGGGAGCCTGGCAGGCCGGGCTGCCCGAAGCGCGCGATCCGGCCACTCTGCTGGCGACGGCGGAAATCTTACGCTCCGCGCCTTGCGACGATCCCGCCCTGCTCCATGCCCACGGCCTCCTTCTCCAAGAAGCCGGACGCTATACCGAAGCCTTCGATTTGTTTTTGCAGGCCGCCGCCCGCTATGACCAGCTTGGAGCTTCCGGCATCCTGAAAGCCCGCAACGCCGTCGCCATCTATACCGTTATCCACCAGATCGGCGATGACCACGACAAGGATCAATGCTTCCGATGGAAAGACCGGGCGCTGGAATTTCTTGCTCAGGGTGTCGCCCGCGACACCTTTCGCCCCGAAGACCTTCGACCGCTCCATGCCCACATCAGCGAACATTGGAAGAAAATCTACTGGACCCGCGACGGCGATCAGCGCCACACCGGCGACGAACTGATTGCCGCCGCCAACGCCCTCCCGCCGCGAACCGGCATCCTCGTCGAATGCAGCGCCGGGCCGATGCCCGGCGGCACGGGCAACACCTGGGATTGGGCCACGGCCGCCGCCCTCGCCCCGCACCATCCGTTCGCGCTCGCGGGCGGCCTCACCGCCGCCAATCTGCCGGAAGCCGTCCGCGCCTCGCAAGCGGCCGGACTGGACGCCAGCTCCAGTCTGGAAACCGCGCCGGGCATCAAAAATCCCGACGCCATCCGCGCTTTTCTGGAGGCGGCCGCCGCCCTGCCGCCCCCGCCCGCATCTTTTGTCTGGAAAGGAAACTCATGAGCCAACCTCGCCTGGAAAACATCAACATCGAATCCGTTGTCTCGCTGGCAACGCCCCGCGAAATGAAAGCCGCCCTGCCGCTCTCCGCCCAAGTCATCCGCACCGTTTTGCAATGCCGCGAAACCATCGAGCAACTGCTGGACCGCGACGACCCGCGCCTGTTCGCGGTAGTCGGCCCCTGCTCCATTCATCACCTCGACGCAGCGGCGGAATACGCCCGGAAACTCAAAACGCTGGCCGATGAAATCAGCGACTCCATTTACGTCATCATGCGCGTCTATTTTGAAAAGCCGCGCTCATCCATCGGCTGGAAGGGCCTGATTAACGACCCGTATATGAACGACACCTTCCAGATTGAGGAAGGCATCCGCATGGCGCGGCATTTTCTAATCCGCACGGCCGAGATGGGCCTGCCCGCTGCCACTGAGCTCCTCGACGTGCTGATGCCGCAGTATATCGGCGACCTGATTTCCTTGAACTTCATCGGCGCGCGAACCGCAGAAGCCCAGACCCACCGCGAAATTGCCAGCGGCATCTCAACGCCCGTCGGCTTCAAAAACGGCACCGACGGCTCGCTCGACGCCGCCATCAACAGCGTGCGGGCGGCCATGGGACCGCATCACTTTTTGGGCGTGACGGAAGACGGCCTGCCCGCCGTTTTCTCCACCACGGGCAACCGCTATCCGCATGTGGTGCTGCGCGGCGGCAAGAAACCCAACTACGACGCCGCGTCCGTGGCCGCCTGCGAAGCCGCCCTGCGCGCCGCCCGCCTGCCGCAAAATATCGTGGTGGATTGCTCGCACGGCAACTCCGGCAAAAAACCGGAACGTCAGGCCGTCGTGATGCGCGATGTGCTCTCGCAAATCGAAGCCGGCAACGAATCCATTCGCGGCTTCATGCTGGAAAGCAATCTGGAAGGCGGCTGCCAAACCTTGGGCGCGAATCCCGCGCACATCAACCCGCGCCAATCCGTCACCGACGCCTGCCTCGATTGGCCCACCACCGAAACCCTGCTGCGCGAAGCGCACGACCGCATGGCTAAACTGGGCCGCACAAGCCCGGGGAGAAAGTTGCAAACATGAACAAACTGATTGGACAATACCCGGACGCCTCCGGCCACTTCGGCCCCTACGGCGGACGCTTCGTCGGCGAAACATTGATGTCCGCCCTGCTGGATGTTGAAGCCGCCTGGGCATCCGTCAAAAACGACCCCGCCTTCATGGCCACCTATCACGCCCTGCTGCGCGACTACGCCGGCCGCCCCACCCCGCTCGATTGCGCCACGCGACTTTCCGACCACCTCGGCGGCGCGCGGATTTGGCTCAAGCGCGAAGATTGCACCCATACCGGCGCGCACAAAATCAACAACGTCGTCGGCCAGGGCCTGCTCGCCCGCCACATGGGCAAACGGCGGGTGATTGCCGAAACCGGCGCCGGCCAGCACGGCGTCGCCACCGCCACCATCGCGGCCCGCTTCGGCTTCGAGTGCAAAGTTTTCATGGGCGCGGAAGACATCGCGCGCCAGGCGCCCAATGTGCGCCGCATGGAATTGCTCGGCGCCCAAGTCATCCCCGTGCAAAGCGGCACCCGCACGCTCAAGGACGCCATGAATGAAGCCCTCCGCTACTGGTCCAGCGCCAGCGAAGACACATTTTACGTAATCGGCTCCGTCGCAGGCCCCCACCCCTACCCCGAAATGGTGCGCAATTTTCAACGCGTGATTGGCGATGAAGCCCGCGCCCGGTTCCTCGAAAAAAACAACCGCCTGCCGGACCTGCTGGTCGCTTGCGTGGGCGGCGGCTCCAACGCCATCGGGCTGTTTTATCCATTTCTGGACGACCCCTGCGAGATGATTGGCGCGGAAGCCGCCGGCGACGGCCTCGACACCCCGCGCCACGCCGCATCCATCAGCGGAGGCAGCCCCGGCGAATTGCACGGCTCCATCAGCTATCTCCTCCAAAACGACGAAGGCCAAATCCATGAAGCCTGGTCGGTGTCCGCCGGCCTCGATTATCCCGGCGTCGGCCCCGAACATGCCCTCCTGCACGACTTGAAACGCGTGCGCTACGAAGGCGTCACGGATGAAGAAGCCATCGCCGCCTTTCAACTGCTGTGCAAGTACGAAGGCATCATCCCCGCGCTGGAAAGCGCCCACGCGCTCGCCGCCGCCATTCGCGTGGCCCCGCAACGCTCCCGCAACGAAAACATCCTGGTTTGCCTCTCCGGACGCGGCGACAAAGACCTCGACCACGTCACCCGCTACCTGAAAGAAGCCAAAGGCCGGAAGTCAGAATGAAGACACAAGGGAAAGAGGTCAGAGGTCAGAGGTCAGGGGTCAAGAACACCCCCGGACCCCAATTAGTCTCTGCCCGCCGTCCGCAGGACGTGGATGCAGAGGATTTCTTTCGGGTTTTGGCGGGATTTCACGCGAAAATAAGACGTGATTTTTCAGATGATGGCACTTTGCGGACGACCCGGACAGGACTCGTGTCCGTCCGGTGTCGTCCGCAAAGCGCCAGGGCTGAAAAGGCGCGACTTGGTTTTCGCGCCGCCAAAACCCGAAAGAAATCCTCTCTCTCCAGCCCCCGCCACCACACGCCCCACCCCCCAACCCCTCCACAACCATGAACCGAATCACCGCAAAATTTCAAGAACTCCAACAAACCAGCCGCAAAGCCCTCATCGGCTACCTCACCATCGGCGACCCCACCCCCGAAACAAGCTGCCAAATTCTAAAAGCAGCCTGCGCGGCAGGACTCGACATTCTGGAACTCGGCGTCCCCTTCTCCGACCCGACGGCGGATGGGCCCGTGATTCAAGCGGGAGGCCAGCGCGCGCTCCGCGCCGGCATGTCACTATCGAAAGTCTTGGACATGGCCGCGCGCCTCCGGCAGGAAACCGATACGCCCATGCTGCTCTTCAGCTACTACAATCCGCTCTTCAAATACGGCCTGGAACGGCTGGCCAAAGCCGCCCAATCCGCCGGCATAGACGGATTGCTGGTGGTGGATTTGCCGCCGGAAGAATCCGCCCCGTTGCGAGCCGCGCTCGCCGGAACGAACCTCCAGGTGATCCTCCTCGCCGCCCCAACCACGCGCCCCGACCGCTTGCGGATGATTGCCCAAAAAACGCAAGGCTTCCTTTACCTCATCACCAAAGCCGGCACCACCGGCGAAGGCGGTCTGGACCTCGACGCCATTCGCCGGCACGCCGCCGAAGTCAAAGCCGTCAGCCCCCTGCCCGTTTGCCTCGGCTTCGGCATCCGCAACGAAGACGACGCCCGACAACTCGGCCCGATGGCCGATGGAATTATTGTCGGCTCCGCCCTCGTCAGAATCATCGCCGAAAACCCCGACGCCCCCGACCTCCCCGCCCGCGTAGCCGAAAAAATCCGCGCCCTCCGCCGCGGCCTCGACCAATAACACACCCCGTTTCCGGTCTCAGGCCGGACCGCCCCGCTGTTCTGTAGCTGCGCTCGCTGAGCGCAGAGGGCTGTTCGGCTGTTTTCCTGACCTCTGACCTCTGCTCTCTGACCTCTCCTCTCAAATAAAGGGTTGCCATTTCCCCATTATGGGCATATGCTCATTTAAAAATGAACCCCACGCAAAAAAGGAGCCCACCATGAACGTCGTCATCACCTCCACCAGCGGCAACCTCGCCGACCCCGTGGATATGCATTTCGGACGCGCCAAGTACTTCATTCTGGCCCACACGAAAACCGGACAGGCCACCGCGCACGACAACAGCCCCAACATGCAAGCCCGACAAGGCGCGGGCATCCAATCCGCGGAAACCGTCGCCAAACTGGGCGCCGAAGTCGTCATCACCGGAAGCGTCGGCCCCAAAGCCTACCGCGCTTTGCAGGCGGCCGGCATCAAAGTGGCGTTGGTGGAAGAGGTCTGCTCCGGCACGGAAGCCCTGCGCCGTTTCAAGGCTAACGAGCTGCCCGTTCTGGATAAACCCAACGCCGAAGGCCATTCCTTTTAGGAGGTCGCCGTATTGAACAAAAGCTCCGCCACCTTCACTTGCGCCCGATGAAAACGGCCCCCATCATTGCCATTGCCAGCGGCAAAGGCGGCACGGGAAAAACCACCGTTGCCGTCCATCTGGCCACATGGCTGGCCGAACAGGGACGTGCGGTGCAATATCTCGATTGCGATGTGGAAGAACCCAACGGCCATTTGTTCCTGCGCCCAACCATCACCTCGCGTGAGCCTTGGGGCGTGCCGCAGCCGGTGATAGATAACGACCGTTGCACATCCTGCGGCAAATGCGCCGAAGTTTGCGTGTTTAATGCCATCGCCATGCTGAAAAAGCCGCTGGTGTTCCCGGAACTATGCCACGGCTGCGGCGGCTGTACGCTGGCCTGCCCGGTGGCCGCCATCCGTGAAGAACCCCACACCATTGGCGAAATCAGCCTCGGAGCCGCTGGCGATATTGCCTTTGGACAAGGACGCCTCAACATTGGCGAACCCCTGGCACCCCCGCTCATTCGCGCGCTCATCCACCGCCGCCAAAAGAATGCCATCACCCTGCTCGATGCCCCTCCCGGCGCATCCTGCCCGGCGGTGACAGTCGCACGCGACGCCGATTGCCTTTTGCTGGTCACCGAACCTACGCCGTTCGGCCTTCATGACCTGACGCTGGCCATCGAAACCTTCCGCCCGCTGGGCCACCCCATGGGAGTCGTCCTCAATCGAGCCGACAACGACACCCGAATTCAGGACTTTTGCGCGCGCGAGGCCATCCCGCTACTGGCCGAAATCCCCGATGATCGCCGCGTCGCCGAAACCTACGCGCGCGGAAATCTGCTCTTTGAAACATTCCCGGAATGGCGAAACTACTTTACAACCCTCTGGACGGGCATCGAGGCGCGACGATGAAAGAACTGGTCGTCATGAGCGGCAAAGGCGGCACGGGCAAAACCAGCCTGACGGCCTCGTTCGCCGTTCTCGCCAAAAACTTCGTGCTGGCCGATACCGATGTGGATGCCGCCGACTTGCACCTGATTCTACAGCCTGCCGTGCGGCAAAAAGAAAAGTTTTACAGCGGCAATCTGGCCGTCATTCGCTCCGACGCCTGCACAGGCTGCGGCCGATGCCACGAGTTGTGCCGCTTCGCGGCCATCGCGCCGGCAACCCGCGCCACGGATGGGCGCTCCATCTTCACCGTGGATGACATCGCCTGCGAAGGCTGCGGCGTATGCGTCTGGAATTGCCCGGAAAAGGCCATTGATTTTCCCGAACAACTTTGCGGCGAATGGTTTATTTCCGACACCCGCCACGGCCCCCTCGTCCATGCCCGCCTGACACCGGGCGCGGAAAATTCAGGCAAGCTGGTTGCCCTTGTTCGCGAACAGGCCCGCAAGCTGGCGCAAAAACAAAACAGCGCGGCCATTCTCGTGGACGGCCCGCCCGGCACGGGTTGCCCGGCCATTGCCGCCCTCACCGGCGCCCACAGCGTGCTCATCGTCACCGAACCAACCGTATCCGGCGCGCACGATTTTGCGCGAGCGCTAAAACTGGCCCAACATTTCAACGTGGCCGCCGCCGTTTGCATCAACAAATGGGACCTTCACCCCGAACTGGCCGCCCAAATCGAAGCCGACGCCCGCGCGGCCGGCGCAACTCCGGTGGGCCGGATTCGCTACAATAAAATATTCACGGACGCCCAACGCCAGGGCCGCGCCATCATCGAAATGGGCCCCGGCGAATGGACGGACGACATCACCGCCGTTTGGCATCAATGGCTGGCCCTTGCGGGCCTCAACTCTTCAATGCCCTCATGAGCACGCTGCAAATCACCATTTTAGCCGACAACCATGTCGCGCATCGCCAGACCCTCGCCGAGCATGGCCTGGCCTGTTTCATCACCACCGGCAAACACCGCATCTTGTTCGACACCGGCCAGGGGCAGGTTCTCGCCCATAACGCCCAGGCGCTGAACTGCGATTTGAGCCAGGTGGACGCGATTGTGCTCAGCCACGGCCATTACGATCACACCGGCGGCCTGCCTGTCGCGCTGGCCGCCGCATCAAAAACAATAGACGTCTACCTCCATCCCGCCGCGCTTGAATCCAAGTACAGCGTGACCGCCGGGCAAGCGCGCGACATCGGCCTGCCGCCCGCCGCGCGCGCCGCTTTGCAACAGCCCAATATCCGACTCCATCCGACATCCGGCCCCCTGGAAATTATTCCCGGCCTGTTTCAAACCGGCGAAATCCCCCGCCCGCACCCCGAAGAAACGGCAACCGGAACATTTTATCTGGATGCAAACGGAAAAACCCCGGACCCGCTTTGGGATGACCAAGCGCTGTTTTTCGACACCCCCGCCGGTCTGGTGGTTCTGCTGGGTTGCGCGCATGCCGGCGTCATTCACACGCTGGAATATGTCCGCCAACTCGCCGACCAACGCCCCATTCATGCCGTCATCGGCGGCATGCATCTGAGCCGGGCGAATACCGCCAAACTCGCTTGGGTCGCGGAGCAACTGCAACGCTTCCGCCCGCAACTTCTGGTCCCCGCGCATTGCACCGGCGCGCGCGGAATCGCCGCACTATGGAACGCCTTCCCCGACACCCTTCGCCCCGCCGGAACGGGCGCAACCTTCCCATTCACACCTCAGCCGCTGTCATTAACAACAGAAAAGGAAACACCATGAAAATAGCCATACCCGTCATAGATGGAAAACTTTGCGCCCACTTCGGCCATTGCGCCCATTTCGCAATCGTGAACGTGGACCAACCGACCGGAAAAATCATACAAACCGAATTAGCCGAGCCCCCGCCCCATGAGCCGGGCGTGTTGCCCAAATGGCTCCATGAGCAAGGCGCGAATATCATCCTCGCCGGCGGCATGGGTTCGCGCGCCCAACAGCTCTTCGCACATCACGGAATTGAAGTCGTCGTCGGCTGCCCCCCGAATACACCGGAGGAATTAGTCACCGCCTATCTCGCCGGCACCCTCGAAACCGGCGACAACGCCTGCGACCATTAGCCGCCTGTAGCGCAAAAGCTGTTCCGGTCGCTTGGGCTATTTGGTTTTCACACGGGAGCGGCGGCGTCTCGCCGCCGAACTGTAGCTGCGCTCGCTGAGCGCAGAGGCTGTTCCGTTCCCCTCCGAACCAATGCGCCCAGCGAGCGCATCTACAATCCTCCTTTGCGCCCCCTGCCTTAAATGGCTGTTCGGCTGTTTTCCTGACCTCTGTATTCTGCCCTCTGCTCTCTCCAAACGGCTGTTCCGGTTCCCCCCTGACTTCTGACTCTGCTCTCTGCCCTCTCCGAAGGGCTGTTCGGCTCCCAAAAAATCTTGCTAAGTAAAGCGCTTTAGCCTACATTGGCGATATGGTTGCCTCCGGGCTTTCTGCTGGTGCGAATGTTTGGATGGCACGGAAAAGGTGGTGTGGCATGAGGACAGCTCGGCGTTTGTTTTCTTGGGCAGTTTTGGGCGTGGCAGTGGGGGGTGGCCTTGCGCTGATGCCGCTGGATGTTTTTGCCAACGGCAATGTGCATGTCAGCCGCTTCTGGCATGACCACCAGCCCATCTACTGGCCGGAGTGGAACGCCAACGGCAGCCAGAACAGCCGTGTGCAATATGCGTGGGATTCCATCGTGCTGAAGGATGGCCAGAATTATGGCGGCATCAGTCCAAGCAAGCATCCCGAAAACAACCTGACGGATATTTTCGGTCTGGATGACCGGCGCAATTCTTATCAGGGCCGACCGCAGGAATCGTTGAACACCTTTTCGGGCGGCGGCTTTGCCTTGAGCTATTCCGGCTCGCTGATGGACAACGTGCGGCAACTGGGCGGCGGCGGGAATCTTGGATATGGCAGCGGATGGAACAACGGCAATACGGCGGCGCGTCAGTCGGGGCGTTTGGACCTCGTGGGCTTCACCTATCACCACTCGCTTGCGCCGCTGCTACCGAAGGAGGTCTTTCGCAAGGAACTTCAGATTTTCAAGCAGGCATGGTGGAAGGCGTGGGGCGGCAATAGCGATTTGAGCGACCACTCCAAGGGCTTTTTCCCGACGGAAATGGCTTTTTCGCAATCGCTGATTGATGTGCTGGTAGATGAGGGCTACGAGTGGAGCATTGTGGCGAGCCACCACTTGAGCCGCACATGCCCGACGTATTTCAACCAGTTTAATCTCGGAGCGGGCCAGTACAACATTTTCTCAACCCCGCCGAACAAAGCCGACCTTCTAGGCCCCTCGCCCACCAGCGGCTGGTGGTACAGCGAACCCAACCCCGGCAACGCCGCCTGGAACGTCGCGCCTTACGCCTACCAACTGCACAAGGCGCAATATGTCAACCCGAACACCGGCGCCATCAAGCAGATGTATCTGGTGCCGTCCGACGACGTGCTGAGCTATCGCTACGGCTATGCCAACGAGGGCATCGGCAAAATCAACGACTTCATCGCGCCCTTTGCCACGGACCCCAACCGCCCGGTCATTGTCATGCCTTCTTCCGACGGCGACAACGCCTGGGGCGGCGGCCACAGCTCGTGGATGGAGGCGACGCCGCAGTTTTTCAATGAATCGGCGGGGAAAGGCTATGTCAAGAACACCCCGCAGGGATTCGTCAATGCGGCCAAGGCCCATGCGGGTTTGGTCCACGTTGAAGATGGCGCGTGGATTTTCCCGGAAATGTGCTACGGCTCGCCTAATTTCCTGAAATGGATTGAGCCGCCGCTGGTCAACACGAAAATCGGCGCAACCAATCGCTACGGCGATACGCAGGCGGATTTGGAAACGCCGGGCTTTGCCCTGAAATTCTTCAGCTACGCCCCGCTGATGGCCGGAGCGAACTGGTGCATCACGGCGGAACAGATTCTCCGCGATGAAGGCGGCGATGTCGCGACGTGGAAGATTCAAGCGCCCTACGATTGGGATGGCACCTGGACCAACCCGAACGATGTGGAGCTGGCGTGGCATATCTATCTGGCCGGCCTTGATTCCGGTTTCAACTACTACGGCGGCCTTGGCAACGACGACGAAGCCAAGCCCGCGCTGGCAACCAAGAATGCGATTAACAAGCTGCAAGCCTTCATGTCCTCCCGCATGCACAAGGACGCAACCGGCCCCACCGTCCTCAAGCCCCAGCGCTTCCCCTACAATCCGGGCGGCTACACCTTCGGCTGGTACAACTATGTGCCCGGCGGCAACCAGAGTTATCTCAAGAAAATGCCCTCCGAGTTTTATGTTTGGACCCACGCCTACGACCTGTCCGGCATCCCCGACGGCGAAGTCAAGCTCATGGTTCGCGTGGACCACGATGGCGTGAACTCGCTGGCAACCACCGACAACGAAAAGTACGCGGGCGGACCGGATGTCGGCTCGTGGATGAGCATCCCGATGACCAAGCGGGCGCTGCCCAAGACGCGCACCGCGCTCAACACCGCCGCCGATAACGGGCAAATTGATTACTTTGTCTTCGACCCCGCCCTCTGGCACAATCCCGTTATTGCGGATTACTATTTCGCCAAGGTCACCGATGCCAACGTCCCCGGCTTCCGCGGCAAACTGCTCGACTATTACATCGAGGCTAGGGACTCCAAGGGCAACATTTCAAAATCGGACATTCAGCATGTCTTTGTGGAGCACGACGGCGGCCAAAGCTCCGAGATGCCTTCGGCTACCTTTGACCCGGCCGCGCCTTCGGATTGCGCCCCCATCACGGTCAATTTCAATGCGGCGACCTCCCCGCTGGCGACGAGTGACGCGATAAACATCATCTTCCGTTTCTCCACCAACAACAACGATTGGACCGCGACCGAAATGATCCGCACGGGCACCAACACCTTCACCTTCACGTTCCCCACCAACATGATCCCCGACAACGCGCCGCAACTGGAATTGGTCTTCAACGACGGCACCAACTGGGAAAACAACGGCGGAAACAATTGGAAGGTGGCCATCCGCGATTGTGACGCGCCGGTCGGCCCCTCGGCAGTTGTTTTCAACCCGGCGGCGCCCAATAGCTGCGCTCCGGTCGTCGTTCGCTACTATCCCAATGAAGGCCCCCTGAAAAACGCCAGCGCCATCTACATTCACATCGGACGCAACGGATGGCAGGATGTGATTGCGCCTGCCCCCGCCATGACCAAAAATGGATATTATTGGGAGTACACCTACGCCATGCCCACCAACACCACCCAAATCAATGTGGTGTTCCACGATGGCAACGATAATTGGGACAATAACAACGGTCAGGACTGGCACGTGGCCGTCACCGGCTGCGGCGACGCGCCCCAGCCCGTCGGCGCGGTCACACTGGACCCGGCCCATCCGGGAGCTTGCGAGCCATTCACCATTATCTACAACCCTTCCGGCCGCAATTTGCAGGGCGCGCCCAACGTTAAAATCCATATCGGACGCAACGGGTGGCAGGATGTCATTCTGCCCAACCCCAGCATGACCCCAAGCGGCGCAAACTGGACGTATCTCTATACCCCCCTCCCCGGCACCACCAACATTAATCTGGTCTTTAATGATGGCGCCAACATCTGGGACAACAACGACCAGCAGGACTGGCACTTTGCCATCACGGAATGCCCCGATGTGCCGACCGGCCTGGCCATCACCAATCCGCCCGCCAATGTCACGGTGTCCAACTCTGTCACCACCATCACGTTGTCCGGCATTGCCGAAGGCATGGTCGGGCAATTGCTCTGGACCAATAAACTCACGGGCTTCAGCGGCACGATTCCCGCGAGCGCACACTGGAGCATTGCCAACATCGCGCTGAACGTCGGCGGCAACGAAATCGTCGTCCGAGGCTCCAACACCACGGCCGGCGGAACCGTCACCAACGCCATGGATTCCGCCTCCGACGCCGCCTACAGCGGCGGCTGGAACACCGGCAACAACGGCGGCACCGGCTTCGGCCCGTGGAACATCCAAGCCGTGGCAGGCAACAGCGGCACGTTCATTGCTGAGGAGGGCTGGGGCCTCTGGTCGCATGAAGGCGGCCATCTCGTGGAAGCCATCCGGCCGTTTAATGCGGCATTGGGGGTCGGCCAAACCTTCTCCATCCGCATGAAGAACGGCTGGATTTGGAAAAACGGCGGTTCGATTGGCGTGGCCTTGCGTAGCGACACGGATCAAGTCTGGGAAATCTACTTCAATGGCGGCGACACGCATTACAACACCCCTGCCGGCGAATCCGACATCGCTTGGACAAACATCTGGCTGGATATTGTCTTTACGCTCACCGGCGTGAACAGCTATTCCGTGGATGTAACCCCCAGCGGCGGCGCCACGCGCACCTTCACCGGCAATCTCACAGGTTCCATCAATAATCTGCGCGCGTGGTCCTATCAAAATGGAACGGGCGACGAGAACAACCACATGCGTGATTTCTACATCAACAACATGAAAATCACGGCCCCCGGCGAAGGTGGCAGCCAAACATACGAGGACTTCGTGATTGTGACCCGCCAGGCTGGCGAGGTTGTGCGCCCGCCGATTCCGCCGATTACCTTCGAGGCGGGTGTGGGCTTCTCTTTTGACATTCCCACCGGCTATTCGCTCTTGAGCGTGGAAGGCGCCACGGAGGTTATCAACCAGGCTTGGAATTGGGCGCCGCTAACCCAAGGTGCGGATTACGCGCTGAACAACAGGACCATCACCATCCTGACGACCGGCGCGGCGGATAAGCGCATGATTCGCATCAAAGTCAGCGTTTCCCCGTAACCGCGCCCCGCGCGCGCAAGCAAAAGCCCTTGGTTCCTTTCGGACCCAAGGGCTTTTCTTTTCGCCTGTAAAAAGGCTCAAACGGGCGGCTTGGTCTTGGGCAAACCGCGACCGCGGTCCCCTTCTTTCCACTTGCCGGCGGCCTTCAATACTTCCACCCGCTCAAAACGCTTCAACACGTTGCGCCGTGTTTTCACTTTGCTGGCCGACTTTAAACTGGGATGCATGGACATGGGTTTCTCTCCGTATCAATTAAACAAATGAGCTACAAAACAGTGCGCACTTGTACCATTTTTTCCGCCAATGTCAACCTTCACCGCGCCGGAAAGCTCGAATTTGCGGCTCGTTTGATTCAGAATGTCGCCTCGGCTTCCGCCCGTCGCCGGCCTCCAAACATCTGGACGGCGGCGTCATACAACCCCTGATGCTCGGCAATCATGGGGCCGAAAGGATAATTCCGCGCCAACGCCCGGCGCGCGATCTGCCCGGCCCGGCGCGCCATTTCCGGGGCCGCCAGCGCCTCGCGCATGGCGGCGGCCAGCGCGCGCGCGTTGCCTTTTGGCACAAGCCAACCGCTCACGCCATCCGCAATCATCTCCGGCATGCCCCCCGCGCGGGTGGCAATCGTCGACCGCATCCAGGCCATGGCTTCCATGATGCTCATGGGCTGATTTTCCACCCGCGAACATTGCACCAATACATGCACCTGCTGGAAAAAGTCGGCGGCGGCCATCGGCCCGGCCAAAATCACGCGGCCCTGCAATCCGCGCCGCTCAATTTGACGCTGCAACTGAACGCGCAAGGGGCCATCACCCGCCACCAGCACGCGCCACGAGCGCGGCGAGGTGGCCAAATGCCGCTCCAGTTGCACCGCCGCATCCAGCATGAGGCCATGCTCCTTTTCGTGGCTCAAGCGCCCCAACATGCCGAACGTGAAAACCGCATCGGGCGTCGCATAGAGTTGGGCGGCCATCTCTTCGCTCGCCACTTCATCCGGCTGAATGCCGGTGGGAATCCGGGCCAACTGCAAGGGGTGCAAGCCATGCCGGCGCAGATAGCGCTCATAAAAATCGCTCAAAACAATCACGCGCGAAAAATGCCGCAACGCGCGCAGGTTCAACACCTGAAACAGGCGTTCCTTCCAATTCCAGCGGAAGAGCCAGCCATGCACCGTGCTGACCGTTGGGAACAAAGCGCCGCGTTTGGCGGCCCAATATGCGTGCCAATCCGCCTTGTAGCCGGTGGAATGCAAAACATCCACCTTTTCGCGGCGGACGAAATCGCGAATGGCTCTCGCCGCCTGCCGGGAAAAACGGCCGGGCATGTCAATCTCCGTCACCGGCAGGCGTTGGCGAAAAGCCTCCGCCAGCGGGCTGGCATGGGCGCCCAGACGGGTCTCGCGCAACAAAAGGATGCGCACATCCGTTCCCGCCGCCGCCAGCCCCTCTGCCAGACGGAGCATGGCCCGCTCGGCCCCGTAAAGGGTGCGGGTATCCTGCATCAGGAAGGCCACTTTCATGCGCGCATTGTACCGAACGCCCGAAAAAATCACACAGGAAAATGTTTTACGTTCCGCCCAGGCAAGGATAACATGCGCGCAAATTTTTGAAAGGACCTCCATGCAACATTTATTAACCCTCGAAGACTGGAGCGCGGAGCAAATCGCCGAGGCGATTGCGACGGCTCGCCACATCAAAGCCCACCCGGAGCAATACGCCGACAGCCTGCGCCGTAAAACCCTGTGCATGATTTTCGAAAAGCCCTCCCTGCGCACCCGCCTCTCCTTCGAGGCCGGCATGAACCAGATGGGCGGCCACGCCATCTACTACGACATGTCCACCTCGCCCCTGAACAGCGGCAAGGAAAGCATCGCGGACACCGTGCGAACCACCTGCCGCTATGTGGACATCATCATGGCGCGCCTCTACAAGCACGAGGATTTGCTGGAAATGGCCCGCTATACCACCGTCCCGCTCATCAACGCGCTGACGAATTACTCCCACCCCGGCCAGGTGCTTGCGGACTTGCAGACCGTCGAAGAACACAAGGGAAGTCTCGCCGGCCTCAAGCTGGCCTATCTCGGCGACAGCTTCAACAACGTGACCCACTCGCTGATGTTCGCCTGCCCCAAAATGGGCATGCACCTTTCCATCGGCTGCCCGCCCGGCGACGAATATGAACCCAGCCCCGCCGCCCGCGCCGCCGCCGAAGCCGACGCCGCCCGCAACAACGTCACCTTCCAGTTGACGAATGACGCCCAGGCCGCCATTCAGGACGCCGACGTCGTCTATACCGACTCCTGGATGAGCTACCACATCCCCAAGGAGCAGGAAGCCGCCCGCCGCGAAATCTTCGGCCCCTATCAAGTCACCGCCCAATTGATGGCCCGCGCCAAACCCAAGGCCGTCTTCATGAATTGCCTGCCCGCCCTTCGCGGCATGGAGCAAACGGCGGAGGTCATTGACGGCCCGCAATCCATCGTTTTTGACCAGGCCGAAAACCGAATGCACATGCACAAGTCTTTGATGTTGATTTTACTGCGCGCTGCCGGCAAGATTAAGGGTTGAGGCATCACCCCATGACGACCGTGCGAGCAGGCGATATTCTTATTGAGCAATTCGATGTCGTTGCTTGCTCCAAATGCACCCAGCAACTGGACATCAGCCGCGCCGCCCCCTTCACGCTGGTAACCTGCCCCGCCTGCAACGCCGAAATGCGCGTGCCGGCCCGATTCGCCAACTTCATTTTGCTGGAACAACTCGGCCGCGGCGGGATGGGCGCGGTGTACAAAGCCTACGACGAAACCCTCGGCCGCACCGTCGCCCTCAAAGTCATGCAGCAATCCATCGGCCAGGACCGCGCCTTCGTGGAGCAATTCCTCCAGGAAGCCCGCGCCCTCGCCGCGATTAACAGCCCCAACATCGTTCAAATCTACAACTACGGCGAAGAAAACGGCCAGCCCTACATCGTGATGGAACTGGTGGACGGCGGACGCCTCGACCACCTGCACGAAAAATACAAAACGCTCGACGAAATCTTCGTGTTGCAAACCGCGCAGCAAATCATTCGCGGCCTGCAAGCCGCCAACGCCGCCGGCATGACCCACGGCGACATCAAACCCGCCAACATCCTCTACGACAAAGCCGGCAACGCCAAAGTGGCCGACTTCGGCCTCGCCCGCCTCAAAGGCGAACGCCCCAAGCCCGGCGAAGTCTGGGGCACCCCCTACTACGTCGCCCCCGAAGTCGTCCGCGGACAAGCCCCCAACGCCGGCTCTGACATCTACTCCCTCGGCGGAACCCTTTACCACGTCCTCACCGGCGAACCTCCCTTCAACGGCGAAACCGTCACCGACACCGTCCTCCTCCGCTTCAAAGAACCCGCCCCCGACCCCCGCGAATTCAAAAGCTCCGTCACCCCGCAAACGGCCGCCATCCTCCTGCGCATGCTCAAGCTCGACCCCTTCGCGCGCTACCCCACCTACGAATCCGTTCTCAAAGACATCACCGACGCCCTGCAACCGCAACTCGAAGCCCGCTCCGGGAAAAAGCCGGCCGTACAGAAAAAGAGCGTCGCCATCCCCGTCATGATTGGCTTGGTCGCCCTCGCGCTCATCATTGGCGGCACCATCCTCGGCATGCACATGTTCAAAGCCTCGCAAAAAGAAAAGAAAGCCCTCGCCGAACGCGAACGACGCATCGCCGCCGGCGAACTCAAACAAGTGATGCGCGGCGGACGCCTCATCTGGGTGGAAGCCGCCACACTCGCGCCTGCGTCCTCCGCCGACGGCAAAACCGCCGACGCCACCACCCCCGCCGCCCCCGCCAACAAGTGGGACATCCCCGCCAGCGCCGACACCGCCATCGCCGGCGACAACTCCGGCGCGGACTTCCGCGACCGCACCCTCCTGCTCCTGCGCGCCGGCAACAAATGCACGCTGGAAGAATCCAGCAAAATCTATCTGCGCTTCCCCCTCGCCGGCGTGGACCGCGCCCGCGTCAACCAAGCCACCCTGCAACTCACCGCCGGACGCAAAGGCGTCAACAAACTCAAATCCGCCAACTATAAACTATATCTTTGGGCCTTGAAAAAAACGGCCCCTTGGGATGACACCCTGACCTGGGCCGACGCCCCCGGCAATGACCCCGCCAGCCCCAACCAACTGAAAACCGACCAAGCCGTCAAATTGCTGGAATTTGATATGCCCGCCAACCCTGAAACCGGCGACCGCATCCAAATCCCCGCCAAGCCCCTGGTCGCCTTCCTCCGCGACTACACTGACGATGACCTCACACTCGTCCTCACCGCCGACACCGAAACCGACCATCGCGGCGGCTGGCGCATCACCGCCTCCGAAGACGTCGGCCGCTTCCCGCCCCCCACCCTCTTTCTCAAAGCCAAATAAACCCCATCCCGATTTTTCCACGCTATGGAAACTTTATTTTGAGATTTTCCACGCTATGGAAAAAACTTTTCCACACCGTGGAAAAATTCAGCCCGCCGCGACCCTCTCTTCCCCCGCTTGCGTCGTTTGCGTTCCCTTTGCGCCCCTTGCGTTAATCGGCTGTTCGGCTGTTCCCCTGACCTCCGACCTCTGACCTCTGCTCTCTCCAAACGGCTGTTTCCTAAACCCTGAACCCTTCCCGCCCCCCCCGTCGGCTCCCGTCATCCGGCGGGGCCGAGGGGCATTTTCCCGCCGCCGCCCGGGGGGTCAAACATGAATAGCGGAATGGCGTAGCCGGGCACGCGGCCGCTCATTTGCCGCAGGATGTTGCGCCCGCGCGCAACGGTCGAACGCAAGTGCGCCGTGCCCGCGGCAAGGTCGCCTTGATGCAAATAGTAGGGCTTCACGCCCAGCAGCAAAAGCTCCTCGTTGAGGCGCGTCAGCGTTTGCAAATCATCGTTGACCCCGCGCAACAGCACGGTCTGATTCATCAGCGGGATGCCGGCGTCCACGAGGCGTCGGCAGGCGGCAGCGGCGGCGGGCGTCAGTTCGGCGGGATGCGTGAAATGCACGCTGATCCACAACGGGCGGTGCCGCCGGAGCACGCTCACGAGCGCCGGCGTGATGCGCTGGGGCAATACCGCCGGAACTTTTGTGCCGATGCGAATCAATTTGATGTGGGGAATCGCACGAATGGCGGCCAGACGTTTGTCCAGCGTGACGTCATCGAGCGTCAAGGGGTCGCCGCCGGAAATCAGTACGTCGGTGATGTCGGGATTGCGGCGCAACCATGCGAGCGCCAGATTCCAACGGATGGTGCTTTTGCCGGCGGTGCGCGCGCGGGTGCAATAGCGGCAGAACGAGGCGCAGTCGCCCGTGGCGAGCAGCAGAACTTTGTGGGGATAGGCGCGAATCAGCCCCGGCGCGACGGTGTGGGCGGCTTCACCCAAGGGGTCGGCATATTCGCCGGTAATTTGGCGGGCTTCGCGCACGTCGGGCAACATGGTGCGCCGCAGGGGACCATCCGGTTCATCATCGGCAAGCAAGGCAAGATAATACGGCGTAATGGCCAAAGGCATGCGCCAGGCATTCGGCGCGTGCAACCCGCGCAACTCGCGCGCGGACAAATCCGGCAACGCGCGGGCAATGGTCGCGGCGTCACGAATGCGATGCCGCAACTGCCAGCGCCAGTCATGCCATTGCGCGGCGGTGGCCGCCGGAAATAACCGGCGGCGAATGCCCTGTTCTGACGGAGAAATCTGCATGTGTGCGGATATTGCCAAAATTGCCGCTTTGGGTAAACTCCCTGCTGTGAAACCAAAAGCTCTATTCGACCAAACCACGGCTCTGGAAGTCGTCCCGGGGACGACGCCGGATGACACCACCCGCTTGGATTTGAACCCGACACCGGCCGATCCAGACCCTTCCATTCTGAAGGATTTAGCACCGGCGGCCCCCTCGCCAACCGGAATTGGCAGTCGCCAGTTGACCGCCAACTATCGCTCCATTCTGGCGGCGCGCGCGGTGTATCACCCGGTGGCCTATCGCTTCCCGCGCGAATTGGGCCGCGGGCGGCAGGGAATCGTGTTTCTGGGGTTGCGCCAAGGCGCGCGCGGCTGCGTCACACGCCATGCCATCAAACTGTTTGACCCGGCCATCTATTCCACGGCCAAAAAGTATTGGACGGATATGGGCCGCATCGCCGCGCAGACGGCCAAACTGCAACTGGTCAAAAATCCTGCGCTGGTCGCTCCCGATATTTATGAGGAAAGCAACGGCATCGGCTACGTCCAGATGGAGGTCGTGGATGGCATTTCACTGCGCGAATTGCTCGATGGCGACCACCTTGAACAGGCGCGCGCCCGTTGCACCGAAGAAGAATGGCAGCGCTTCACGGATGTAATCTTTCGCCTGCAAGACGGCAAGCTGATGATTCAGCCGGGCATCGCGTTGTATATCTTGCGCCAGGTGCTGCGCGGACTGGAAACCCTGCACGAAATGGGCTTTGTGCATGGCGACGTCAAGCCGGCCAACATCATGATTGACCGCCTCGGCTACGTGAAACTCATTGACTACGGCCGGGCATCGCTGGTGGACGAAAAAATGACCCTGCTGCTCGGCACCCCCATGTATATGGCGCCGGAAATTCACACCGACCGCATCGCCCGTACCAGCTCCGATATTTACAGCCTGGGCCTCGTCGGTCTGGAAATGTTGCGCGGCCAGCGCCTGTTCCCCGGCGATATGCCGCTGTCGGAAAATGAACTGCTGCTGGGCAAATACAACTTGCCCTCGCAACTGTACGACATCCTGCCGGACCATGTGCGCCAGAACGCGCAATTTCTGGTGTTGCTCCAGCGCTTCATTGAGCCCCACCTGCCCGGCCGTTTTGCCAACGCGGAAGAAGCGGAAACCGGCGGCAGCGGCCTCGCCCTGCTCCACAAACAACTCACGCTGGTCGGCAAAGACACCGATTATGGCCGCGAACTGGAAAATTATCTCGGAAAAATCATCAATCCGCTCGGGCCGACTTGAGGCGCGCGCAACTGTTTCGGCGGCCCCATGAATCTGCTGGCCCATCTGTATCTTTCGGCAAATCACCCAATCCCCGTTCAGGCCGGCAATCTTCTGGCGGATTTTCTGCGGCGGACCGGCGCGCATATTCCAGATGATGCATTCGCCGCCGGCGTTCGCCTGCATCGCTCCATTGACGCCTATGCCGACGCGCATGCGGCAACCCGCGCGGCGCGGCGGCTGATTCCGCCTCCCCGGCGACGACTGGCGGGCATCATTGTGGATGTGGCTTACGATTATTTCCTGACACACCAATGGGAGAAATTTTCGCCGGACCCCCTCGCCGATTTTGTCGAAAAACGTTTGGCGGACATTCATGCGTATCTGCGTGGAAATTCTGCCCCGTTGCATGACCTCCTCACCCACGTCATCCGCGGTCGCTGGCTGTTGTCATATGGCAGCGCTCGCGGATTGAAGCTGACCTTTCAGCGCATGGCCAGCCGCGCGCCCGTAGCCGCAGGGCTTCTCGGCGCGGAACGGGATATTGCCGCGCAACTCGCGCCCCTGCAATGCTGCTTTGAGGATTTCTTCCCGGATTTGCTGGCGCGCTTTCCCCCGAACACGCCAGAGATTATTCGCGACCGAACTTGCGATTCAACTCGCGAAAACTCATCAAAATGACGGTGGGCTTTCCGCGGGGCGACGTATAAGGCATGGCGGTTCGCGCCAAGTCGCGAATCAGCGCGTTCAGCTCGGGTTCGCTAAGCTCCCGTTGCAATTCCACCGCCTGACGACCGGCAATGGTGGCAATCAGAGGCTGTGCCCAATCGCGGGCCGCGCTCTTTCCGCCCTGCATCAAACCATCGGCCAAATCGGACAACAGCGACGCGGGCGCGGCATCGGCCACCCAAACCGGCAGCGATTCAACCATGAAGGTGTCATTGCCAAATTCAGCGAGGCCAAACCCCATTTCCTGCAACAGCTTCAAATGCTTGCGCAACGCCTGCGTTTGCGCGGGACTCACGGCCACCGCCGTCGGGGGCAGCAATCCCTGCGACGGCACTTTGCCGCGACCAACGGCATCCATCAGTTTTTCATAAATCACCCGCTCGTGGGCCGAACGCGCATCCATCAACACCAGGCCGTCATTCGTTTCCAAAACGGCATACATGCCCCCCACCCGCCCAAGCAGCCGATATTCAGCCCAGGGCGTCGCTCCGGCGGCGGGCAAATCTTCCGGCTCAGACGCGGCGGACGCCGCCGGCAAATCCAACGTGATTTGCGTGGCAGCCGTGGGGACGGCCGGCAACGGCAAAGAAGGCTCGTCCGTCCGGGTAAGAACCGGCACGGCTTCGCGGGGTTGCGGGGCCTCCGAGGGCGTCTCGGCGGACGGCTCGCGTTGCTTCGGCGGCGGCAGGTCCGTCCCGGATATCGCAAGCCGCAAGGCCTCAATAATAACGTCGCGCACTTCCGTGGGACGGCGAAAACGGACTTCCTTCTTGGCCGGATGCACATTCACATCCACCAAATCCGGCGGCAACTGAATGTGCATAAAGATCGGCGCGTAGCGCCCGCCCGGCAACACGTTGCGATAGGCCGTTTGAATGGCATAATTCACCACCGGCGACCCGCAGGGGCGGCCATTGATGAAAATCACCTGCCATTCGCGGTCCAAGCGGCTGAACGGCGGCAGGCCCGCATAGCCGCCGATGTCCACCACCCCGTTGCTGAACTGAAGCGCGCGCAAATGCCGCGTGACTTCTTCGCCATGCAAATCACGGATGCGGTCCAGTAAATCGCTCGTCGCCGGCAGACGATAAACCTCGCTGTCATCCGCCCGCAAAACAAACGTCAGCCCCGGATGCGCCAGAGCCTCCAAAACAAATGCCTGCCGGATACGCGTGAACTCCGTTTGCGCGGAGCGCATGAATTTCCGGCGCGCCGGCACATTAAAAAACAGATTGCGCACGGCAATATCCGTGCCCGTCGGCAGGCCGGCATCGCGGACCTCTTGAATCTTGCCGCCAAATATCAGGATTTCCGTTCCCGCCACGGCCCCGGCCCGATTCGTGGCCAACGTGAATTGCGAAACGGACGCAATCGCGGCCAGCGCTTCCCCGCGAAAACCCATTGTGGCGATGCTATCCAAATCCGCCAACTGCCGCAACTTGCTGGTGGCATGGCGCTCAATGGCCAGCAAAGCGCTTTCGCGATCCATGCCCAACCCGTCATCGCGCACCCGCACCAGACGCCGACCGCCATCCACCACATCCACCTCAATGCGCTGGGCGCCGGCATCAATCGAGTTTTCAACCAATTCCTTCAGCACCGACGCCGGCCGCTCAACCACCTCACCGGCGGCAATCTGGTTGATTACCGCGTCCGGCAGCACTCGAATGGGAACGGGTTCGGTCATGCGCTTGATTTTAGCAAAGGAGCCAGCGGAACAAGAGCGATTTTTTCGGCACAGCGAAAAATCATGGACTCTGACACCCCTGCGCCCTTCTCATGGGCAACTTACGGCAGGAATTTCCCTTTCTTGATTTTTTCCGGCAAATAGGTGTCGAGCACGAAATTCAGCCCGTGTTTCGCGAACGCCTGCTGCTCAATACGCACCCCCATCTTGAGCATTTGTTCCAGCGCCTGTTGCCATTCCTTGTGATGACGGATAAACGGGTCATTTTTCAGGGCATCCTTGGCCCGCTTGATGTCCACATCCGCCAGCGGATGGGTGGCGTCCTGAAGGTCGTAATCCAGAATATCTTGCGGCGTCACGCCCAGATAATGCGCCTGAGGCACGCAAAAGAAGCGATTGATGTGCGCCGCCTGCCCGGAGCCGGCCTTGAGCGTGCGATAGATGTTGCAATACCCATACGGGTCGCCGTCGGTGAACGCCAAAACCGGCAGGTTGCGGTCATCCGCCAGCCGCCGGATGAAGCGCCGGCACGCCCGCGTCGGCACCCCGCTCATGGAAATCAGCACGCAATTGGCGCGCTCGTAATAATGATGGTGCACCAAACGTTGAAAGAGCGACGCCGTTTCCACCACCAAAATCAATTTGGCCTTGGTTTCAAAGCGCAGATGCTCCACGCGGGAAGGAATGCTCCATGCGCCACTGCCCAGCTTGGCGCAATTGATTTTAATATCCGCGCCGGTGCGGGGATCGCGATCAATCACAACCAATTCGCCGCAGACATCGCCTCCGCGCTCTTCTGGAATATAGCCCAGTTGTTCGCGGTTGATGCCCAGCATGGCTTCCATGTCATCCAGCAGCGTGTCGCTTTCCGGCTGGCTGTCGAACCGGCACTCCCCCCAGCTTTTGCTGTTGTAATAGACCTCGCGTTTGCCCGCGATGTCGTCCCTGTCCAGCAAATCATTTTTCGTGGTGGCCAGCAGACGCATGGACTGCGCAAAAGTTTTAACAGTGTTATAGGAAAGAGTGCGCGTGGCTTTTTTGCCAAGAATTTCAAAATGTCCGCGCTTCGCGTCATACTTTACATTTGCCAGCGAGCGAACGGGAAACGAAAGCGATGGCTTGCGCCCCTTTTTCGTAATGTCTTCATGCACCCCGCGCGCGACATCCACAATTTTGCGGGCAGCCGCCTCTTTCGTGATGACTTCCGGTCGGGTTTTCTCTTTTTTGCTCATTTTGTCTCACTTATTCAATGGGTATTGCTCATTAGACTTCTAAATGCGTGCGTTCCAGCATGAGGACGAGGTCGTCTTCCACTTTTTCTTTTTGTTTTTCGGAAAGCGTCAGAATTTCCTGCAAGCCGAGCGCCAAATGCGGAATATACTTTTCGATGTAGCTGCGCTTGCGGTCGCTTTCAGCCTGACGGCGGCGGCGGCTCAGAAAAACGGAAAGTTGTCGCCCGACCTCCTGCAGGGCGAAGGTCAGTTCTTTCAGAATTTCCGGATAATGGGCAACGGCTTCTTTGCTTTCGCTCGTGAAGGGCACCCAAACACTGGCGATATGCAGGAAGAAGACAACGGGGCCAAGGGGCAGCCCGCCCTTGGATTGTTGCAGGCCGTAGGCCTTCCAGTTGACGTGCTCCATGGCCTCGGTCATGGCGCACGCGCCGCTCATGTAGAGCAGCGGCGCGCGATTGGCAAAGCGCATCACGCGCACCGGCTCATCGGCGGCCAGCTCGTTGCCCTGACCGGGGCGAGTCAGCGCCACCCCCACTTCTATTTGAAAGGGATTGCCGCGATAGACCTCCGGGGCGCGCGTGACCGCGGTATAAAAATCGGCGGGATACTCCTTTTTCAGACCGGCCAGAATTTGCCCCTCCCCGATAGGGGCCAGACAATCGGTCGGCGGCCGCATCAGCTTGATTTCCTGAATGGCCGTGAAGAGGGCTTCGATTTCCTGATGGGCCACACGGGTGGGATTAGCCTTGGGGTTGAGCCCGGCTTTTTCGCAGATTTCCAAGGCCACGCGGGAACTCACCCGCGAAAAGTCCTCCTGCAGCGCGCCCTTGAGGGTGCGCGAACGGCTGTCCTTGAGCATTTGCATCAAAACGCCCAATTCGACGCCGTGGGGGTGCGGACGAATGGCCTCCGGGATGCGCGGCAGCGTGTCCACCGCGCGGCTGTAGGTCTGCCAGTCGCTGTCTTCCAGAACAGCCTCACCGCCTTTGTCCTTCTTCAGCAAGCGGACTTTGAAGTGAATCCGCAGGTGCGGATTGGCCACGGCGCATTGCTTGATGTATTCATCCACGGAAAGCCGCCCGCGCACATATTGGGCGGTCATTTCAATGCCCACTTGCGTGCCGTGGGGATAGCGCACCGGCCCCTGCTCCGGGTTCTCCGGCGGGAACTCCGGTTGCCAATCTTCGGCTTCGTCCTTCAAAACCGCCGGCTTGTTGGCGCGGGTGTCAATTTGCACGGCCACGCGATGCGCCTGGGGCGAATTTTTGGTTTTGGTCAGGATGACGGTCGCGGAACCGGTGGTCAATTGGCCGTACATGCCGGCGGCGCTGATTCCGATGCCCTGCTGTCCGCGCGACATGCGCAGACGGTGAAATTTGGAGCCGTAGAGGAGCTTGGCGAACACTTTGGGCACCTGGGCGCGCACGATGCCGGGGCCATTGTCCTGCACTGTCACGAGAAACCGATTATCGGCCACCTGCATCAGTTCAACCGCAATTTCCGGCAAAATGCCGGCTTCTTCGCAGGCGTCCAGCGAGTTGTCCACGGCCTCCTTGACGGCGGTCATCATGGCCTTTCGCGGGCTGTCGAAGCCGAGCAAATGCCGGTTTTTCAGGAAAAACTCGGAAACCGAGATTTCCCGCTGGCGGCGCGCCATGCTTTCGGCGGTTTCCTTCGTGACTTTCTTCTTTGCCATGTTTTCTTGCTCCAATCAAAAGTGGTGCGGCATTATTCCATCCCGACCCCTTTCCGGCAAACCATTCCTCAGGCCGCGGTGTGGTCGCAGTTGACCCCGGCCCCACGCCTGCCGTATTCTAGGGGTCGGTTAAATCAATCAACTAAAGAGGACCTCTATGGGCTTGGAATTTTTGTGCACGGGCTTGCCGCTGGGCAATGTTTTAATTTACGCATATAATTTGTCGGACCCGGTCGGCAAAGGAATCGTGTTGTTCCTTGTCGGCGCTTCGATTCTGGTCTGGACAATCATGGCGGCCAAGCATCTGGAATTGCGGCGCGCCGAACGCGCTGACCAGGCGTTTTCCCACGCCTTCGACCGTCAGAACAACCCGATGGAAATCTATGTGCGCGGGCCGGCGCATCCCAACAGTCCGATGGCCAAGGTTTACGCGGCGGCGTGCCTGGCGGTTAAGCGCGAATTTGAAACGCAGGCCAACAAGCAGAATCGCACACTCAGCCAGATTGACCTTTCTCAGGAGCGGCTCACGGCCCTCCAGATTGATGCCATCCGCAAGGTGGCCGAGTGTGCCGCGGCCGACCAGACGCTTTTGCTGGAAGACCAGATGTCCATGCTGAGTTCGGCCTATACCATCGCGCCGATGCTCGGCTTGTTCGGCACGGTTTGGGGCGTCATGGTTGCCTTCGAATCAATGGGCAAACAGGGCATGGCGAACCTCTCGGCGGTGGCGCCGGGCATTTCCAGCGCGCTGCTCACCACCGTGGTCGGGCTGGTGGTTGCGATTCCATCGGCGTTCGGCAGCAACAAGCTCAATGAAAAAATCCGCTTTTTGAGCGTGCAAATGGAGAATTTCACCGACAAATTCGCCACTCGCCTGCAACAGTCGTTCCTTTACGAATAGGCGCCGCCATGGCTCGACGCACCTCACAAGGCCGTAATCGCATCATCAGCGAATTAAATATGACCCCGCTGATTGACCTGACCTTTCTGCTGCTCATCAGCTTTGTGATTACCTTTCCCCTCACCGAGCAAGGCATTCCGGTGCGTCTGCCCAAGGGAAAGGCCGCGGAGCTGGACCAAACGCACACCTACTCCATCGCCATCAACAGCAAAGCGGAGCTGTATTTCGACGATGTCTCCGTCACGGAAGAAGTCCTGGCCGCTGAACTCAAGGCCAAAGTCGCCGAGAATCCTGACGTTACCATTCTCGTCCGCGCGGACGAGACGCTTGCCTACGGCAAAGTCGTCAACATCCTGCGCCTGATGCACGACGCCAACATCACGCGCATGGCCTTGGTCACCTCCCCCGAATAATGAAGCGTGAGTTCCAGCGCCGCAGCCTGAAGTTCAGCCTGGCCCTCCACGGTGGAGTGCTGTTTCTCATGCTGGTGCTGCCCTGGCTCACCAAGGGTTGCGCCAGCAAACGCCCCAACGAAAAGCTGATGTTCGTGGAATTCACAGTTTCCATTCCGCCGCCGCCTCAGCCGGAAATCACCGCGCCGGAAATGACCAAGCCGGAAGTCGAGCCGCCCAAGCCCGAGCCGGAAGATACCATCAAGATGCCGGACAAAAAGCCGACGCCGCCCAAACCCGAAGTCAAACCCGAACCGCCCAAACCCGAACCGAAGCCCCCGAAAAGCATTCGCCAAACGAATCGCGTCATCCGTCGCGCCCCGACGCCCATAGACAAGCCGCCGTCGGATGCCGAAATCGCGCGCCTGCTCGCGCAAGGTGCGCGCATCAGCAACAAAACCAGTATTCCGCCGCCGGAGCAACAGTTGCAGGGCGCCTATCTGAATCATGTCCACGACCGCATGTATGCGGTGTGGCAGCAACCCACCCAACTGAAAAACCTGCCCGGCTTGCGCACCAGCGTGGAAATCACAATCGCGCCCGATGGCCGCATCCTCAAACGCGTGAAAGTTGCCGGCTCTGGAAATGCCCTGATGGATGAGTCCGTGATGAAGGCCGTGACAATGGTTCAGGCGCTCCGCGCCTTGCCTGCCGGTCATAAAAAACCAGTGGATGTCACCATTGATTTTGAGTTGAGCGAGTGATGCACCGGCGCCCGCCCCCGTCGGCGCTTTCTTGACAAATCGCGCCTGCCGCCGTTGAATGAGCGGTTGATTTGCCCCCCGAAGGACCAACCCATGTTCAAACCTGTTAGCAATAAAATGTCATTTCCTCAAATGGAAGAGGAAATTCTCCGCTTCTGGCAGGAGCAGAATACATTTCAAAAATCGCTCATCAATCGCCAAGGCGCGAAAGAGTATGTCTTTTACGATGGCCCGCCGTTTGCCACGGGCACCCCGCACTATGGCCACTTGCTGGCCGGAACCATCAAAGACATTGCCCCGCGCTACCAAACCATGCGCGGGCACTATGTGGAGCGTCGCTTTGGCTGGGATTGCCACGGGTTGCCCATTGAAGCGCTTGCCCAGGAAAAGCTGGGGCTTTCCGGCGCGGCAGACATCGCCGCCAAAGGCGTGGACGTCTTCAACGAAACCTGCCGCTCCATGGTGCTCACCTACGTCGAAGAATGGCGCAAAACCGTCACGCGCATGGGCCGCTGGGTGGACTTTGACAACGACTACAAAACCATGGACCTCACGTTCATGGAAACCATCTGGTGGGTGTTCAAGCAGCTTTGGGAGCAGGGCCGCGTGTACAAATCGCACCGCATCATGCCTTACTCGTGGAAGCTCAACACGCCGCTCTCCAACTTTGAAGCCGGCAGCAATTATCAGGATGTGCAGGACCCCTCCATCACGGTGCGCGTCAAACTGACGCAACCCCTCCCCGGCCTCGCCGATTTGAGCGCGCCCGCCTACGCCCTCATCTGGACAACCACCCCTTGGACCCTCTACGGCAACCTGGCCATCTGCGCCGGGCCGGACATTGACTACGTCGCCGTGCGCGACCGGGCCGACGGCAACGTCTATGTGCTCGCCGAAGCGCGCCTCGCCGCGTATTACAAATCGCCGGAGCAATACGAAAAGCTCGCCACCTGGCAAGGTAGCGAACTGGCCGGCCTGACCTACGAGCCGATTTTCCCGACCTTCGCCGACACCCCCGCCGCGTTCCGCATCCTGACGGATGGATTCGTCAGCACCGAAGACGGCGCGGGCTTCGTACACATCGCCCCCGCGTTCGGCGAAGATGACTTCCGCGTCTGCCAGGCCGCCGGCATTCCGCTGCGCGACTATCTCAACGACGCCTGCGCCTTCACCGAAGCCGTGCCCGAATATCGGGGCGTGTTCTGCAAGGACGCCGACAAGGCCATCATCCGCTCCCTGAAAGACGCCGGCAAGCTGGTGCATCAATCCACGCTCGTCCACTCCTACCCCTTCTGCCCGCGCACCGACACCCCGCTCATTTATCGCGCCATCGAAGCGTGGTATGTGCGCGTGGAAGACCTGCGCGAGCAACTCGTCGCCAACAACAGCACCGTTCATTGGGTGCCGCAGGCCGTCGGCGAAAAGCGCTTTGGCAACTGGCTCAAAGAAGCCAAAGACTGGAACATCTCGCGCAATCGCTTCTGGGGATCGTGCATCCCCATTTGGATTTCCGAAGACGGCCAGGACATGATTTGCGTCGGCTCCATCGCCGAACTCGAAGAGCTGTCCGGCCAGCGCGTCACCGACCTCCACAAGCACCACGTGGACAAAATCACCATCACGCGCAACGGCAAAACCTATCGCCGCACACCCGAAGTGCTCGACTGCTGGTTTGAGTCCGGCGCCATGCCCTACGCGCAGCAACACTACCCCTTCAAGCGCGCCGACGAGCTGGACAAGTTCTTCCCGGCGGACTTCATCGCCGAAGGCCTCGACCAAACCCGCGGCTGGTTCTACACGCTCATGCTTCTGGGTACGGCGCTCTTCAATCAATCGCCGTATAAAAACGTCATCGTCAACGGTCTGGTACTGGCCGAAGACGGCCGCAAAATGTCCAAGCGCCTCCAGAACTATCCGGACCCGGCGCACATCATGAACACCTACGGCGCGGACGCCCTGCGCATCTACATGATTAACTCGCCCATCGTGCGCGCCGAAGACCTCTGCTTCTCCGAGCAAGGCGTCATGCAGTCGCTGCGCCACCTGCTCATCCCCTGGTGGAATGCCTACGCCTTCCTCGTCACCTACGCCAACGTGGATGGCTGGCAACCGCGCCAACCAAACGCCGCCGCGGGCGCACCGGAAACACCCTCCGGAGGCAGCCTCATGGACCGCTGGATTCTTTCGCGCCTGGACCGTCTCACCGGCGATGTGGTCGCCGCCATGGATGCCTATGACCTCCAGCAGGCCGTCCGCCCGCTCGTGCAATTCATTGACGACCTCACCAACTGGTACATCCGCCGCTCCCGCCGCCGGTTCTGGAAGAGCGACGACGACGCCGACAAAACGCACGCCTACGAAACCCTGCACACCGTTCTGCTGACCCTCTGCCAGGTCGCCGCGCCGTTTGTCCCCTTCATTTCCGAAGAAATCTATCGCAACTTGCGCACCCCCGACATGCCGGAATCCGTGCACCTGTGCGACTTCCCGCTCCCCGGCAAATTGCCGCGCGACACCGCCCTCGAAGCGCAAATGGCCCATACGCAGGAAGTCGTCGGCCTAGCCCGTCAGTTGCGCGCCGACTTCAACCTCAAGGTGCGTCAGCCGCTCGCCGCCCTGCACGTCGTTTGCCGCGACGAAGCCATCCTGGACCTCGTCCGCCCCCTCGCGGACATCGTCGCCGACGAACTCAACGTCAAGGAAGTGCGCTTTGGCCGCGACGAATCCGCGCTGGCCGAATTAAGCGCCAAAGCCAACTACAAAACCCTTGGCCCCAAACTCGGCGGGCAAATGAAAAAGGCCGTGGCCGCCATCGCCGCCTTTGGCCCCGCCGAATTAAGCAAACTATTTGCCGGTGAAAACGTGGACATCCAACTCGACGGCCAAACCGTCGCCCTGGCCCCCGCCGATGTTCTCATCCAGCGCACCCCCAAGCCGGGATTAGCCGTCGCCTCCAACGACGTGCTGCTCGTCGCCCTGGAAACCGACCTCACCCCCGAACTGGTGCAGGAAGGCCACGCCCGCGAGCTCATCAACCGCATCCAAAATCAACGAAAAACTCAAGAACTCGATGTCGCCGACCGCATCCACTTGCAAATCACCGGCGACGACGAACTGCTGGCCGCCATTGACGCCCACCGCGCCACCATCATGGCCGAAACCCTGGCCGTCAGTCTGGAAACATCCCCCGGCACCGGCGACGTGGACATCAACGGCCACCCCTGCTCGTTCCAGCTCCAAAAAGCCTGACGCAAGCGCAGCCCCCAAAACGCTCACAAGCGGTTTGGCTGAATCACTTGGCGGGCTTTTCCGCCGGCCCCTCATGGAACTTGCGCGCCACCAGGCTGCGTATAGCCATGATGGCCTGCACCGCGTCATCGCCTTCAGCCGTCACGCTAATCACCGTGCCCATTTCCGCGCGAAGCGCTAGAATTTCCATCAGGTTTTTGCCATCCGCCACTTTTCCGTTGCCGGCAATTTCAATTTTCGCAAGGAAACGCTGAGTCGCCCGCAACAGCCGCGCCGCCGGCAACACGTGAAGCCCCGTCTTGTTGCTAAGCGTCAAAGTCGCCCGCTGAATCCGCTGAGGCACCGGCTTCCGCGACGAACGCGCCAGCTCCCGTTGCGACGCCTTTTGCGCCGTGATAACCGCGCGGTCTGTCGCATCCGACTTCGTGAAAACGAAATCCGCCCCCTCCTCGAAACACTGCAAACGCATCTCACTTGTGGCCTGTTCCGCCAGCACAATCACCATGCAGCTATCATCACTCGCCATGGCATGACGCAACACCTCCAGCCCGCTGCCATCCGGCAACGCCAGCGCCAGCAAAATCGTGCCCGGCCGATGGTCCTCAAACCGGCGAATCGCCGTCGCCACCGTCCCCGCCTCCACAATATCAATGTCCGCCGACGTCTTGAGAAGCATCTGCTTCAACCGCCGCCGAAACGTCGCATCCGGCTCGACAATCAATAAAACCGACTCCCCGCTAGGCCGCGCAACCGCCGACTTCTTCGACCGCGCGCCGACACGCTTAACGGACCCCTTTTTCGTCTGAGCTTTCATCACACCTTTCGTTTCCCGGAGTCACCGCCACAACCCATTTTGTGGTCACGGCCTCCATAAATTATAGTAAGCCCAATCCCCCCAAATTGCAAACCCAAAGCCCCCCCCTCCCCGCCAGCTCCCTGATCCTTAGCGACTGGTGAGGTGTCTGGATTTTGGGGGCGTTGTAGACGGTCAGGCACCACGGAGGCGACAATGAGGGGTGCAAACACCCCGGCAAGGGCTCTGACAAGGTGGTGTTAT
>Ga0255347_1001215_pt1 | contig 43260 bp, 58 predicted proteins | sample wastewater_treat_2_FD_192479 | JGI IMG/M metagenome (GOLD analysis project Ga0255347, IMG submission 192479) | Wastewater microbial communities from Lulu Island WWTP, Vancouver, Canada - plant24 | ecosystem: Engineered > WWTP > Wastewater > Unclassified | place: Canada: Vancouver, British... | reverse complement strand
ACTTCCGGCAATGTTCTGTTCGGTACATTTACCTGCAATTTGATTGTGCCCAAAAAGCTCAATAATTGCCCATGCTTCAAATTTGTTTTCGTCTGTCATCTCTCTGTTGTTTGGGGGTTATTGATTACCATAGCTTTCCATGTATTCAGTATAGAAGTCAGCGCATTCACTACAACAAAAGTCAGTGCCGTCAAACATATCTACACCGCATCCAAGGCATACGCCCGTAGGATGTCCGAATAGCGGCTTAATAAGTTTTTTCCTTGCCCGTTCTCTGGATATCTCAGATATGGCAAATATGCTTATGATGCGATACCAAAATCTTTTCATCTTTCTTCTGCTTTAGTGATTACCTGTTCTGCTCTATTGATAGCGGCCTCGGCTATATCCAACATCGTCCACAGTGCATCCTCCATGTAGTCCGGGCTTGTATCCCTGCTCCAATATCTATGAATCTGTTTCAGTGCCCTCAGCAGTTCATCTCTCTGCTTCAGTAGCTCGGAGGCATACTTCCTTGCTGTTTCTAAGGCAGTATCGTTAGTAACTATCCCATACGGGGATTCTTCTAATGCTTCTCTTAAACAATCTTCAAGTTCTTTCATTGCTCGTTAGTTTTAATTTTTCGTACATTAAGACCACCGTTAAATATGTGATCTAACAGAAAGATGTCTGATCTTAATTTCATGACCTCTTTTAATGATGGTCTGTACCATTCCTCCGTTGGTTTCTGTTCCGGTGCAATATCAACATAAAATGAGCTGTTTGCCATTTTGCCGCACTTCTCACACCTGTGCATAAATGGAGTAACTCCGGGGTCAATATCTTTTGTTTTAGTTATATGACCACATACACACTTATAGCAGTTTACACGGTTTGTAAGGTCTATTTTATAGTAATCGTTTGTTGCCACATCTTTTAAAAGTGCGGCGTATTTTTTCTGAATTTGTCTTTGACTTATCATTTCCTTTTGTTTTGATACTCAATTTCTGCTTTGAGTGCATCCATGTTATCAACTATATACGCTCTTAACTCCCCGTAACATTTACCCTCATCGAATAGCCACAAAAGGTAGGATGGCGGTACGTTTGCGAGTTTTTCGCCCTTATGCTTACCAAATGGCATTATGCTGTTGTCATCCATGGCTGTCTCTGCTTTTAAGGTTATTCATTTCTGCCCATGTATCAAATCCTTCTTCCGTATTCGCTCCGGGGCTGTTCCACCAATGCCTGAAAAACCTACAGCATAAATCTCTCAGCTCATCGTAAGCAAGCAGGAACTTCCCCCTCAACCTCTCGCCAACCATCTTATCGGCTATCTTCTGGGCGTGGAGGGTGGCAAACTCTTGAGCAAACTCAGCCATTAAGTGGGCGACCTCATAGCTTTCTTTATCCGTTCTGTCGCTTATTCTGGGATGATTCCAGATATCTTTTGTCTGAAGGAAATCCTCGGCATCATCTCTCTCACAAAATGGTTTCAGTATCTCCTCCGCACCCTCGGCGGGAGGGAGGGGGTGTTCGGCAAGGTATAAGTCCGCTGCCTTTTCGGGGGATATGATTTCACCCGTCCCCCACTTGCGTCTCGTTAGCCACTTGTCGTAGGCTATTAATTCTTTTCTTTTCATCTCAGGCATATTTTTCTTGATATCGCTTAAGCTCATGATAAACAGTTGTTAAATCCTCATTTGTATAATGAACCGCTGAGCGAGCCATCTTTTTGATGTTTTCGGTTATCGTTGCGCCGTAACGCCGGATCATTGCCTCCTCATACAGATCGGTGTCATCCTCCCCGTTACATTTCCAACATTGCCCGTTCACGTTTAGGGTGTTCCATCTCGTTGCTAAGTGACGGCGTTTCATAAAGTGTCCGGCGGTAATGTTTTCAGGGGTCAGGGTTTTACCGCAAGTGATACATGGGCTACCGGTATCTCTCCCCTTAATGATGTCTCTTATGAGGTCATCTAATCGCTTCTCCAAAATCTGTCGTTGTGTCATAATCCTATCTTTTCGGTTATCTCATTAATCTTAACCTTGTTAAAGACCACATACTTTTGGGCGGCCTTAATTGATACGTTTACACGGGCGGGGCTGAAGCCCGTTAGGTCACAAATCTGCTTATTCTTTGCGCCGTACAGCGTTAAGATGTAACAAACCAACTGTCGGGCAACGGGGATCTTCCCGTACCGGAAGGTTGAATGATATTCCTCCGGTGAAATGCCTATCAGCTCACAAACCAAGTCCACCAACATATCATAGGGAAAATGTTCGGGGAACTCTCTCGCATACTCATCCTCAAACGCCCTGAGCTGTGTCATTAAGAATTCCCTGTTTTGAACTCCGAGCTTTGTCTTAGCGAACTTATAGATAAAGTCCTTCGTGTATAGGGTCATCGGTAAATCTTTTTTACGGTTAACTCAGCTTCGTAACCCCGTCTTTTACATTCGTGCATGACGGCGCTGAAAAACTTTTCGTCTGACAGGGCTTCATTAGCTTGAGAAATATCACTCATGTTTAATTGTTTTGGAACAAGGGTTTGATCAATCAGGGCTTTAACCGCCTCTGCCTCGTCCTTCTTCTTTTTCTTGTTTATGTGATTGGCTAACCGTTTTGCATGATCAATAGTAAAGCCGTCACCGTTAGGCAGGACTGATACATACCGTTGCCCGTTTACCCCTTCAACTATCTTAAAGTATCCGAGTTGTTCCATCCCTATCGTAATACCACAGCTCACGCCGATAGTGCTTACGAGCTTTCGTGCATCTCTCAGCGTTGCCGTTTCCGGTAGTTGCTTCACCGTGTTAAGGTATTCCTGATGCCTTTCTGCTGTTCCTGTTTTCATGATTTTTGTTTTTGTAGTTAATATTAAACTCTACGGGATTTCCCTATCAGCTCTATGAAATTAAACATCTCCATGAACCTCTCAATAGTCTGCTCCCCGTATTTCTCTACTAATGTCTTGATCTTATAGTTAGAGGTGGCAAAGGTTATTGCTCCGTTATCATATCGGGCTGAAAACAGTTCCATGAGTGGGCGGGTATCCGTACCATAATCTTTTACTATGGGCTGTTCTTTCCCAAGGTCATCTATAAGCAGGGGCTTTTTAGCATAAGGCTCAATACCGTTATTAAGGATCATCCTGTTCAGATCAAAGGCGTTATACATTAAAAAAGATCGGGCGGTGAGCTTGCTTATTACTCCGGCCAACCCTTTGATCAGGATAGTCTTTCCTGTTCCTATGCCTCCCATGATAAACATACCTTTGTTCGGGCTTCCCTTAAAGCCGTTGCCGGCGGTAAGGTATTGCCACAGCTTATGTATGCACTCATCGTTATCATTGTCTATGACAAAGGGGTTGAATATTCCCCTCTGAGACATTTGTATCTCACATTCAATTATGAGTAGCTCACGGAAATCCGGTTCGGATATTTCCTCACAATTAATCTTCCTCTGATTTACAGCCGTTCTGACTGCTTCGAGTTCCTTTTTAGCCTCTTGAATGAGGTCAGTAATCAGATGCATGGAATTCATTTTTACTTTGTTTAAATTCTTTACTACGTCTTACCCAATATGATAACCGCCGGTCAAACTCCCAAGTCTTTTCCATCTCCCACCGCATTACGCAGTTCTTGTCTGCCTCACTCCAATAGTCATAAAACTCGGTGAGGGTTTGCTTATCATAGCTTTCGGAGAACTCGAATACTTTTGTCTTGAATAAGGCTCGGCGTTGTTGCAACAGTTCTTTTTTTCTTTCTAACAAACTTTCTTTTTTCGGGATAGTTTTTTTATTTGTTTCCTTTCTTTGTTTATTCATTTCTTTATTTATTGTTGAACGCTTGCCGGACGGCTGTTCAACAGGTGTTGGTTCAGGCGGGTGAGATTGAGAACGGCGTTTTTCGGCTGAGGCTAATCCGGCCTTCCTCTTAAGTTCAATGATCTCATCCTTTTTCCCCATCCTTTTCAGGAAGCTTTCACTCCAAAAATAGTCCTTGTCATTTGAGAACAGTTCGAATACCTTAACACAGTCATTAAGGAAGCCTCTGAGAAAGTTCATATCCTTTCCTATCTCATCACAAACGCCCTCTAAAACATACTCTTTTTTTGATAGCTTATAGTTCTCCTGAGACCTCATTAATTCGAGGATGATCCAATAAATACCGTAGCCCTCAATCCCGTATCTTTTGATAAGGGCTTTAATCTTCAGGTCATTGCGTGCGTCTCCGTCGTGTGAAAAATACAGGCTGTCTTTCATGGTCGTGGTTGTGGTTTATTAAGATAAACATAATTGTTAAATTATGCAAGAAAGAGGGGGTAATTCCCCCTCTCACTTTATCAAAAACCTACGACTTGCGACCCCTTCATAAATGTACTGCTCATACAGCTCGGGGTGATCATTCTTGAAGCTCTCCTTATTAAACAGGGTTGGTGCAGAGGCGGTCTTCCATGTTATGATAGGCTTCGGACCGTTCATTACGGCCTCAGCATCCCTCATCACTAATTTGATGCTGTCAATCATTTCCTGTTCCTTCTCTGTCTTCTCCTTAATTTCAGCCCGTAAAAGCTTCAGTTGTTCATGCACTCCTATCAGTTCGGGGGTGGCCTGTATGACATTGCCGGCGGTATGGTATTTATACCGGTATTCAACATCTGAGGCGGTAAGCGGGTCGGGCGGTGTATCCTTCTCTATGTGATCTTTCCAAAACTTAGCCACCGCCTCTATCATGTAGTTCCAAAAATCGGCGTCAAATTCAAACTCCTTAAACTTGAAGTCCAATCCCCTCTCCAACCATGCGACCGCTCCGCCCGTCATGCCAACCACTCCGAGATACCATTGCAGTTGACAGAACCACTCATCCGGCACATCTTCAATAACGCTCTGAGTGGTCTTACATTCAAGAACCCGTTTCCCAACGCTCCCAGGGGTTACATATATTCTGTCCGGCATCCCTATCGCAAACTGATGTTCAGGATGTTGGTAAACCTTCTGCTTGGCAGAGCTTTTGATTATCCGATATTGTGTTTCGGCCTCAAAAAACTGTGCTACCGCACCTTCAAGGATGGTTCCCGCCCTTGTGTACTTATTGTCAACGGGGAACGTTTCACGTCCGGTCTTGGTCAGCCACACCTTATAGGGTGAACTGTAACTGCTCAGTCCGAGTATTGCCGCTACCTCAGAACCGCCAATCCCTCGCAGTCTTTTGTTTGTTATCTCAGGGGTGAAGCTCATAACAGTTTCCCTTCCTCTGATTGTGGCGGCTTAGGCTGTTCAGCTTTCCTTCGCTTGGCCTGAGCCTTTTCGATAGCTGACCGAACTTTGTCCTTAGTTTCACGGGCTACTCCCGCCTTGGTGTCACGGCCAAAGGCCTCAGCAACGGTGGTATCACCATCCTGTATTGCCTGAGCCAACCCTACGAGGGTTAACATTTGGGGCTCCTTAATTTGGTTGACCGTCTCAAGCTCAAGCAGGGCGAGTATCTCTGCCTCCGTCACGTTAAAGGTGTTCAGATACCCGTCAATGATTTCACGCCTCCGCTTCAGCATAAGCTGTTCGGTACTGAGGTCGCCAACTATCATTTTCTGTGCGGCCTTAAACACCCTCTGTACGGCGGTTACGGGGATTACCTGAAGGATAGCATTACGGCTCGCTATGGCGAGGGCGGCGTTACATGTAACCACGATCATGTCCTCAGCAAACCGCTGACCCCTCTTGTCGGTTATCCTCCGCTTAACCTCAGTCCTTACGGCATAGTTGTTTTCAAGGTCAATGCATACTGATTGAGCAGTAACCATCGTGTCTCCGATCTCCACAATCTTGCTGTCAACCCTCAGGTTTTTATACTCCGATGCGAGGTATCGGGCGAGGTGTACGCTTGCGCCGGTGATCTCCTTGCCGGCACGGGGGAGGGAGTAAACACAGGACTGTGCGAGTTCCTTGTCCTTGCTGATCACCGCAATAACATTCTGAACCGATCTCTCAACGTTACGGGGATAGGCTTTCGCCGTCCTTACCTGAACGTCAATCTCACTCCGGTTCTGAGCCTCCGTTACGGATACGCTTTGCACCTCAACGGCTTCAATGATTTCATTTTCCATTTGATAGGTTTTAACTGTTAATAATAGCGTCCCAATCTTTTCGTGCGGTCAGTAAGCTATAAAGAGTATTTACCCTTTCAGCCTTACATCCCCTGAGCAAGTCAACGCCTGTAATCCGGACATAGATTGCAGAAAGCTCAGATGTTGTTTTTCGCCTAAGGCGATCTTTGATTTTGGGTTTTGTCATGCTTATAATGGTTAAGTTTCACTTTGCGAATGATTACATTCTTGTAATAGAAAGCCTCATTTTTTGCAATGAAGAACCTTCGTATTGTGTGATACAGGGCTTCTATGCCCTCGGAGGCAAGTAACCATTTAAGGCTTGTATAAGCCTCAACAGTTTTGTCAGCCCATCCTGAGGCGTCGGGGTCTCGGATGTTGCTGATCTTCTCTTTAATGTAAACCGTGTTCTGCATACTCAAAGATAATTAAATTTAACGACATTGGTTAATAAATTGCAACAAAGATGCATAAACTTATTCACCGGTTTCTGACACGTTATTCTCAGGGTCATGAAGGCCTACCCGTTTGGCATATCGTTCCTCTATGAATATGAACCGTACCCCGTCAAAATCTATGTCCTTAAAGATGCGCTTACAGGCCTCTGCCGATACAACCCAAAGCTTGCCGGTACGATAAGGATTGTCTCCTTTTTCTCCGTCCCTGACCTCACACAGCATTACTCCTTTGCGCATGGCCTCTTTACACTCGTTACACGGGCGGCGGGGATCAGCCTTACCATGAAACTTTGACATATCAGTAGAGGGTTCACCCTTCCTGTTATATCGTATTGCAAGCAGGATGTCATTATCCTTCCCGCAGTAAAAGCACTTTGTAAGTGCTACATTCATTTTCTCACCCATTTTGTATGATTATATAGGTGTCTAAATCAAATTGTTCTTTGTCCGCAAGGAACTCTATGAGCTTAATGATAGCTCCCATAATTGTTCTTGCTATTGTCAGGATCACTCCCGTATCTTTATCCATGATGACATACCGGTTAATATCCGGCGTGCCTATCATGCACCATTCTGAAAGGATGAAGGTGTTAGCGAAACGGGAGGCTCGGATTTGCCTCAAGCCGAAGAAATTCGGCTCAAGGTGTAATCCGCTTTCAATAATGAGGGTCTGACTATTCATTGACCGGCTCTTTGACAATGTATTTCTTTTCAGCTAAGGCCTTGCAGAACCCCGTCAGCTTTGGCACTTTAACAACCTCCTCAACATAGTCAATGTCGCAAGCCTCAGTATTCCCAATGATTACCTCAACAATGACTGATTGATGCCACTCATTAAGCATTTTGGGATATAGCCAAAACGTACCGTCCATTTTGTCCTTGTCTATGGTTAAGGTTGGTTCGTTATTAAACGCCCTCGCCAACCTACCTATCAGCTTATCAAACTCATCCGGCGGGAACGGTATTTCCTTACCTTCCTCATTAACCTTTGGCCTGATAGTTACTCCGGCGTGCCAATATGTCTTTTCCATTTTGAGCCGGTCAAGAGGAATAAGGTCTGCTATGTTCTGCATTACCATACGGGTAAACATCACATCCTTGGCAAAGTCCTTAACCTCCCTCAGCTTGCGCTTGTATGCGATTAAGTGTTGTTCTGTTTTCATTTGTGGTTACATATTAAGTTGATTCATGGTTTCCGGTTCTTCGGTGAACACATAGCTACCGGCGATAGCCTGAAGGTCACGCCTCCTTTCTTCGTCCTTATCCCGTGCCATTGCCGAGATTGCCTGAGACATCATAAGGTATGAGGGCTTTCCCTGTATCCCGTCATCTTCTGAGTGTTGTAACAGGATTTCCTCAACGGTCTTAACCTCAGGCTTTACGAGGCCGAGCTGTGGGAGGCGCTTTATTTCAAGGCTAAGGTTCAGCGGCTTGGCTGAGGCCTCAACTATTTGAGCTTCTTCAAACTCACGGTTACGTTCAGAGAATATCCATCTCATGCTGTCACGAACCATCAAAGCCCTGACCTCCGTTTCCTTGTTTATGGTCTCAATGGAGAACATGAATTCGTCCGACATACGACTACCAAGATGCACCTCTTTCAAGAATGATTTGCCGGTCATGCCGTTTAAACAGGCGGGGTAAAGTTTGAATGACCGCAGTTCGAGTTTCCCCGACCCGAAATCTGAGTTCCTTAGCTGAACCCCTCTTGCATAGCTCACAATCCCGTTGTTGGGGGTTTCAACGAAGATTATGTTTGGGTCAATAGCCTCAAGCCAATCCTTAGACGTTCCCTCGTATGCGCCGATCAGGGGAAGCTTTAGCTCCCGTGCCATCAGCAGGAACATCATGAATATCTCTCTTGTGTTAAGTCGCTTGTATGAGGTGCTTAACCATCCCCTTACGGTGTCGTTCACGTTCCTGAACAGGAAGCGGTTATCCCGTGCCTCCCTGTTCGTGATGTACTTATTCAGGGCGTAGGTTACGGCATCGGCCTCATACGGTTTGCCTCCCCTAATTGTGTTAGCTACCCATCCGGCAGGAACGCCGAGGCTTGCGGCGGCCTGATAACCGGCGTGATAGCTCAGGCCAAGGTTGTGAACCTTATCCGGTGCTTCCGGTATCATAACGCCGATGCCATGAGTGGAACTTTTTAGCACCGTGAACGTGATAAGCCCTGCCGGAATTACCATATCGTCAATGTGACGATTGATTAGTCTGTCTGACAGCTTTACGCTGTCGATCTCTGCCTTTTCAACAAAGGTATTCACCTTTCGTTGTAGCACTTGCTGAAGTCCTGTCGTGTCTTTCATTTACATTTATTTAGTGGCTTGCGCCGATTTCTTAATGGTTTTGTCAGGGTCAACGCCTCCGCTTACCCTTCTGAAGGCGGTCTTTGCCTGTGGGCTTACGGGGTGTACGATATATCCTTTTTCTCCTTCAGGGGTCGTGTGGGGCATTACCTCAAACCTCTGCTTTTGGTCGTTGTAGTACGCCCAAACCTTAGGGCGTATCCCAAGCGGTGAGAGCTTACTGTTCAGCTCCTCAACGCTGTCTGCCTTCACGAAAAACGGGTCATAACGCTTACTCATTTCTGCTTCCTTTCGTATGTCAGTTGGTGAATAAACTCATCCATGTACTTTACGATTTCACGCATTGCGTAGAACTCCTCAAGACCTACGGCGTTATGAAACAGTCCGGTGCTGTTCATCAGTCCGTGATAGTTCATTCTTTCGGTAGTTTGATCTCTGAATGTGGTTACCGTCTTCAGGGCGAACCGCAGGAGGTCTTTGTAGTCGGCCTCACGCTTCGAGAGGTCTTCGCCGGAGGTGTCAAGGTATTTCATTTTGCTAACGTACTTGCTTATGGTTTCCCTGAGAACCATCAGGGTGCGCCTCTTAAATACGTTCCGTGCAACCGTGCCGCCCTCCCAAGCCACTAAGTATGCGAGGTCTGCATTTTCCTTGTTGACGGCCTGTTTGAACTCGTCAATCTTCTCTGTTGTCCAAATGATCCTCATTGCGAGTATCCTGACAAACTCGGTGTAACTCCTTTCGGCGGGGCTTTGCGGCTGTGTTAAGTCTGTGGTTTTCGTTTCCATGATAATTATGCGTTTGTGGTTTTTAGTTTCATTCATACTAAAGGTAATCATTTGCGTTGAACTATGCAAATATATTGCCGTTTATTTGCACCTTGGGCGGTAATTTAGAAACGGTCTAAACAATGGCTTCCGGCGGGAGGTCTTCATTGGGGATTTCCCAAAGGTGATGGCAGTATGGATGAACGTTCACAAACTCACGCTTGGGCGGGAATAACTGAGCCATAGTTACGTCATCAGGGATGTACCGGTAACGGGCTTCCTTAATCTCATTGTAAGACGGTGAACAGTTCGGGGTGCTGATAGACAAATGCCATAGGCCGTTATCCTGAGATACCAACACTCGGCATCTCCCCATCTGATATACCTTGATGTTCATATCCGGTAACGGTTAATCAGTTGCTCAAGCTCCCGCTGAAAGTTCTGCATCTCAGTACCGGAGATGACACACAGTAAAAGTGATCCGTCTTCGGACTTGAGAGTAACCTTTGTGTCCATAAACTCACCCTTAAAGGTTTCCACCTCATACTCTGCTGTAAGGGGAATAGACCCTCCCAACGAGTAGGCAAACGTTCTGAATTTAACATCATATCCCATCGTGGCGTATTTGAAGTTCATACTTAGTTCCGAAAGGTCCGGTATAGTATCCGTCCTTAATGATCTGATCAATGATCTGCTCAATCCATTCGGGGCGCTTCCCTTTCTTAAGGTTGATCATCCTGAATGTTTCAGTAGTCATCTGACCTCCATCTGATCCGTCAGAGTAGGTCACCGTAAATCGCAAATTGTCTTTGTCCATGTGGCTTATTTTTGTGGTTAATCGAATAGTCCTAAGTCCTTCCTTTCGGCGGGGGTTCTCCTGTCAAGCTTCATGATCGGCTCGGGGTAATGCTCATGCTTAATCTCAGCCTTCACCACCGTTGCCCTGTTGTGGCGTTCCCTGTAAGACGCTCCCCGTAAAGCCGGATGCTGTTCCTGTAATAGTTGCCTCGCCCTCCGGATGCTTTCAGGGTCAGCGTAAGTTCCCTTGATGAATTCACCGGCGAAGTCCAAGAATGAGTATGCCGACCATCGGAGCTGTGGGTTCTGAATAGCCCAAACCTTCAGCATTAATAACCGGTCATTATCTTGGGTTTCCGGCGATCCGGTCAACAGTCCATAAACCGTTGCTTTGATTGATCTGATCTTGTTAATCATATTGCCTCCTTTCAAATTGTATTAACATCAGCACATTGCAGGTCACTTTCAGGTGTCCAACACTCTTTACAAAGTACGGGGTATCCGTGAGTATATAAGATTGCTTTTTCCCCCTTGTGGTGTTTTGCTTGGTTTTCTTCATCCATGAAGTAGCACCCGCACTCAGTACAACAAGTGCCATCGATCATGTCTTCTGCTATTTCTCCCATTGCGCTTTTCTTTTTATGATTTGAGGTTGTTAATTATCCATTCAGTTTCAGTCTCTTCGAGTTCCACCTTGTTAATAAGCTTTGCCTTGATGACCTCGGCTTGCGGGAAGAACTGATAACTCAGTTCGTATGGGCTTTGCTCCCATTCATGGGTCACGAAGCTTTTAAGGATTTCCTTCAGCTTCTCGGTCATCAGGTTGTTCTCTGCCTCATATTCTTGAAGCTCGCTTTTTAGTCTTTCATTGGCAACTATTAGTCTGTTACATTCAGTTGCTAATTCGCTGCATCTGCTTTCGAGATCACGTTGTTTGTTCAGGTCTGTCGTTCCGAGCATCAGCGTGAAGTCATTTTTGATGTTTTTGATCATGGCCTCAACGTCTGCTTCAGTAAACCAATCTGCGAAGTAGCCGTTTCCGGCGGCGAGCTTTTCTATTAGGCGAATTTCTTCGGCCTTACTTAGGCTCTTTTCGGTGTTTGTCGGTGTGCTCATGGTGTGTGGTTTTTGTGGTGTTTATCTTGTTTACAGTATAAAGATAACTCATTCACTTGAATTGCGCAAATAAAATACAATGTATTTGCAGTACGGGGTGTAATTTAGAGTTGGTCTAAATAAGAAAAGGGAGTATTTCGATTTTCTAACCCGCTCCCCATGTTCGGTAAATAGCCTTTCCTCCGTCTGATCAGGTATGCGGAAAACCACAACCGCAATCCTTCTCCTAATGGTTACTCAGCACGATCTTAATTAGGGTTAAGCCTTATCCGGTCAATGATCGTGAAGACCTTATATTCTGAAGGGTCACCTTCATCAACTATGCGGATCGTTATGATCCTCTCAGGATAGCTCACCTCCCTGTATATTTTGAAATGCCGGTTGTTTATGACATGGGATGTAATCTTGTCCTCTGTCCTTATGTATATTGCTTTTGCCATTTCGTTAAGCTTTTGAGTATCCTTCTTCATCAAGTGAGCCTATGGCCTGATCTGATATTACGAAAGCCTTTCCTTCATCAACGTATTTTCGTGCCTGAAGATACGGTATTCGGGTCAAAAGTATTCCGTTTACCCAATACTGAACATGGGCTGTCTTAACGTTTGATGAGTCCAACTGCCATTCTTTTGGCCGGTACTTGTACGGGGTTTGTAGCTTTGGATGTATCATGGTTTCGTCCTCCTTAGTACATTGTTACGCCCTTCAGCCTGATCAGGCCGTCTGTTCCAAGTTCTACTCTGAACTCCTTAGGGTTCAGGCTCAGTTTCAGTTCTGCGTAGTAAGCCATTGCGGCTGTTACGTTTCCGAAGTACACGAATTCGGTTTCTCCGGTGGTTCTGTTGATGATCTTTACGGTTTTCATAGTCCTGTGGTTTTAATTGTTGTTTATGGTTACGGACACCCTCTGTCCGGTTATCTGCACTGTTCTTTGGCGGTCATTTCGCTCATCTCTGTAGTTTTTAAGTTATGCTTCGTAAAAAATCTCAATCTCGTTATCTATCTCAGCGTCCGTCGGGTTGCCCTGCGGGTACATCCTCATTGTGTTGCGGTAAATTGCCTTCCAGTCCGTCCCGGTCATCTCAAGGTAGTTGGCCTCGGCCATCCTATCCTGTATCCGGGCGGTCAGGGCTTCGTCGTAGTTGGCTTCCTTGTAGCTGATTAGCCTTAGCTTGCCTTCCGTTGTTTTGATTACTTTCATCGTCGTGGTTTTTTGTGGTTTTTTCATCTTCATAGTAAAGATAATACATTCAGTTAACATTTGCAAATAAAATAGGCTTTATTGCGGTCAGGGGTGTAATTTAGATGAATTCTAAATAGCGAACCGTTATTATGATTGCGGTGATCCGGCGCTGTGGTTTAAATTATGCGTCTGTTTTTCTTGTCTCTAAGCGTTTCCCAAGTAGGATCATTGCCCTCAGGGTCTTCCATGTGCTTTAATATAAAGTCACTTATTTTATCTGAGGTTCGATCCCACTCATAAGCATCAAATATCTCCCTTGCAAGCTCTAACACCCCTGTCGGGCTGAGGTAGTCCCTTATGGCAATACCTTTATCATGTATTCCTATTGGGGTTCTCAGGCCTCCGTCTATATCGTCAAGCTCCCAATCAGGCGTTACGACTGATATCCAAACTTGACGGGTAGCGAACCTTACGTTAGCGTTAGCGAGGGCATCTTTGAGAGTGTCACCAACTCCCCAACATTGATCTGAGGTTCTTACGAACCACCTGAGGGGTATCTGATTTATTGTTCCGGCGTGAGCCTTAAGGAATTCCTGTTGCTCACTTGATAATTCTATTTTCACCATATCGTTTATCGTGGTTTTTAATTACCGCAAAAGATTTTGTTAATTGAAAACGTTTATATTTGTACAAAACATAACTGATGGTAGAAAAGCTTCAGATCGAATGGGTTAAAATCTCAACGTTAGAGGTTAACTCAGGCCAAATCGAAGGGGTTCCAACTAATCCAAGGTTTATCAAGGACTCAGGGTTTCGGGCTTTAGTGCAAAGCATAAGTGAAGACCCTGATTTCATGTCAGCCAACCCTCTCAAGGTTTATAAGAACGTAGTCATCGGGGGCAATATGCGCCTCAGAGCTTGCCGTGAGCTTAAGTGGAAGGAGATACCAATAGTCCGGTTTCCGGATGATACGCCTCCCGATATTCTTAAGGCAAGGGCTATAAAAGACAACCACCATTACGGAGAAGACGATTGGGATGCTCTCGCTAATGAGTGGGATGACGTTCCTCTTAATGAATGGGGGGTATTCAAAGATCATGTAACTTTCAATCCAAACCTCAGTCCGGAAACGGCTCAGGGGCAGGTTACTGAGGCTGACATTAACCACGCCCAAACGGAACTTAGCAATCAATTCGTTTCCTCAGAGCCGCAGATGTTTGAGATTATCTGTCCTAAGTGTGGTAATGAATTCAATGTCAAAGTTCCCTCGAAATGAACAAGAAACAAGTAGCGGCATTTTTAGAGGGCGAAGAATGGACTTTTGCAAAGACCATGCCGACAACTCCGCATTGGTACATAATAAAGCAAAAGTGTTCCGACCCTGATAAGTTCGTTGAGGCAGCTGAATATTTACAGGCCAACGGAGTGCCGCATAGGTTCTTCAAGAAGGTTTATCTGTACTCATTTTTCGGCAAGTACAAATATTGGACTAATGGATATCCCATTGATCAAACGGATGTTATTAACCGTGCCGAGATATGATATACAGTATTGAATATTGCCACGTTTATACCTCCTCAGGCGTTGATGAACTTGCGGAGAATTCAATATCTGCACTCCGTGATGTGCTTAAGGACGTGAAAGATACTCCTTATGAGTTAGCGGTGATGGTTGATGACTATTCGCCCAAGGATAAGACGGACTTTGATTATAAGGCCTTCATAGACTACCTTAATGTTCATAAGGTTGTTCCTTCCTTGTTCATAAAGGAGAGTGATCTGCTTGGAATAAACAGAAAAATACTTGACCGGCTTCCTAATGGTAAGCTACGGCAATCCTATGTCAATTACATTTTAACAAAAGAACAGCATCCTTGCTCTCTCTTTGTGGCTTCTTGGTATATGCTAAGGTTAGGGTTGGTGACGGCATCTAATGGTGATCCTGATAGTGTTAAGATGGTTCAGCCGGCAGACCGATTAATAAATATTCTTCCCGCATATTTCATTGATGCCGAAAACAGGGCGGCAAAGATATTACGGGCTTTAGGCGTTCCTTATTCAACCACCATAATGAACATCTATCTTGAAAACAAAAGCTGATATTTGGAACAGGTTTTCACCTGATAGGTATGTTAAGCAGAACTATGCGAACATGAAAGTTCAGGATGTGTTAATCCTGTATCGCATTTTTACCCGTCACCAAAACAGAACGGGCGGGGTTATAATGGAGGTTGGGGGTGCGGTTAACCTTTATCCGGTTTTAGCAATGCTGCCGTTTTATGATCGGGTCATTATAACTGACATCACGGATGCAAACCTCCATTACTTGTCATCTCAGATATCAAAGCTTGATAAGGTATGGATGCAGTACATTGACGTGATCAGGACGTTTGACTTATCGTTACAGGGATATGATTTTCAGGCCGAGCTAAAAAAGAAGGTTCATTATCAGCGGGTGTCAGTATTCGATCTGCAGACTGATATTGTCAATCATATCAGCATGAACTTTTTGGCTGAAAGCATAACCGATAAATACACTACCTTTTATGATGCTTGCCAATGCGTTAAGAAGGCCGTCCGGAAGGGAGGGCAAATAACAGCAACATTCATGTCGGGGTCAACCGGATATAAGGTAAACGGACACCGGTTTCCGGCGGTTAATATCTCAACGGAACACGTTATAGATGCCTTTGCCGACATGAAGGAGGCGTTTGCTGTTAATATTCCTATGGTTGGCAACCCCGTCCGGAAGGGGTATTCAGGTATCATTTATTACCAAGGGAAAAGATGATAGCCGCCATTTATACTATCCCCAAAAGGTTTGAGCTTATGAGGGCGTTAAAGGACAAGATTAAGCCCTCCGTTGATGAGGTACGAATTTTCATGGATGGGGATTACAGGGGGAATTGGTGGAACCATCAGCGAACACTCTCTGAAATGTTACCCTTAGCGAAAAAGGATGAGCCGGTATTGATAATGACGGATGACGTTACTACCGTTCCTGATTGGAGGGAGAGATGGGAAAAAATACATGAGGCGGCAGGCTCAGAGATTTATTGTTTATTCACCCGCAAGAGGCACTTGTTTAAAGAGGAAAATCTTAAACGTGGATTTGTTACAGGGGTGCACCTAAGGGGGTTTTATGATCAGGCCACAATTTACATTAACCGGCCGTCGCTTATCAATGACGTAATCAAATGGTTCAATGAAACGGGGAAACAGACAAAGCCGTTTCTCCCACCGCTTGAGAAAAGAGGCAATCACCTTGACGTTGTGATCCAAGAATATCTTGTGGCTCATAACATAGAATGGACGGTGACAGTTCCTACTCTCTTTGATCATTTACAGGTCGGGTCTTCCCTCGGACATGATATCGGAGGATCACCGCTTTATATAGGAAACCATGAGGATTTATCTTAAGGAAAACGTTTGGGATGCGGCACTTAATCGCATAAGGTATCTCTATGATGAGTTTCCTAAGGTTATCTGTCAATTCTCCGGCGGGAAGGACAGCACGGTATGTTTACATTTATGCCTTAAGGTTGCCAAGGAGAAAAACCGGCTACCGCTTACAGTATTTTTCATTGATCAGGAGGCCGAATGGGATGCAACCATTGACTATGTGCGGGAGGTTATGGCTATGCCCGATGTTGACCCCGTATGGTTGCAGATGCCGATAAGAATATCAAACACAACATCACCAACAGAGAGGTGGCTGTGGTGTTGGGAAGAAGGGGCAAAGTGGCTCAGGGAAAAAGAACCGAACAGTATCAAAGAGAACGTTTACGGAACGGTGACTTTCAGGGAGGTTTTTGCGGCCTATGCCCGTTATCACTATCCTCATACTCCTGTTGCAATGATAGGCGGCGTAAGGGTCGAAGAGTCGCCGGCAAGGGCTATCGGTTTAACTCATTTTGCTACCTATAAGCATATCACTTGGGGGGTAGGGGCAAGCAGGAAGCTTAAGCACTTCGGCTTTTACCCTCTTTATGATTGGACGTACATGGATATTTGGAAGGCCATACATGATAACCATTGGTCTTACTGCAAAATGTATGACTACTACTATATGTACGGGATACCGGTTCAGCATATGAGGGTCTCAAACGTACATCACGAAACGGCGGTCAGGAGCTTATATTTCATGCAGGAGATTGAGCCTGATAATTGGAACAGGCTTACTCAGAGGCTTAAGGGAGTGAACACGGCTAAGCATGGTCAGAATGATCTTTTTGCTGCGCCTCGTACTCTGCCGGCAATGTTTAAGGATTGGAAGGAGTACGCTAATTATCTATTGGAGAACCTAATTTCAGAACCGGAGATTAAAGAGATATTTCAGAGAGAATTTAAGGCCTTTGAGAGCCGGTATAACTATGGCAATGATTTGGTTCTGCGAGACATGTACCGTCAGCTTGCGGCGGCGGTCATTGCCGATGACTACCACATGACAAAGATTAAGTCGTGGCAGACACGGGCGGATACCGCACAATGGCGTAAGTGGAAGACTACGGGGGTGCGGCATAATAACTTTTCAAATAAGTACATTGACTATGAACTTAGTAAAGGAAATCAGGGAAGCGTTCAGCAACAGCACGGACAAGATCAAATTAGCGAACACGCTGAGGAAAGTGATCTTTGAGGAAAGCCCTGTTAATTCTCAGCCGGTTGATTACGTCCGGTGGGTCCCAATAGAAATGGTGCGGGCAAACGACTATAACCCTAATAGCGTTGCGAGGATTGAGATGCAACTGCTTTATACGTCAATATCCCATGATGGGTACACTCAGCCTATTGTTACCGTTTGGGATGACGTGAATGAAAAGTATATTATCGTTGATGGTTTTCACCGGTACTTTGTAGCTAAAAGCAATAAGGATATTCTTGATCGCAATAACGGAATGCTCCCGATAGTTGTTATTGATAAGAGTATAAATGAACGCATGGCCTCAACCGTCAGGCACAACAGGGCGAGGGGAAAACACTTAATGACCGGCATGAGCAGTATGGTCTTTGAGATGTTGGAAAACGGATGGAAGGATGAGGACATTTGTAATGAGTTAGGAATGGAGCCTGAGGAACTGATAAAGCTTAAGCATATCACCGGTTTCTCGAAACTGTTCAGTAACGTGGAATATCGAAAAGCATGGGAGACAAACCAACAGGTTAAATTGAGATTGGAACATGAGCGAAAAGAGGCAAAAGAGAGAGAACAAGACGGGGAGGCCGGAGGTCGTTTTTACTGATGACCAATGGAAAAAGATCAATGCCTTCCTGACCGCAAGGGCTGATGGGGCTACTATTGCAAGATATTTCGGCATACACCCCGATACCCTGTACGCAAAGGTGGTTGACAAGTATGGTGAGACTTATGATATTACAACTTTTTCTGCCTATGCAGCACTAAAAAGAGAGGAGGGCAATGAGTTACTCCGGCGAACACAGTTTGATATAGCTATGGGCGGTAACGTCACGATGCTTATATGGCTTGGGAAGCAGTACCTTGGACAACGGGATACGAGCAGTATTACTCATGGCGGCAGTATTAAAACATCACCGTTCATGCAGTTACTTATGGAGGCTACGGCTGAAATGGAGAAGGCGCAAGACATTAACAAAGAGGATGTTTCAACAGGCGTTCAACAGAATTCAACAGGTGTTGAATAGGTGTTCAACAATAAATAAATAAATAAATAAATAAATAAATAAATAAATAAATAAATAAATAAATAAAAGAATAAAGTAAATAATTACACTATAATAAACTTATTAGTGAATGACTGATTTAACGGAGTTGGAAACTATGCAAATTGTTCAGCCGGCACATAGATTGTTTTATGCTTGGGTAAACGATTGGAATAAGTTTGCGGCTGACGTTATGCAAGTCAGTCTTGACCCTCAGCAACAGGAGATACTTTATGCCGTGCAGACACAAAGCAGAGTAGCCGTTGCTTCCGGAACGGCGAGGGGGAAGGATTACGTTGCGGCGGTGGCGGCTCTTTGCTTTATGTATCTCACTCCGAGGTTTAATGATAAAAATGAGCTGATTGCCAACACTAAGGTTGCGCTTACCGCACCCACAGGCCGGCAGGTAGCAAACATTATGTATCCTGAGATTGTGAGGCTTTACAACAAGGCCGGTTGCTTTCCGGGTCGGCTTGTGGCATTTGATATCCGGACTGAATATGATGAGTGGTTCTTAACCGGCTTTAAGGCAGACGAACACCGTCACGAAGCATGGTCAGGGTTTCATGCAGTAAACACAATGTTCGTTGTTACTGAGGCCTCCGGTATAGATGACGGTACGTTCTCCGCTATTGAGGGTAACTTACAGGCCAACTCTAAGCTTTTGATAGTGTTCAACCCTAACCGAATGATCGGATATGCGGCAAAGGCTATGTTTTCGCCACGTTTCAAATCGTTCCGGCTTGATGACCTTAACGCTCCCAATGTATTACAGAAACGTCAGGTTTATGCCGGTCAGGTTGATTATGAGTGGGTAAAAGATAAGGTTGAGGCTTGGTGTACTCCTATCCGGCAGGAAGACTTTAGCGAGGAGAAAGGCGATTTTAAATGGGAGGGCGGTTTATACCGGCCTAACGATACCTTCAGGGTAAAAGTAAGGGGGATGTTTCCCGAGGTATCTGAAGATGCCCTTATCCCGTACTTGTGGATAGAGATGGCGAACAAGCGTTGGGAGGCACAGAAGAACGAGAACCGTACGGGTTACCGGAAGATAGGGGTTGACATTGCCGGCATGGGGCGGGATAGCACCGTGTTTGTGCATAGGTTTGATGACTTCGTGACACAGATTGATATGTTTCAGTCAGGCGGGGAAGCAGACCACATGAAAAGCGCAGGGCGGCTCATGCAATATTCAAAGGGGAAAGTTGAATATTTGATTGATACTATCGGAGAGGGGGCGGGGGTATATTCACGACTGATAGAGTTAGGGATGTTGACAAAGGCTTTCTCATGTAAGGCCTCTCATTCGGCGAAGGGGCTTACAGACTTAACCGGAGAGTATTCATTCGCAAACATGAGGGCTTATATGTTTTGGGCGTTAAGAGATTGGCTGAACCCGCAATTCAATTCTAAGGCTTGTCTGCCTCCTAATCAGTTATTAACGCAGGAGCTTATTGAAATACAATATCAAGTACAGAGTAACGGCAGTATTATCATTGAGGCGAAGGAGAAAATTAAGGAACGGTTGGGGCGGTCACCGGACATATCAGATGCCTTAGCTAATACTTTCTTTCCGGTGAAACGACAAAAGGGCTTACCAATATCACAAATATCAGGAATGTTACCGTAAATTTACAGCTATGGACATAAAAAAGCTTTTGCAAAAACAAGACATTGAGCAGATTAAAAAACTGCTTACCGACAGCCGTCCGTCTTTTGAGGTTCAGAGAGAGGACGCAATGAAGCAGTACAAGGTTGATGATCACGACATCAATGATGCAAGCATCCGAAAGGACAAACAGATCACGAAGGACACCGGCACTTTTGATGCAGAAGGTAACCCCGTTACTCAAACCTCAACGGTTGCGGTAGCCCGTGTGGCTATCCCGTTTCAAAAGCTGATTGTTGAAAGACGGATAGGGTTCATGCTGTCAATACCGGTAGAGCTTGAGCTTAAGAACGAGAATGTGGCGGGAGATAAGGGTAACGACTTGGTGTCTATGATTGATGACATTCAAGATCGTAACAAAATGGAGTATAAGAACAAAGAGATAGCTCGACGGCTGATGAGTGAAATGGAGGTGGCAGAGGCGTGGTATGTGGTCGAAAACAAACTGAAGGAACCTAAGTACGACCTTCGGGTTTCAATATTCTCTCCTGAGCAGGGCGACACATTATACCCGCTATTTGATGGTACTGGCGACATGATTGCCTTTGGCCGGGAGTATAAAACCAAGTCGGGCGACAAAAGTATCGAGCATCTCGACGTTTCGACAGCTGAGGCGGAATACAGGTTTGTGAAGGGAGACACAGGTTGGGCGCTTGATAAAGAGCAGACTCCGAACCCAATTCCGAACCAGTTCCAGAAGATAATGATAGTGTACTATCAGCAACCGTATCCGGAGTGGAATGACGTTCAGAGTATGATTGACCGGCTTGAAACCATCATATCAAACCATGCTGATATGAATGACTATTACGGCTCTCCCATGCTTAAGGTCTCAGGAGAGGTACAGGGGTATGCCTCAAAGGGGGAGCAGGGGAAAATCATTCAGCTAACAGAAGGATCGGAAGCTGATTATCTTGCTCTCGCTTCAGAGCCAAGCAGCATCAAAATGGAGCTTGAGAACCTGCAGAACTTTATCTATGCCATGAGCCAAACGCCGGACATTACTTTTGAAAGATTACAGGGCGTTGGCAACCTCTCAGGGGTGGCGCTTGAATTGATGTTCATGGATGCGCATATGGCCGTGCGTGGAAAAGAGGAAATATTCGGGATAGGTCTTCAGCGCCGGGTGAATATTTTGAAAAACGCAATAGGGAAACTAATTGACACATCTTTTGCTGACGTATCGGAGAAGGCTTTGATAGTGCCAAAACTCACCCCTTACATTCCGGCGGCATTCTCTGAACTTCTGCAGAACCTTCAGCTTTCAATAGATGCGGGAATTATGAGTAAGGAAACGGCCATCAAGCTCAACCCTTACGTCAAAGACCCGGAGAGTGAGATTGACCTAATAGAAGGAGAGGAAAATATGGGGGCTATCGACCTATACCAAAAAGCTGGCATTACCGCACCTTCGGGCGACGACTTTAGCACTAAAATCAAAACTAAATAATGAAAATCTTATTTCTGTCACCAAGTAAAACCGATAGTTGCTCATTCTACCGGGCTGGCGGAGTTGCGCCGGGGCTTGAGCGAATGATGAATGGCACAACCATAAGTGTCCTGCAATGGGACCAGATAATTATGAGTTGGCAGACCATTTTGAATTATGACCTTATAATGCTTCAGCGTCCATTTCTTCCTGAGCATCTACAGGTCTGCGAATACGTCAAAAACGCCGGAGTCCCATTGTGGCTCGATTATGACGACAACCTTCTGGCCGTTCCGCCGGAGAACCCAAGGCATGAGCTTTACAACGCTCAGGTACGGGAGTATATCAAGAAGATGCTGACGCTGGCCGACGTGGTATCCGTACCGACAGAGGAGTTAAAGCGGGAATTCTCGGCTCACAATCAAAATGTGACGGTCATCCCTAACGCCTTCAATGACTACATCTTCAAGAACTCCCGGAACAGGCTATTGTCACCGCAGCGTTCTCCGACCATCCTGTGGCGTGGGTCTGATACTCACATCTTTGACTTAATGACCGTCATAGACGAGGTTAGTGCGCTGGCCGCTGAGTACAAGCAATGGCAGTTTATGTTCATGGGGTTCTTCCCTTGGTTCATAAAGCAGAACGAAAACAACAATATCTTCCGGCTGCCGGGTATTGACGTATTGTTCTATTTCAAGAATGGTTACGCAATGCGGCCTTACGCTATGTACACTCCGCTTTCTGACAACCCGTTCAACCGGGCAAAGTCAAACATTGCGTGGATTGAGGGCTCATACTTCGGGGCGGTTTCTATTGTCCCGGATTGGGAGGAATGGCAAAAACCGGGAGCGCTTACATTTAAAACCCCGGCGGAGTTCCGTGAGGTTATGACTGTCGTACTCTCCGGGAAGCTTGATACTGCGGCTCATGTCGGCAAGTCATGGGAGTACATTCAGGACTGCCTTATGCTTAGTAAGGTGAATGTGAAAAGGCTCGAACTTATAAACAGGCTGGTATGACCGGGACAACATTAATCAACCTCTGGCGCACGCACGGGCGCTCGAGGTATATCACAGACACAAAGGATAACGCCTTATTGATATACCGGACATGAGCAAACAAGTGAAACTTAGCCGGCCTGATTGGGATTACTCTCAGTACCACCGGGATTCGTGGATGGGATGGAATGTAACGGCGATTATGTGCGAGCGGGATACGGCAGACGTTACCCGCTTAGGCATTGAAAGCCTGCTCCGATTTTACCCTGACCTTCCAATACTGATAATTGACGGAGGCTCGAAAGACGATTCGCTGAGGCATCTCCGGTGGCTGTCTCATTGTCACCCCAATATCCGCATCTGGGAAAGGGGAGGACGTAACGGGCATGGTACTATGCTCAATGAAGGCATAAGGGGCTTCATAAATACCGAGTACATACTATTGCTCGATAATGACATTATAGTGCGCCGAGGGGGCTGGATTGAAGAACTGGTGGAAGCGTTGGCTGAGTCGGATAACACATATGCCATTGGAACTCTTTTGGAGGTGACGGACAAAAACGACGGGTGCGGAGAACCGGACGGAGAAGGCGACATATTGAGGTACACGCATCCTTCATGCTCAATGGTAAAACGCTCGATGTATCTTACGATGGCTCCCTTCGTGGAACACGGCGCTCCCTTGGTTTTCAATATGAAGACTGCTAAACAGCGTGGCTATAACGTAGCGTATTATCCGATTGATAAGTACGTTGCGCACCTGTCTGGGGCGAGTTGGATTGAACCATACAGGCCAGTATGGAAAGACGACATGGGCGTGAACTCGAGGCCGTTCATTACATTTCTGGCCGGGAAGGATACGGATATCAACCCACTTGTTACGCAGGACAACCGGGACTTTGAGATAATACTTACCGGGGAATGGACTAAGGCGAAGGTTCATATTTTCGGACATGGAAGCTATGATGTTACCAATGACCTGTACGCTATTCGCTTCAGGGTTCACGGGGAATACATTTGCAGGCTACGGGTCACGCCGGGAGTTATTAAAGATACACTCGTATCGGAGGTCAAGATGTTACTTGAAAACACCGGGTATCCAGACGAGTTTAAGTATGCGGGAATGCACTTTATCAAAAGAAGTTTATGGCAGCAGAGAGAATGTTTATCGTAGGCTTCATGCACGTTTGCATGATTAACAACTGGCTCGAAATAATTACCGAGCAGCTTGAAATAATGAAAGATAGCGGCCTGTATGACGAGATGCGGGTTTTAAATGTAGGGGCGGTCGGGAATGAAGAAAATCTGAGAACGCTTCAATCATTCGTCAAAAGAAACCGCAAACTGGATATTGCCGTATATTCCGACAATTTGTCTGCATACGAATTCCATACCCTGAGGTTCCTTAAGGACGTGGTTGACCGGGGAACTAACTTTTACGGCTTTTATATTCACACAAAGGGCGTAAGTTATCCGGGGCATCCCGGCGGAAAATACTGGCGGGACTATATGAACCACTACAATCTCCGGGAGTGGCAGGAGTGCGTCAGGCACTTGCATATCGGATATGAAACCTGTGGGGTCAAGTATATCAACAAAAAGTGGCCTGCACATTACTCCGGGAACTTCTTTTGGTTCAAATCGGAGTATGCTAAAACTTTACTCCCGGTTGACAAAATGAACCTGAAGGACAGGTTTAATGCCGAAATGTGGATTTGTTCCGGGAAGGCTATAGCAGCAACACTTTGTCAGGACTTTGTTGACTATAACACTCAGGGCGTTTTTGACCCATATCCGGGAGTCTATCACAGGCCGGAATGCTTATTTAAGTTCTGCCCGACACCTGAGACCTGTAAGAAAAATAACGAATGTCAAAACCCTAACGATTAAAAATATGACAAACTATTGCTTCACGCTTGGCTATAACTTAGTCAGCGAAATAGAGAAAACGACCCGGTTATTGTATCAGTTAAACGATAGCCGGGACTTCAAGCATCTCGTTGTTGACCTCGGGTTTCCCCTCGAGCACGGTGGTATTGTACCGGACAACATAGATGAAGCAAAGGAGCGCAATAGCGAAAAACTCAAAAAGCTGGCTGCGGCTTTCGGTTCTGAGTACGTCAAAATGTCAAATATTGGAGTTAGTCAAAATTGGACTCAGGTTTACGAATACCTGAAACCTTCAGACGATGACATCCTCATAGGTACTGACCCTGACGAGCATCCCCTCAATGTTGGTTGGGTTAAGGCTATCGGGGATGTCATCAGAGAAGGTAACTTCGGGCTTGTTTCACTAATGATGACAAGCCATATTCAGCTTTTGAGTAGTGTGCCAAGAAACGAGCGTTTTTATGGCAACCGCAGGGTGTATCTATTCCCAGCGGGAGCTTTAAACTGGGCGCTGATAGGAGTATCCGGTAAGTTTTTCAACATCATAAAAGAGATGCCATTCCCAACGGAAGCTCCCCGTTATGGATGGATTGAAGGAAGCCTTTACCCGCTATTGGCCAGGCATGGGTTTGGGTGGTGCGTACTGGCCGATTACCAAGTGAGGCATACAGACTTCGAGCTTGGCGACCAAGGCACATCTTCGCTGCTCCGGGAATGGAAAAATCAGATAATCTTTAACATCCACCAGTACGGCCAGTTGTCATTTGACGAGTGGCTTGAAATGAGAAGGGAGGGGCGGATATGATTATCGTAACAGGGGCAGCAGGGTTCATCGGCAGCAATATTGTCCGGGAGTTGATTAAGCATACCGATGAGATTAAGTGCATTGACGACCTGTCTTTTGGCAAGGCAGAGAACCTTCCGGCGGGAGTACACTTGACTGTTGACGACTTTGACCGGGCAATAAAGTCCGGCGGAAATCACAATGATATTCTGGTACATTGCGCCACTTCAAATATCATTTACGCCCAGAAACACCCGGTTGAAACATTCAAGAATAACGCCGAAAAAACAATCGAGCTATTCAAACGCTTCCGGGGCAAAATAATCTACCTCAGTACCTCATCGGTATATGGAAATGCGGATGTGTTACCGATAAGGGAGTCAGCACCTATCCGGGTTTACAACGCCTATGACACCTCGAAGCGCATAGCCGAACTTTACCTTCAGTTGCGTGGAACTTATACTACATTTCGCCTCTCGAATGTGTATGGAGAGTATCAGCAGCCGTCGAACCCGTACTGCGGGGTAATAGGTCGCTTAATAGATTGTGCGCTAAATGGCAAGGTATTTACGATATATGGCGACGGCCTGAGTACACGGGATTACACTTATGTCGGAGATGTTGTTGAGGCTATTACGCTTTCAATCCTCGACGACTCCACTTGGATGGAGATGAACCTTGGCACAGGAAAAGAAACAAGTGTTCTCGACCTCATAGAACTGGTACAGGATATTACCGGAATCGAAATAGCCGTTACCAACCATGAAGGAAGGAGTATTGACGTAATCAAGCGCCGGGTACTTGACACCAAAAAAGCCCATGCATGTTTCGGATGGACTGCAAAGACTGACATGAAAACCGGACTGACAAAAACAATCGAGTGGTTCAAAGATGCCGGACTATTCCAGCATATATCGTAAGCGGTTTCTTGGCAACCAGAAACGACTGCTGAATCAATACCTCAAGGCGTTCAGGGATATGGCCGATAAGGTGGCCAAGCTATCCAAAAACCCAGAGGCACGGTTTCTTAAGGCTTTCACATACACTCAGGCTCCCGCTTTATCGGCGGAGCTTGGCCGTTTAATGAATGACTTTGGTGGCAAGTTGATTGACCTGACAGAGATTGGCATAGGGCAGAGCTGGCGGTTATCCGAGCAAAAAAACAATGCGATATTTTCTGAATATCTCGAGGGATACCGGGGCAAAAAGATAGCAGAACTCAAGGCGCTCCCGGATATTATGAAGCTGGAAATGTATCTGTCCACAACAAAAGGGCGTTTTTCAGATGCAATCTGGCGGACGGTTGACCAGACCCGGAAGGAAATGGAGGTGCAACTCGCCTTCGGAGTTATGCGGGGAGATAGTGCGCAAGTGATAAGCCAAAGGATACGCCAATACCTTAAAAATCCAGATGCTCTATTCCGCCGGGTACGGGATGCAAATGGCAATCTGGTTGCCAGTAAGGCAATGGCTGCATACCATCCCGGCAGAGGAGTTTACCGCTCGGCATACAAAAACGCTATGAGGGTTGCCCGAACGGAAACTAATATGTCTTACCAACGAGCCGACTCCGAGCGTTGGCGGAATAATCCGGTAGTAATTGGGATAAAAGTTTCGCTTTCTGGTGCGCATCCCGACTATAATTTCGAGGAAATATGTGAGGTACTCGAGGGTGACTATCCAAAGGAGTTCATCTTCGAGGGATGGCATCCACAATGCCTGTGTAATGCGACCCCAATTCTTATGGATAAAGCCATGCTTAGGCGTTATCTCCGGGGAGAAACAGACTTTCTGGGCGAGGTTCAAATCACAAAGTACCCGGATAGGTTCAACCAGTACGTTAAGGATAATTACGGCAAGCTTCAAAAATCGAGCCCTTACTGGTTCGAAGACAATAAGGCCATTATAGACAAAATAGTTCCCGAACCTCCCGCAGTACCCGCCGCAACTCCCGCACCACAGCCGAGAGACTTGCTTCAGGGCGAGTGGTGGAAGAATGAGGACTTAATTAAGTGCTTTACGGACGTTTCTCCGGACTATAAAACGGGATTTTCAACCGGGAACTCCGGAAATGACGACATCCTCTCGAATATTTACAAGCTTCAGGGTTTTGATAAGCTGCCGACTCTCATTGAGGGCAGTAAGTTTCCGCCGGGCGAGGGAACGTTCGGGTTTCGAGGCCTGTATGGGGCACAGGCTCAGGAATACATTAACGACTTCAAGTATGGTAAGCAATTTGCCGGGCGTGGGGTATTTGGGAGTGGAACTTACATTGCAGCGCCGAGGACCGTTAATATATCCCCGGCGTGGGATACGGCACTTAATGGATATGGAGGTGGAGAGACTCGTAATGTTATGAGGATTCGAATAACTCCGGCTATGGAAGCAAGGGCTTTTAATGAAATATCCGATGAGGCGTCAAAATTCCTATGGGATTTCAGTGATGAATTCTTGAAGCTTAAGGATACCGGGATTTATAGCGAGGCGGAATGGAAGCGGTTGTATGACGGCTTCAATAAGATGCTGGGCGACCCCGGAAGGTACGCAGCGCTCAAGGGGATAGATGCATTGTATGAAAATGTAACCCCGGACGTGACTTATTTCATAGTTCATAACCGGGGCAAATTAGAGGTACTGAAAGAACAAATCGGAATGTGATGGAACGGAAAATGGTATCAGCTGAGGATAGCCGGGCAATAGCGGCGGACATGGATAACCCGCCGTTTACTACTCTTACAATATTCGAGCAGATGGAGATTCGTAAAATGTACGGATATGAAATACTAACCTATGTTGATTATCTGTTTGTAAGGGAAAGGTATCTCGAGAGACAGAAAGAAAATTTAGGGTAATGATTGTATTGAATTAATTTTATACATTTGAAACATTTAAAAGCAATGAAAGAAAAAATCTTAACCCACCTCAAGTCAAAACTGACGGGAGTTCAGGAGAGCTTCCTCGTCGGGATTGCCGAAAACTTCAGCAAGACCATTACAGACGAGGCCAGTATCGAAACAACCATTACGCAGCCGGTACTTGACGCAATCAAGTTATCCGCCCAAATGCTTCAAGTTGAAGGTGACCGCCGGGCAACCGAGGCCACTAAGAGTGCCGTTAAAAACTTTATTGACAAGCATGGCCTCGATGAAAACGGGAAGCCTAAAGGCAAGCCGGATAAAACTGAACCCGATGGAGGTGGCGGTGGAAATCCGGACGTTCCTGCATGGTTCAAATCATTCGCAGATAAAATTGACCGTGAACTTCAGGAAAGTAAGCAAAGGTTGACGGCTATTGAGCAGGCGAAAACCCACGAGGTTCTTTCCGGGAAGGTTAAGGCTTCCCTCAAGGAAAAGGGGATTCCCGAATGGTTCTCAAATCCATTGCTCCGTAATCTGACGGTCGAGTCAGAGGACAAAATTGACCAACTGGTTACTCAGATTGAAGCCGACTTTGGCGTTGCCAGACAGGCTTCTGCCGAGCAGGGGGTTGTAATTGCAGTTCCGCCAAAGCCTGAAGGGGCAACCGAGGCCGGGGCGGAAATTGGCAAAAGACTCGCCGAAAAGCGAAACGCTGAGACGGGCGAGAAGGGTAAACTTAAATAAAAACGTAAAATGCAAATTACATCCAATACCTTCGGTGGGCGGAAAGTAATCTGGGATAACATCCTCGATGAAATCCCCGGCGGAGCCGGTTTGAATGTAAGTCGCTTGGACTACACAAAGGCTAACGCCAATGTTGACAAGCGGTGGATTCCCGGCGGAACGCCTGTTTATTTCGACCCCGCCACTCGTATTGCTGAGGTCTGCAAGTCAGCCTTGGCTATCGACGGCGGTGGGTCAACCACACCTCGTCTTGGGAAGGAGCATCACTTCAAGGTGGGCGACATCCTAAATGACGGAACTACCGGGGCGGTAATAACTGCAATTGACGAAAGCGAAAGCGCTTACGACGTTGCAACGGTTAATACCGATATCACGGTTACGGCTGGCACAAAGTATTTCGAAGGCGCAGCCTCCGGAACTGATGCTACGCTGAAATACACTCCTAACGGAGTCATCAAATCTCCGGAATGGATATACGACGGCAACGCTGACGTACCTGTTGTGACAATGGGAACGGCCAGAGAAGACAGCCTGACTTATCCCATGCCGGATGTGTACAAAATTGCTCTCCGGGGCGGGGCATCACAGACCGCTTCAAGCAAAACCTTGGTTAACGTATTTTAACTAATCTGACATGAAGACACCGATAATTGAAGGGGTAACTGAAGCCGGATTAGTTTCATACCTCAACGCAAGGCAGTACGAGAAGCTCTACTGGCAGGATATGTTTCCAATCAAGCCTGTCAACTCTCTCGACGGAAAAACTCTCATTGGCGAAGCTGGCTCAAGACTGGCCGCTTATATCATATCATACGATGCGAAAGCTCCTGAAGTGAGCCGGAAATCAATGCAGACCAAATACTTCGACATCCCGAAAACGGCAATCGCCCGGAGAAAGACTGAGAAGGAAATCCTCGAACACGCTATCACCAAAGCCCTCCGGGGTCGGGATGCGGTCATTGAGGATTACTTCAATGACGTTGACTTCGTGTTCGACTCCGTTATGGGTCGTATCGAGTGGATGGTTCTGACCATGCTTTCCCTTACCAAGCTTCAGCTTTCGGTTACCAACAACCCACAGGGTATTGTCAACGAGTCTGTCATTGACTTCGGAATGCCGACCGCCAACAAAAAGGTGGCAACCGGGGCAGTCTGGTCGGTAGGCAACAAAGATACAATGACTCCCATTGCCGACATTAAGGCAGTGCTCAAGGCCGCAAGGGCGAAGGGTATCAAGTTCGAAAGAATGCTGATGCACCCCGACGCACTTGACCTTATCATTGGCAGTACCGAGTTTCAAAACTCGGCCAAGTCGCTTATTGCGGGGCAGAGCTTAGTCCTCGGATACACCGGGCTTGAAACCGTGAATATGATATTCAAGGCTCTCGACCTTCCGGTTATTTCCCTTATCGAGACCTCAATCGGTATCGAAGACAAGGGCGGGAACATCACGCTTGCCAATCCATGGAGCGACACCCATGTTCTTTTCGTTCCCACAACCAACCTCGGACAGCTTTACAACGGTCCGATTGCTGAGGAAATAGAAAAGCCCGATGGGGTAATTCAGGCCAAGCGGCAGAACGTAATGGTATCCATGCAGAGGGCATTCAACCCGGTTTCCGTCCTGACGAAAGCCGAGAGCAACTGCTTCCCTTCATGGCCGACTATTGACAAGTGCTTCAACCTGTACACAGGTAGCACCAGTACATGGGCTTAAAGTAACCCGTGATGACAAACCTTGACGCCTTAAAGGCTAAAGTTGGATATCCGCTGGCGGACGCTTCTTTTGAGTTAGCTTTAACCAAAAGAGGACTGACGTCAACGGATATCTTCACGGGTGAAGACTCGGCTTTCGAGTTGGCATACGCCGATTGCATTTTAGTTTTACTGACAAGCCCATCTTCCGTTCAGGAGGGTGGTTATTCAATTCAGCTTGGCGGTAAGGATGCATTAGCGGATATTGCCAATAAGATATACGATAAGTATGGCAAAACCATACCGACCCCAAAACCCGTCGCAAAGTTTGTCCAGAGATGGTAGAGCAGTATCCAGATACGATTGTTGTCCTCGTTAAGACTGAGCCAGTACAGGACGTAACCACCGGGGAGTTTACCGATGGTACGACCACAACTCATACCCTGCGATGCAGGGCTGAGAAGAATACTGAGGGGAAGTTGATAACGGGAGCAGACGGCAATCAAATCAGCTACGACTACACGGTTTACTTGCCCAAGATGGATACGGTTATCCCGATAGACTCGGAATATACATTAACCAAGGGGCTTTTGACTGCAAGGGGCAGAGTGAAGGATGCAATAAACGGCCAGTTAAATTCAAGGTTATGGCTATGAGCAATAATTTCGGCGGATTCGTCGGAGAAATGAACAGGGCAATCTCGGAAGTTAAGGAGCGCATCAAGCTCGCCTTAGAGTACACCGGGGAAGCTTTTGTCAGGGATTGTCGGCTACAACCCGGCGACCCTGAGACTGCTCATGGACAGGGCTTTTATGCTGACCGGACGGGCAACCTTCGCAATTCAATCGGGTACTATCTGTATGAGGATGGGAATTGTTATGACCAATCGGATACCAATAGTGACGATGAAAACAAGCGCAACCTTGAAGCAGAAATGCCGAAGCAGGGAATTTTCCTTGGTGGTATTGCCGGGATGAATTACGCCTCTTATGTGGAGGCCAAGGGCTATAATGTAATCTCTATTCAGACCATTGCAGCCCAGAAATCAATCGAGGAATTTAATGAGGATTTAAAGGTATTTCTAAATGGCTGATTTTCACTCCACAGAGCAGATAATCGGAACCGTCAGGATGCTTTTAGGTTCGCTGACCGAGCCGAAATATTTACTCAGAAAGCCCACAAAGGCTGCTGACCCGGCTTACATAGTCATAAACTCGCTCCCCATAAATGCTGATGTGATGCAAAAGTGCATCGTGAATGTAAACTATCACGTCAAAGACATGGGGTTGGGAATTCCCGATTTGGCCAAATTAGAGGCCGGAACAACCGCTATCTTGGATATACTGCAAAAGGTCACAACCTCCGGATTTTTGATGGACTTTGAGAGTCAGGAAATTTTCCCGGAAACGGCCTTGAGCGAACACTTCTCAAACATTCGTTTTAGTGTGAAACAAATTAACTACTGAAGACAATGGCAGAATATATTTATGCAGTCAAGCAGATGTTCTATGGGACTCCTACCGGGTCAAATACACTCCCGGCGAGTCTCTCCCCACTTCCCGATACGGTCAAGGGAACTATAACCGTCGAGGAGACCGAGGGAACACTGACAAAATTCTGGGTTGACCAGAAGAAGGAACCCGTGAGGGTTATTAAATCCGAGGAGGGTGACTTCACCCTTACCGCTCAGTTCTATGATTTCGACTTCGAAAAATACGCAGCCTTCAAGGGTGGCGTGGGAGTCGCCGGAGCATCATTCACCCCTTCAACCGATTACACTACCATTGACAAGGCTTTCCGTGTCGTGTTCGATTCGGGTCATGTCATGGACATTTACAACGGTTCATGCGTTGCCCGTATGACGGGCGGCGGCGGGCGTGACAAGATGTTCGCATGGGAACTGAAGGTGACCCCGATGCTGACTCAGGACCTCGCAGGGAGCTACATGATTGCAGCTTCCGGAGTATAGTGGCGGATACCTGAATGAAAGAGGTTGATGCTGCAAATATTATCCTTGGCGAGGCAGGAGATGGAGAGCAGTTCAAATTAAGGTGGGGTTGGTTGCGCTTTAGGCTATCAATCAAGCCGGTTTCGACTAAAACGCTTATTCGCATAAGCAGGGAGGTCGCTGAGATACCGGAGATAGACCCAAGCGGCGATGCGTTTCAGGAAATGTGCAGGAATGCCGCATACCTGAAGCAAATAAGTCGGGCGATAGCCTTCGCAGCCAACACACCTTTCATAAGAATAGTCGCCGAGGCTATCCGGGGACTTCCGCTTAAGCATCTCAAGACCTTATGGGCGACGGTTATTCAACAGTCCGACCCCTCAAGCTTTTTTTTTATTATGATATCAGCCCGAGGAGTGAACAAACTGAAGAAGATGGAACCGGACGAACGGTAGGTGGAGATACTATTTTCGGAAGACTCGCATTAATCCGCAGCAAGCTCAACCTGACGGAAAATGAGTTAATGGAGAAGTCGTGGATAGCGCTTAATCTCGAATTGATTGATTTTCCGTATTATGACATGAAGGCGAAAGACCGTCCCAAGGTTAATGATATGAGCTTTTTGGACAATAGAATCGGAATGAAATGAGCTTCATAGGATTTGTTTTAGGCTTCGACACCACCAAGTTTGAGGCGCAGTCAAAAAAGGCCGAGGATACCCTCGACAACCTTGGGAAGTCCGGAGAAAAGGCCGGACAAGCTATTGATAAGGCTTTTGAGAAAAGCGGCGAAAATATCAAGCAATATATAGCCAATCAAAAGCAACTGCTCGCAACGCTCGAACAGGAAATAGCCAAATCAGAACAGGCTTTTGCTAAGATGAGTGAAGGCCGGGCGAAAACTACCGCCGGGAAAGAACTACAGGCGCTCAGGCAGGATTTGATTGAGCAGAAGGTAGTATTGGCCGACCTCGAGTCTGGCGGGAAACGTGCGGCGGATGCTATGTCTCAGATAGGAACCTCGGGCGCACGTTCTCTGGGAGAATTACGGCATACGGCTCAAGCGGCTGCTCAGGCTCTCCGGGAAGCCGGGAGTGAGGGAGCGAAGTCAACAGGAACGGCGGTTGACGCAATAGCCGAACAAAAACAGAAGGTTAAGGAATTACGGGCTGAGCTTAAAAGCCTGCAGGAAGAACAAAAGAAAGAGGTCAGCCCGGAGGCGAATAAGGCTTTGGGCGAAAGGGTGGCACAAGCAAAAACCGAACTGGCGGAGCAAAAGCGCATTCTTGACCAAATGAAAGCTGCCGCAAAGGAAGCCGAGGCCGCACTTGCAAATGTAGCCGTCGCCGGGGATGATACCGGGAAGAGGGTCACAACCGGATTTTCAAAGGTCAACGTGTCGCTTCAGCAGATGGCCAACGAGCAGAAGCAGGTTGTTGACAATCTGAAAAATGAAATAGCCAAGCTTCAGGCGGAGTATGATAAGATGTCAGCACCGTCACTTAAGAAGTCCGATATGGGCGGGGAGCTTTCGGCAATGAAGCAAGCGCTTAAGGAGGAGGTTGCACTTTTGAATGATTATCAAAGCAAGCTCAAAGAAGGCGAAGCCTCGATGACTCAATTCGGCCAGAAGGGAGCGCAGGCCGTCGGAGAGATAGGTAAGTCCATTGATACCAATGTCAAGGGATACGAAAACATGACCGATAAGGGCAAAAAGGCCTTTGAGGACGTATCCGGACAGATTGAAAAGCACAAAGCTTACATAACTGACCTTCAGAAAACCATTGCCGAGCTTCAGCTTGCGTACACTAACGCCGCAACGGCAAAGGAGAAAATGACGGCGCAAACCCAAGTGAGCGACGTTTCTGCAATCCTGAATACGGAAAAGGCCAAGGTTGACGAGCTGGAAATTTCCTTACAGAAAATAGTCGAAACCAACCAGAAAGTTATTGAAAGTAACGACAAAGTTGGGGAGTCGGCTCAGCGCACTTACACCAAGGCTGAACTCAAACAGGCTATTGCAGACCAGAAACAATCGGTGGCCGAACTTGAAGCTGAGGTAAAAAAGCTTAAGAAAGCCTATGACGAGATGCTTGCTCCCGGTACTGCCAAGGCCGCTATGGGGCAAGAACTGGCTCAGATGGTTCGGCACTTGAAGGAGGCACAGGCAGAACTGAAGCAACTTCAGAACACGCAGGCTACTGAAGTGAAAAAGCAGGACAGCTTGATTGGCGGTTTGATAGGGAAGCTCAAGGGTTGGGCTTTAGGACTTGTATCGGTGGCCGCAGCCGGGAAGATAGCGAAAGAAGTGATTATGTCAACTCAGGAAACGGCGCACGTTTTCGAGACTATAATTACCGAGGCGAAAACCGCTACTGAGTATTTCTTTAAAACTCTGGCTTCCGGAGATTGGAGTAATTTCTTCGCCGGGATGAGGGAGGCCATTGACGCAGCTCACGAGTATATGGATGCAATGGAGGATATTGAGCGGCGTCGAAATGAGATGGGAATTAAGGAGAGTGAGGCAAACCTCGAAATCGGCAGGCTCAGGGAGCTTACGTTCAATAAAACTCGGGAGAACTTCCCGGAGCGAATGCAAGCCCTTAAGCAAATACTCGACCTCGAAAAGCAAATCTATACAAAAAAGTCAGACATAACCAAGGATGAACTTGCTGCTCTGGTTAAGAAAACTGCCGCAACCAATAAGCTATCGGAGGCTCAGGTTAAGTCATTTATTTCCGAATACTCGAGCTTTAAGGAAATAATTGAGCTTGGGGAGGAATATAATGAAAAGCGCAAAAAGATGGCCGAGTTTGTGGCTTCTGGCGCTGCTGAGTATAACCCACAGATTCTTCAGCAGATGCGTGAGGAAATATGGGCTATGGGCGAAAAGAGTATGGCTGCCGGGAAGTTTGTCGATGACCTTGGGAAAATGAGTAAGAAGGAAGCCAAGGCTATTGCCGACGTCTGGAAGAAAATGAATGACGAGGCAACCCAGTATTACGCCAAAACCCGCCGTTATGAATCCCAATATACGCAAGGCCGGGCGCAAGCTATTGAAAGTTGGCACAAAGAACTCGAGGATGCGAATGACGCTACTGCGAAATTGTGGGCTGATGTTGACCGGCTTAAGGTTGAGATGTCTCAGATAGGGGCGGAGCAAGCTGAGGCAACTCTGGCTGTGGGGATGGCGAATGCTAAGCGGCAGTATCAAGAAGACATTAAAAACTTCGAATGGAGCGAGAAGGTCAAACAGGCCGCAGCCGTGAAATATGAGCAGACTAAACTTAAGCTTCAGAAGGAGTATTACAATGAGCTGAGTAATTTTATCCGGGACAAACAAATCAAGACACAATCTGACCCGGCGGATATCCTCGGCGGGTATGCGGCCATACGGAAGGCTGAGCAGGATATTCAGGAGTTATACGCACGGGCGGCAGTAACCCGTGACGAGGGATTAAAGCAGCAAATAATTGACGATATCAATACTCTCCGGGATTATATCCGGGAAGTCAAGGAGTTAATCAAGGAGGGTACATTCAAGGTTTCTGAGAGTACCAGCCCGGTCAATATGGCTCAGAGGTTAATTCCTATGAGTGCTACTGCACAAAAGCAGGCAGAGGACGCCCGGAGGCAGCAAGCGGCTGACCAAGCTCGGGCATTGGCAGCAAATGAACTGCTGAAGCAAGGGTATTATGCGCTTGCTGATAGCGCAATGATGCTTTCAGATGCCTTTGCGGAAAGTAATAAGGAATTGGCTGAGCTACTCGAAGGGGTGGCTTCACTTGCTCAAAGCCTTGGCGAACTTAATGAGGCCGGGCTTTTTGACGGCACGATGGGAACCGAGGAAGCTGTTGGTTCAATTATCGGAGGGGTTACCAAGTTAGTCGGTATGGTCAGTAACCAGATAGCCGAAAACAAACGGGTAATGAAGGACTATTACGATAGCATCCTCGAGCAGCAACAGGCATACAACCTCGCTTTAAATGAGCAACTCCGGCTTCAGTATGAGATGGAGGGTAACGTATTTATCGAGGATTATCTCGGGCAACTGGTAAGTGGAACTAACGCTTTCAACGACGCACAGAAACGTTACAATGAAGGGATGGCTGCTTTTCTGAGCAGCGAGGCCGTTACCGGGAAGCAAAACGCAATCTCGGGTAAGAATGTCCTGTCAGGGGTTGGCGCTGGCGCAGCAATCGGGGCGGGTATCGGTTCATTTATTCCGGTCATAGGTACGGCTATAGGCGCAGGAATCGGGGCAATCGTGGGAGGCATCGCCGGATTGTTCGCAAAAAAGAAGAAAGATGTGGTTGCTCCATTACTGGAAGTGTACCCTGACCTACTTGATGCAAACAATAAGTTCAATGTAGCCTTGGCAAAGACGCTTGTGGGAACCGAGGCTGTCACCGAAGAAACGTCAAAGGCGCTTGAGAATATGATCGAGTGGACTGAGGCGGCTGAAGCGGCGGAAGAACAGATGAAAGGGGTTATTGAGGAGCTTGCCGGGTCGCTCGGAAATGACCTGAAGGATGCGCTCGTTGCGGCATTTAAGGAAGGAGAGAACGCTGCTCAGGCTTTCGGTACTGCGGTTGATAAAGTCCTTGAGGATATAATTTCCAATATGCTTTTCAATCTGGTATTCCAGCAGGCTTTTGATAAGCTCGAGGAGGAGATGATGGCCAGTTATGCCATGTCGGGTGACCAGAACTGGCTCGATGACTTTCAGCGTTTTTATGCCGAAGCTCCCGACCTCATAAATAACTTTAACGCCGGGATGGCTGAAGCTCGCCGGGCAGCATCGGAGGCCGGATTTAATGTATTCTCAGGGGCTCAGCCTGCAAGCCAGATGAGGGGGCAAATCGAACGGAGTATTACCGAAGATACGGGGACTGAGCTTGCCGGGCTTATGAGAAAAATATCCGACGACAACCGCCAGAACCGGGATTACAATAAGCAGTCAGTAGAGGGGATATTCTTGGCAGTCAATAAGCTTGGAGAGTTGGTGTTCATTCAGGAAAGTATGATGCGCTTTATGGATGACACATACGAAGGAGTCCCGGTATTGACTCAGGCCACTCCTTCGACAACCGTTCCGGAAAATACTCAAGAGGAAAGTAAACCTGTATCGTTGGCTGAACTCCCGGAGATTATTTTCGAATTAAAAGCTATTCGTCAGATACAGGAGATATTTCTTGAGGCCTTCACTACCGGATTGGGGTCTGTCGAATCAACTATCGGGGATGCAATGTCACAAAGTAATGCAAACGTACCCGAGGCGAGCACACCTGAAAACAGGAGAATGATTGAGGAAGGGATTTACCTGAGAGACCGACGGGCAAGTTCAGTTGAGGACGTTGTGCCTGAAATGATATCCATGTTAAGAAACGCTGCCGGGCGTGACCGGGCAGACGTTGATTACAACCGAATGGCCGTAAATCATCTGGTGGCTATTGAGGCCAACACGCACGAAACGGTCAATGAACTCAAAAAGGCGGTGGCTGAGCTTACTGCCATAAACGGAAATACCAGACCTGTTTATAGTGGAATAGGATTGTAATGGCATATGCGCTGAACTCAATAGACTTAAGCACCTACGGTATTATCGAGGGGCGGATACGGGGCGGAAACGTGGCGTTACAGGGGCAGTATGACTTCCCCTCGAGGATTGGCGACGTATTGCATGAGTGGGGAGATGAAAATTACCCGGAGATTTACACCGATACGGATGAGATGTTTTGGGGTGGCCGTGACTTGACGTTTGAGGCTCATATTCCCGGAACTCGAAGCGCAATTTACGATGCGCTTGCCTCGTTTTATGCGGCGACTACCGCACCTTCCGGGCTTCAATCATTTGCTACACCCTATGGCACGTTCAATGTATATCCTAAAGCCATTGCGGTTACTCACGGTTTCGGGGCAACGTCATTAAAAGTAACGTTCCGGGAACCTGTGGTTGACCTGTCTGGCGGAAGTATTCCCGCTCCGGCTTCCGGGATGTTTAAGATTGACGGCATACCACTTACGGCCTTCGGATTATACTATTCAGGGGATAAAAGCCTATTCAGCTTACCGGAAATGCAGGGGCAGGAATTCACTAAAATTGAGGCTGAGGGCTTTCAGGTGGCGTACAGGAAATCGGCCAAGTTTGAACTTAATGGCTCTTTGATTTCTGATAGTGTTTCCGGATTTGAGTCGAACGTGAGAGGATTGTATGCAATTCTGGCGGCATCTGGGTTAAGAACCTTCAATCTCAATGAGCAGATTGAATTTACCGGGGCTGTCTTGAATGGCTTTAAGATTGAAAACCTGAATGTCGGCTCGTATGTAAGCGCAAACTTTAAATGTGATGTAACCCTAACTTCCATAACGCCGTGAATACCTTAACCATATACCGGGAAGGGTCGCCAGTTATAACGGTTGATATTGACGACAAAACCGTTTTTATCCAGAAGATAATGACCGAGCATCGAATTGCCTCGGAATTTTACTCTCGGTCTGTTTTGGACCTCCGGATTGGCGACTATATTACTCATAACCTCGAGAACTTTTATGTCAATCGCCTCCCGAGCATCACAAAACTGGATAATGCGACTTTCCAATACCGGGTTGATTTCGAAAGCGTCCTTTACGACTTGAATAAAAAGCTTTTCATAAGCACCGATGGACTGGCGGAGTACGGGCGCACGGGTAACGCCTCGGATTTTATAGGTGACATTGTTGCCAATATGAATGCTTCAGGCTTTGCCGGAGGCTGGACGGTTGGCACGGTTGATAGCACCGATGAGAAAACTCTGGTATTCTCAAATGAAAACTGCCGGAGCGCACTTATGAAGGTGGCAGAGGCTTTCGGGCTTGAGTTTTCTATAGCAAACAAGTCAATTTCAATGGTTGATAGCGTCGGTTCTATTACTGCTAATACGTTTGAATATGGCCGCAATAATGGGCTATACAGGCTGGTAAGGGAACAGGTCGCAGACCAGAATATAGTGACTAAGGTGTACGGATTTGGCTCGAGTATGAATATCCCATACACCTATAGGAACCGGGCTAAGCGGTTGGTGTTTGAGGAACGTTACTTGACCAAGAATACTGAGATTTACGGGGTTATTGAGGGGCAATATACCAATGATGACATTTACCCTAATCGGACAGGAAGCGTCACGGCTGTCAATATGGAGTTTGAGGGTGACGTATTCAATGTACGGGATAGTTACATTGAGGATTCGGCCATTACCGGCTTCGATATCAATGACTACGTTATTGCCGGGCTTGACCCGCTTATTGTATTCAAGTCAGGCGACCTTTCCGGGCAGGAGTTTGTGATATGGAAGTTCGACAACGCCACAAAGAGGATACATTTTAATCCTCAGTCAGACGAGGATGGATACACGACTCCTAATCCACTTAATGTTCCACAGGTCGGCGACCTATATACGTTGGTAAACATTGCGCTCCCGGAAAGCTACATTGCCGATGCGGAACTGGCTCTTAAGAACGCAACTCAGGCGTACCTCGACGAGAACTCCGTTCCAATGGTTGTTTACTCGGTCGAAATAGACCCGAAATACGCCAAGGCCAATGCAATGACCCTGCACGCAGGCGACCGGGTGACGGTTGTTGATACTCAGCTTGGGGTTGATAGTCTTATCCGGATATCGGAAATTACCTATCCGCTTACGAATATTTATAAGGTCAAGGCGACTATTGCAGACTTTGTTCCTTACACGCAACAGGAGCGCATTGTAAAAGCGGCGGTTTCGAATATTACTGAGACCCGGATAGTTGACCGGAGTGGGGATGAGCTTACCCGGAGATATACCATGCGCCAACGTCAATTAAAGGACTTGATTTTCGATACTGACGGGTATTTCGATGTAACCAATATCCGGCCGTTGTCAATAGAAACCCAGCATTTGGCCGTCGGAGTTGGTTCGCAGAACTTCCATCTCAACGGGGTCAGGATAATGGCCAACTACCTCGGCGACCCCAATAGAATTTACGTCAGCACCGGGCAGCTGGTACATCACGAATTTGAAATTGAGGGGCTGGGATACGAGTGGGTTATTGGCTCGGCACTTGACCAATCGGGACTTGACCCGGATACGGCATACTACCTTTATGCAAGGTGCGAAACCGATGCGCTGACGGGGACTTGGGTATTGAGCGCTTCCCATATCAAGTACAATGACGAGCCGGGATATTACAACTTCCTTTGCGGAATACTTTACACGGTCATTGACGGGGTGAGGGATTTTGACTTCACTTACGGGATGACCTACATAAACGGGCGGACAATAACGACAGGCCGTATCCAAACCGTCAACGAGATAAACTACATTGACCTCGATACCAATGCCTTCAATCTCGGAGGGACTGACGCCGGAATTGACTGGAACGTGACGGCTGCCGGGGTCTTGACTATCCGGGGAGCAGTTGTGCAAAGGGCAGTAGGCGAAACATTCCCGATAGTGGTATTCCGGGGAGCTTACAACCCGGTGACGGTTTACCACAATGGCGACGAGGTTATGTATAATAGTGTAATGTGGTTATATCACAACAACACACCCGCAGCCGGTATGCCAGTTATTGAAGGCGATTTTTGGACTCAGGTAGGGACGTCGGTAGCTGCGACCCAAAGCCCGATACCAGTATTTCGTGGGCAATGGAGCGCCGGAGTTGATTATTACGGAACGACCTCTCGGACTGACATAGTGTATTATCCGGATACTGGTTTGTATTACATTGCCAGAACAACCGCAGGAGACCCGTTCCGGGATGTTCTACCGACCGATACTGATTATTGGAGCAGCTTCGGGGCGAGCTTCAGCAGCGTGGCAACGGAAATTTTATTCGCAGAGTTCGGAGTAATTGAGAATGCGGCTATCAGATACTTTCGGGGAGTCCCGGTAACACTTGGAAGCCTTGACGGGTCGGTGGTGCACACGCAGGCGGCAGTCGCCGGGACAAATCGTATTGACCGGATTTTGATGATGGGGTCAAGCGGCTCGGCATTGATAAGTGTTGACGGCCATACACAAACCATAAATTATTATGGGGTTAGCATAGAGGAAACCTGTATGCATTTCGTTGAGCTTTTTGCTGACGGCTGGCTTGCTGATTACGGGATTGAGGTAACTTCCTTCAGCGACTTTCTGTATTTCGAGTTTACTTGGGGCGAGGACGCAACCGAGGCCGCTTCGGTGACGCCGATTTCCGGAACGCTTAATGGGGATGTTGACGACCCGGTGTATCAAGCCTATGTTTCTGGAACAAAGCAAATAGACACTATCACGCTTACGGGCGAGGGAGGAACGGCAGCCATCCGTTGTAATATGGTAATACGCCGGGCGACCTATAGAACGGACCGGGAAGTGACGGCTTCTGATTTTGTCACTCTTTGGGGAGGGGAGTATGACGCCGAAAATGTAGTGTTGGCCGCAAGTGGGGAGAACATTGTTTGCACCTCAAAATATAAGGGCTATTCGTTTACGCTTGATACAGACATATGGAACGTGGCAACCTTGCATCGTGGCGGAATAGATATTGACGGGAATGACATTTACGAAAGCCATGAAAATAACGATAACTACGGGGTTGTCAGGATAAATTACCGAGGACACAATGGAGGCGGAGACTACTACAGGCATACAATCATAGGGACAGGGCGTAACGAGTCATTGGCAATATTCAGTCCAATAAGCAATACCGGAGGGGCTAAGGCTGGTATTACCTTAAGGTACGGAGGCTTCGGGTTTCCCGCTATGACAACGGCGGCGAGGAATGCATATAATTTCTCAATAGGAACCGTGATTTACAACTCAGAGCTTCAGCAATTACAGATAAGGAAAGCAAGCGGTTGGTTTAATATCGTCACAATAGGGGCGTGATAAATGGGTATTGCAATAGGACATAGGGGCGGCGTTCCACTTAAGCCGGGTCACAGAAACGGGATAAAGTCCAGAGTCCGTTCTCAGGGCATTCCGTTTTACTCTCCGCTGCCTATTTATGTCCCCAACAAGTTTTTGTTCGCTTCGGTAATTATTCGGTTTAGTGCGCTTCCTCTGCTTAGTCAAATACCTATTCCTGACGGTCATGTTTCTGCAAATACGTTGGTTCGCTTTTCTCAAACAGGGGCATTAGGCTCGAGCTTCGAACCCGTCTTTACTCCCAGTATTGGACATTTGTATGGAAGTGCAACTCTATTCACTCAGGCGTATGGTGAAATATCCGGGGAACAAAGGCTTGCGGCAACGGCCTCGATAGGCTTCACAGCCTCAGCTACATCGGCAAATAATGTAGTGGCCGGGTTATTCGGCGCAGCCTCGCTTTGCACTATTACACCTTCAGGCAACCTTCAGGAGAAGGCTGCAGCTCCGGTCAATATTTCAGGCTCGGCATCTATTCAATTTAGTGTGACTGGCGAATTAATGTATCCACCTCCGGCTTACTTTGAGTTCCTTTCTTCAGGAACCGGATTAGGGTATATAAGATTAAACTTCATGTGTCGTAACGATACTCTAATTAGTGTTGACGGAAATGGAAAGTTATACACCAGTCATTCGCCGGAAATTGGAGAAACTACCGAGGCCACCGCAGTTTCGGGCATGGATTTCGGTAGGTATTTTAAAATTACTTCGGGCGTTTCGAGATTGAAGTTTCATAATGGGCATAACCTTGTAACGTGGGGAGACGTAAACACAACGGGCGGTGGTCGGTTGGGATTTAGTGCAAATGTCAGTAATGCACCTACGTTCAGGAATTTAATTGGGTATCACTCAGTTCCAAACCTCGAGACCTTCAATCATTCCGGACAGATAGCATTTGATTTGACCGGACTTCCTC
>Ga0255347_1001213_pt1 | contig 43293 bp, 53 predicted proteins | sample wastewater_treat_2_FD_192479 | JGI IMG/M metagenome (GOLD analysis project Ga0255347, IMG submission 192479) | Wastewater microbial communities from Lulu Island WWTP, Vancouver, Canada - plant24 | ecosystem: Engineered > WWTP > Wastewater > Unclassified | place: Canada: Vancouver, British... | reverse complement strand
TTCTTGCACTGCCGCTATGCGTTCTTCATCTGTTAGCTTACTTCCTCTTGACATAAAATAACCCCCTTACAGCTTTCACACGCTTTTGTTTTTTCGTGTGTCTACTTTAAGGGGATTATATCAAAGCGCTCAGGGGCTGAATTATTTTATTCGGGAAGCTCCTTGGGGAACTTGTCCCTGTAAACGCCTGTCTCGGTGACAACTCCTCTGCTGCTGCCCCTTACGGTGACAGAGCCGATACGCTCAGAGGTCACAGAGCCAAAGCTGACAAGGTCGGAGACGTCCTCGCCTTTGTAGCCCGAATAAGCGCAGAAAAGCCTTTTCTGTCCGCGGAAGTCGTACTTGTCGCGGAAGGCAAGAGCCTCAGGCGGATCGTAGAGAAAGCGCATATCCAGGTCGAAGTACTTGTGGCGGACTATTTTCAGCGCAGCAACGTCGCTGTCCGTCAGTTCGAAATCCCCGTAGGTGCCGCCCATATTCGCCATGTGGTAACCGCTGGCGAGACGGCTGTCGGTGAGCTCCGTACCAATGGAGAGCAGCTTCTCTCCACTTAGGTCAAAGCTGACGGGAGCCGCCGCAGGGCTTATCATCACCGTGTTGGTGCCCCTTATATAGGGATAAGTGCCCTGGAGCTTGTAGGCGAGATTTGCCGCCGCGTCCCACATGGAGGTATTGGGTCTTACGTAGATATAGCTGCTGTCGTCGGCGTTGTACTCATGGGTGACATAGGGCAGAGTGTAGAAGCTGTCCATGAGCTGGTTGAAGGACATATTCATTTTCAGTCCCGGCTCTATCTGGTTCTGGGTGAGCAGGGAGGTAAATCCCCTTGAGCTCACATTCATGAACAGCTCCCCGTCTGCCCTCTCCCAGCGGATATTGTCCACGAGACCGTGGTGAATAGTGCTGCCGTCAATGAGCAGCAGCACCTCCGCCGCCTCCTCATAGGAGCTCCTCACCGCCCTCACCTTTGCACTCAGCGTGGTATATGGGGTGTACATATCCTTCTTAAAAAGGAAGCTGAGCACCTTTCCCTCCGCAAGAGAGGTGCCGTCGGCAGTCTTTATAACAACAGAAACTGTCATGGGTCAGCTCTCCTCTCTACGGTCTGTTCCGTGACCGCCGTCACCGAAACCTCCGCCCATTCGCCGCCCTTGTCCTCGAAGGAATAGCTGAGCATACGGCAGCCCCCGTATATGAGCCCCATGTACTCCACGGTGAAGTCTGCGGCGGAGTGGACAAGCCCGTTGAAGCCCAGAATAAAGTCCTCGGGCTGACCCTGAGTGCAGACCCTTCCCGAGAAGACCAGCCTTGTGCTCCTGTAGGCGGAATTGGTAACGGCAGTGCCTCCGTCGGCGGTGGACTCCTCACTGAGCACCCTTGCCGCCGTCGCTCTGAAGCTCTCGCAGTATACGATGATACCGCCGATGCTTACGGGAACGGCTCTGCGGCAGGAAAAAGCCGTTGCCCCGCTCATGGGCTGCTCCTTTCTATCTTCGTGATACCGCTTGCCGCCAGCTTTACGGTCAGCACAAGGCGCCGGATATTGCTGTCGAACTTAACGCTCATCTTTGTGAGCCTGCAGGTAAGTCCCGACATATCCTCCACCGCCTTTGAGATGTTCTCATCGTAATAGCTGTAGAGCTGCACCATAGAATAATTCTCGGGAGCCGTCACGTTTATCTCCACCTCCGCCTTGAAGGGCACATAGACCGTATAAGGCGAATAAATGGGCGCCGAGGACTCAAAGGCGCTTATTCCCACAACAGTGAAAAAGCCCTTGCCCCTTGCGCTCCACAGCCTTTGCGTCAAAGGCGCTGTAAACGTCGGTGACGTCCTGCGCCCTGAGCCTTGAAATAATATCCTGAATAATATCCCTCAGCATTACTGTACCTCCTCTCCGTTTGAAAAGCTGCTGAAAATGAAGTTCTGCGGCTTTATAAGGTCGCTGCATATCTGCATATAGTCCCTGAGCAGCAGCTTTGAATACTCATAGGCGGAATTCTGCGACTCCTTCAGCACCTTGCCTGCATAAGTGACCGCAGCCCGCTCTCTTGCGGCGAGTATCTGCTGCACCCTGTAATAGGCGATGGCAGCGGCAAGGTAATTGAGCCTTACGTCCGTGGGGTCAGCCTCGGGGCGGAGCATGGTCTCCGTCTCATAAACGGCGAGACTGAGTATCATGAAGTACTCCTCCCCGTTTTCCTCTCCCGTAAACAGCTCAAAGACCTTCTTAGCCTCATCTATATCCATAGTTTCCCTCCTATCTCATGGAAAAGCCCTCTGTGGGGTCATTTCCCCCGGTATCGGGCGAGAGCTGCACCTCTGCCCTGCCCCTGCCGCACTGCTCCTCAAAGGACCTGCGAAGGGCGATGAGCTGCTTTGTGGTAAGGCTTGCCGCAGAAAGGGAAGCTATGTCCGCAGCGGACCTTCCCCCTGCAAAGTAAGCCAGCCTGCGAATATCGCGGCGGAGCTCATCATCTGCCGCAGAGATGTCCTCTCCCTGAGCCTTTACGGTGTCGGCTTCGGTGTACTTCTTGGTGACGCCTGCATTTACCTGAGCAGGCACAGCCACAAAGCTCCACTCATAGGCGTCGGTGATGCCGTCCAGGACGGTGTGGCACAGCTTACCGCCGTACTTTCTGCCCTTGACGTGATTGCATGAGGTCACAGCCTTGTCATTGCCGCAGACCGAGCAGATACGCTTGGCTGCCGCGCAGGAGATGCTGACCTCCTTTTTTATGCCGCCGTCTATTTCCGCAATGAGGTCTTTATTCTCCCCGGTGCGGACCATATAAGCCATAGCCTTCAGGTACTTGTAGGGCTCACCGACCGCGGTAGTGCGGGAGTCATCGGTGACCAGCTCCGTATCGAAAATACGGGCGTTCTGGTTTGCTGTGGTGGGGTCGTGGTCGAAAATGCCCGTCTTGCCCACAAATCTCTCCTTCAGGGACTCAAGCGCCCCGTCGGAAAATCTCTCGCAGTCGCGGTCGATGTCGTTGTCGCAGAGAATGACCGAGAAGACGTAGACCTCGTCCTCGCTGAGCTTTCTCCGCGTAAATCTGTTTATTTTATCGAGAATGATACTGTCCATAACAGCTCCTTTCGGAATAGACATTCAATGTGGGGGGCGATGCCCACATCGCCCCGCATATAACGTTTATTTACCGACTGATGTGGGCATCAGCCCCGCTAAGCACTAAGCACTGACAACTATAAACTCAGCCCTTACTCTCCTGCCTCCACAGTGAGCACCTTTACTGCCTCGGGAGTTATCTTTCTGAAACCGCAGGTCACGGACACTGTCATCTGGTCAAGCTGACGGTCGATGAGCTTGTCTGTCTCCATGACAAGGTCGGTGCTGGTGATGAACTCCAGCGCAAAGTCGCGGTCGATACCGATGACGGTATCAGCTCCCGCAGCGGAGGTCTTGATGAGCTCCGCACCGAAGGGAAGAATGAGCCTTCCGTCGGGAGTTGCGGCGCAGTCCTTGAGCTGCTCCATAGCAGCTATCTTGGAAGCCAGCTCGGGAGAAGCGATCACCGTAGTCATATCGAAGCAGTCGAACTCGCCGTAAAGTGCAGCAAGGTCATCATAGGTGAGCGCCTCGGTGGTGATGGGCTCAACGTCCTCCACGAGTACCTCCACAGCCTTCTTCACAACTGATGCGGCAAGTCTCACACCCACGCTTCTGAGCATGACGCCGAAAACGTCAAGTCTCTGCTGGCGTATAGCCTCATAGGAAGCGCTGATAAGTCTGCCGAACTTCTCAAGTACGGTAGCCTCTGCGCCCTCTCTCACTGTTGCCTCGGGGAGAGCCGTTGCCTCTGCGGTGGTGGAATAGGCTGCCGTATCGTCAAGGACACAGCCCAGATACTGGCTGCTTGCGCAGACGGTCTTTGCGGCGCATACGGACTTCAGCACCGTCTCGTCAAAGCCCTTTCTGATGCAGCGTATCACGAACTCGGGGAAGAGGACCGCTGTCTCTGTGGTAGAGAAGAACTTCTCCACGCAGTCGCAGTCCTGACCGCTTATCCTGATGTTGAAGCGCTTGAGCTGTCTCTCGAAAGCGTCCAGCTTCTCAAGGGGAGTTCCTGCGTATGCCGAGGAGGGGTCAAGCTCCTCGAGAGCGGCTGTGAAAGACTTGCCGCTGAGATTGTAAAGACCCTTTTCAAGCTTGATATCGTTATACATAATTCATCCTCCGTTTTGATTCTTTTCAAGGCGAAGCTCAATTTCCTTCGCCTGTGCGTTTTTCAGCCTTGCCTCTGCAAGGGCTGTTTCGTCCTGTAAGTTGATGTTGTCCCACTCCACTGTGCAGGTCGCCTCTGCTCCGACAGAAGCAAGATAGGCGTTTCCCACGTCGCAGATGACGGGAGTGAGGAGCCGGCGGTAATACTCCAGCTCAGAGGTGAGTATATCCGCCTGCTGTGATGACATACGCTCCGTAGAGCTCCAGGAAAGTCCCAGCAGGAAGGGCGGTATGGACAGCTTTGCGATGAGCTGCTCAAGTATCTGCCTTACGGGCACATTGGTATCAAAGAGCTGGTTTTCGGCTCCGATGACCTTTATATCAACGTCGCCCACCGCAACAAAGTCCTTTACCTGACCGTATTTCGCCGAGTTCATTCCGTCTGCCCACTCACGGGCTATCTGCTGAGCCCTTTCGCGGGTGAACATCATGTCCGACGCCTCTCCCGAGGGCTTGTAGGTCACTGCATAGCGGATATTGCCTGCACGGTCGTAGTTCTGACCTATACACTCGTATATCCTCATGAGGATGCCGCTGAGTGACGGAAGCCCTCTGAGCAGCGAATTGCCGCCTGTTAGCTCCGCGTAGACTATGCGCTCGGGATGGGCTATCCTGCGGCTTGTGCCGTCGGGAGCCCTGAGTTCATAGCTCCTGCTGAAGGGGTCTGCTCCCGAAGATATGCGTATCTTCGATATATCCCCGTTCCAGAGCCCTGCGATACGGCGCTGCTCATTGTCGGTGACTATCTCCCCAACAGCCCTGCCGTAGGTGAGCAGGCTGTCAAGGAAGTTGTCCGCGAAGCAGCCCACCGACCGTCCCGTAAGACCTACGGGGACGCTGCCGAGGAAGCTGTCAAGCTGCTGCTGAAAGCTCTCATCACTGCATATAACGCGGAAACCGCCTGTGAGCCTTATCATCTTCATGATAGCTGCGTCGATTATGGGAACTGCGCAGCGGAGCCTGTCATAGAGCTCCTTCTCATAGGGCTGTACTGCGGCAGGCAGCGGAAATCCCTCCGTGCAGCCGCGCTGTGCGCCTATTAATTCGGGGGCGCTTTTCGGAGCGTTCTTCTTCTGAAAAAGCTTCATAATTCCTCCTTCTTTCGTACTGAACGGCGTCACGTTCTCATCGGGCAACGGACAGCGCTATGAGCTCGCCGCCCCCCTGTGACCTGACCATATCCGCCACAAAATAGCGCATATCGTCCATTGCGTGGTCATTCTCCTTTACGGGAGCGTCCGCCCCTGCCCTCTCGTTCCAGCAGTACAGGGAAAATTCCCTGATGATGTCGCGGCAGGACTCATGAAATCGGATCCTGCCCTGCTTGAGCGCCGTGCTGACCTGACGGATACCCGATATAACGTCGTTATCCGCCTTTGCCACGGGGAATTTTCCGTGGCGTCTTATGCACTCGATAAAGCTGGCGGCAGAGGGGTCAACTATGACCTTTTCCACGGCTCTGTCCCCTGCCAGCTCCTCAAGGGCGGAGTAGTGCTCCTCATCGGTGCGGGAAGAGCCCTCCCGTCGGGAGTCGTAATAATACTCCCTGAGCCTGTACCAGACTCCGCCGCTGAGTCCCCAGAGCCCGAAGGACGAGGGATTTACGGTGCCGTAGTCGCAGGAGATGACGTATCTCTCGCAGCTTATATCGCCGCTGAAAATGTGCTTTTCCGCACTGAACATGGGATAGACCACGCCCTGTGAGGCGGTCCATTTGCCCAGCACGAAGCGGTCGTAAAAGGTGCCCGAGTACATACGCTCATAGCGCTCCCTGACCCTCTTTGTCAGCGAAGGATTGTCCTCCATGGTGAAGTGAAGGTACAGGGCGTTTTTCTGTTTTAGCTTCTTTATCCACTCATTGTAGAACCAGTGGGAGGGATTGTCGGGATTACAGTTGAACCACATTTTCGAGCCGCTGACGGAACATCGTGCAAGTGCCTGCTCCACGAAGGAACGGGGCATGAGTGCAACCTCGTCGAAGAATACTCCCGAGAGAGTCATTCCCTGTATCAGCGCCGCGGAGCCCTCGTCCTTACCGCCGAAAAGGTACACCCTGTTGGTACTGCCGAGAAAGGTCATATCGAAGTAGTTCCTGCTGACCTTTTCGTTTATGATGTAGCCGTACTCGGTCAGCAATGGCAGCATGGGCGTTATCACATTCCTTCGCAGGGAGGTTATGGTCTTGCCGCACATGGCAAAGGAGCTCCCCTTGAAGCACTTGCTCGCCCAGAATATAAAGCCCAGGGACATGGAAAGAGTCTTGCCGCTTCGCACCGCTCCGTCGCAGATTATGGCATCACGATCCCCGTAACTGCGCATATTCCACCACTTCATGGCGAGGAGCTGCTTGTGTGAGAACTCAGTTATCATCATCGCTCTCCCCCTCAGCAGTCAGCGCCTTTATGAGGCTTTCCGCCTTATCGCGGTCATTGAAGGCGTTCTCCAGCTCGAAAAGCTTCTCCAGTGCCTTCAGCCTGTCGAACAGCTTTACCTCGACTCCTCCGCCTTTTACGCGCTTTATCTCCGAGACGTTGAAAAGGTCCAGCCTGCCGATGACCTCCGCAGGGGGAAGCTCGTCCGCAAAGACCAGATACACCGCGTCGGTGCAGCTTCCGAAGGCAAGACGTTTAAGTCCCGCGGCTACGGTGCCACTGTCGGCAAGGAGCCCGCGAAGCTGTGATATGAGCTGTCGGCACTCCTCTGTCTTCATAAGCTCTATACCCTCGGAAAGGGCGGTCTCACGGGGGAAGCCTGCCCTGACAGCCGCCTCCTCGACGCTGCCCAGAGTTACATAATTGCAGCAGAAAGAGTTCAGCCTTGCTTTTGTGTTTCTGTTCAAAAAAATATGACCTCCTTTCGGTTATGAACGAAGACGCCGTTCATAAGTAGTCCGGAAAGGGGGTCAAAACAATGGAAAACCGTTGTATAACTGAAAAAAAGTTTTTGACTTTGTATACCTGCACAAACAAGAACATCTGTTTCTGTGCATAACCTATAAAAAAATCCCCGGATATTACTACCCGGGGACGCGGTTTATTTCATAATGTGAAGAATGAGCAGCACCACACCTGCGGCGAGGACTGCCGCGCCCATGCCTATTACCAACGGCGCCGACTTGTACTGCCTTTCAAGCTCGGGGTCGTTCTCCATCTCCTCGATCATGAACACCGTTGGGTGCATGGGATCGACCTTGATGACGATGGAATCCCCCGGGCGGTAGGGGAACATCTTCGAGGGCAGGCTGGTGTAAAAATAGCCCTCTGTAAGCTTTCCGTTCACGGTGTACTCCGCGTAGAGAGTGACTGCGTCGCCGTAATTGTGCCTTCTCGACACGGGCTTCAGCTTTGTCACCACCGCGTCAAAGCGCTCAAGATCTCCCTCAAGCATTTTTCGCTGGACTCTGGTAACGATGCCGAATGCCATCAGTACCACGCCAACAAGTATAAGGGCAAGTGCCCATGTGTATAGTTTGTCCATGTTATCCTCCTTTTACTTATTTATATGGAGCCGTTCTGTTCGCCGATCGCTTCCTCTATGCCGATAACGATGTCGCTCATTTTTACGCCAAGTGCATTGGCTATTCTGTACAGAGTTTCAAGTGTGGGCTTTCTCTCGCCGCGCTCTATTGCACTGAGATGTGTGCGCCCTATATCGGCAAGTCCACTGATGACCTCCTGTGATATTCCCTTTTTCTTGCGGAACTGCGCTATGACTTCGCCTACTAACTTAGGATCAAGTGTAGGTATATACATATTATCACCTCAGATAATATGATATACTACTTTTGTACAATTATTGACTACATATGTTGACATTTGAATACATATGTGTTATAATTATATTATAAATCAACCTTGACAGGAGGCGCTTTTGTGTTTTGTAGATTCTGCGGATACAAAATTACTGACAATGCCAATTTCTGCCCCTCATGCGGAAAAGCATTTAATGAAATACCTTTGAAGCAATCTATTGATACAAGAAATGGTGTAAAACACAGATCACAAGAAAACCAGAAACAAGGTCTTGCGACTGCTTCACTTATTTTTGGTATAATAGCTCTCTTATCATCTTTTATACCATTTATCACACTTCCGTGTGCGCTGACAGCTCAAATTCTTGGAAAATCTTCCATTAAGCAAAAGCTTGGTGGCAAGAGTAATGCAAAGTTAGGAATGAAACTCGCAAATATCGCCGCTATAATATGTGCTGGTTTCGTAATATTAGAGTTCGTTGTTTTTTTGATAATGATGAAAAAAGGTCTCTGACAGATCTGGAATATCATTACATACGTACCGCGGTTTGTCTTTTCGTGTGGCGGGACGCCGAGGGCGGCGTCCCCTACAATTGGGCATTCAAAATTTTACGGCTATTAGCGGGCGGCGGAACGCCGCCCCTACATATACGTTTTTTCTCGGGCGCACAATGTGCGCCCATTCTATGCACTAAGCACTAACAACTAATCACTAAAAAGGGCAGGCTTCAAGCCTGCCCTTTGATTTTAGCCCATTACGATCTCTACTTCGTGTGTGCCGCTCTCGCATACGGGGATAACATTTCCCTCTACTGCCTTACCGTCAACTGTCATTGTCTTTACGCCCTTGCAAACGTGCTCGGGGTTCTTGACTGTGATGTTGAATGTTGCGCCGCGGAACTTACGGACTGCTGTGAAGCCGTCCCACTCGTGAGGAATGGAAGGATCTATCTTCAGACCGTCAAATACAGGCTGTACACCGAGAATGTACTGGGAAATAGCTACCATGTTCCATGCAGCTGTTCCTGTGAGCCATGAGTTCTTGCCCTGACCGAAGTTCTTTGCGTCCTTACCGCCGATCATCTGACCGTATACATAAGGCTCTGTCTTGTGGATATCAGATGTCTCCTCTGTGAATGCAGGAGCTATCTTGCTGTAATACTCAAATGCCTTGTCACCGCGTCCTGCGTAAGCCTCTGCGCAGATGATCCATGCATTATTGTGTGTGAAGATACCTGCGTTCTCCTTGTATCCGCCGGGATATGTGGAGATCTCGCCGTACTGTATATAGTACTTTGTGAATGCAGGGTTATTGAGAACGAGACCAAACTCGCAGTTGAGGTACTTGTCGATGGAGTTCAGAGTCTTGATGTCTGCTCCTACGTCCTTACCGATCTCTGACATTACTGCGAAGCCCTGGGGCTCGATAAAGATCTTGCCCTCCTCGCACTCCTTGGAGCCCATCTTCTCGCCGTTTGCGTCATAAGCTCTGATGAACCAGTCGCCGTCGAATGCGGATTCCATTACGTTCTTCTTCATCTTGTCGATCTCAGCCTGAGCCTTTGCAGCCTCGTCAGCCTTTCCGAGATGCTCAAGAATGCCTACGAATGCAGGACCTGTGTATGTGAAGAGCGCTGCAACGAATGCGGACTCAGCAACCTTTGAGTAGCCGCCCTCTGCTGCGAACTTGGGGTTGGTGTAGGTCTGGAAGGACTCACCGGGTGTGTCTGAGAAGCATGAAAGGTTGATACAGTCGTTCCAGTCAGCTCTCATTGCAAGGGGAAGACCGTGAGGTCCGAGATTATTTACGATGTGATAGAAGGAAACGTTGAGGTGCTCAAGCATTGTGTGCTTGCCGTTGGGATCATCGTCGAAGGGAACGTTTGCATCCAGGATACCCCAGTCGCCTGTCTCCTTGATATATGCTGCAACAGAAAGGATCATCCAGAGCGGATCGTCAGAGAAGTCGCCGCCGATGTCAGCGTTGCCCTTCTTTGTAAGAGGCTGGTACTGGTGGTAGCAGCCGCCGTCTGAAAGCTGTGTTGAAGCGATGTCGATAAGTCTCTCTCTTGCACGCTCGGGGATCTGGTGTACAAATCCGAGGATATCCTGGTTGGAGTCACGGAAGCCCATGCCTCTGCCGATACCGCTCTCGAAGTATGAAGCGGAACGTGAAAGGTTGAATGTTACCATACACTGATACTGGTTCCAGATATTTACCATTCTGTTTACCTTGTCATCAGGTGTGTTTACATTGAAGATGGAGAGGAGATCGTTCCATGTATTGCGGAGCTCCTCAAGTCCTGCTGCTACCTTCTCGGGAGTGTTGTACTTCTCGATCATTGCATAAGCCTTCTCCTTGTTGAGGACCCATGTCTCTCTTGTGAGGAGGTTTGCAGGCTTTTCAGCAGCGAACTTCTTGTCCTGGGGGTTCTCAGCGTAGCCGAGGATATAGATGAGTGTCTTGGACTCGCCGGGAGCCAGTGTCACCTTCTTGTAGTGAGAAGCAACAGGTGACCAGCCGTCAGCAAATGAGTTTGCGGGCTTGTCTGCCTTTACGGTCTCGGGGTTGTCCCAGCCGTTGTAGATGCTTCCCAGGAAGGCATCACGGTCTGTATCGTAGCCGTCGATAGTATCGTTTACAGTATAGAAAGCGTAGTGGTTACGTCTGTCTCTGTACTCTGTTACGTGGTAGATAGTTGATCCTTCGATCTCAACACGGCCTGTGGAGAAGTTTCTCTGGAAGTTGGTGCAGTCGTCCTGTGCGTCCCAGAGGCACCACTCAGCGATGGAGAAGATGGAGAAGCTCTTTGCTTCCTTGCTCTCGTTTGTGAGAACTACCTGCTGAACTTCACCGTCATAGTTCTGGGGAACAAAGAATGTTACCTCAGCCTTCAGGTCGTTCTTCTTGCCTGTGATAACGGTATAGCCCATACCGTGGCGGCACTCGTAGAAATCGAGGGGTGTCTTCACAGGAGACCAGCCGGGATTCCAGATGGTTCCGTTGTCGTTGATATAGAAATAACGTCCGCCCATATCAAGGGGTACGTTGTTATAGCGATAACGTGTGATACGTCTGAGGCGTGCGTCCTTGTAGAAGCAGTAGCCGCCTGCTGTATTGGAAATAAGTGAGAAAAATCCCTGATTGCCGAGGTAGTTTATCCACGGATAGGGAGTCTTGGGGGAATTGATAACATATTCCTTTTTAGCGTCGTCAAAAAATCCGAACTTCATAATATTACTCCTTTATTTTTGGTGACAAAGCGGACAAAAAGCCCACATTTGTAATATTATACCACATTTTCATTTATAATACAATAGATTATTCCAAAATTGCTGTGTATTATTTTCTGACCAATTTTTGTGCAATATGCCTTACGCTCATTCCTCAAAGGAGAAAAGTTCCTCAACGGTGGTGTGGAACACTGCCGCTATGTCCATGGCAAGCTTCAGTGACGGGTTGTATAGTCCCTTTTCAAGGCGGATTATGGTCTCGCGGCGGACTCCCACAAGCTCCGCGAGCTCGCCCTGCTTCATATCCTGCTTTGCGCGGTATTCCTTCAGTTTTGTTTTCAGCTCGGGCATTATTCGTCCTCCGTATCCTTGTTTGACACAGCGTCAAAGCATATGAAAAGAAAGCTTCGCAGTCCAATGGCACTCATTACCGTTATCCAGCAGAGATCAGAGCAGATAAGTCCCTTGTAAAAATAGTCGTTCACGATAACCGCAGCAAACAGCACTGCAAGCACCGCAAACAGTATTATCCTGTTTGCTCGTGCAAGGTTGTACCGCACCATTTCGTCCTTTTTCTCCAGTTTATAGAATATTGACTGGACTGCCGCCTGCAATGCTGCAAATATAGCCATTCCCAGGAGTATGGAAAGCTTGTCGCCGTATTCCCTGCCCTGTATCTTGTGAAAAACAAAGAGCATTACAGGGACCAGTGCTATAACGAATATCAGCCTGTGAAAATCGCTGTATGAAAACTTTTTCTTCGCCTTTTCCATTATTCTTCCTCCTCTGCTTTGGGCGAAAAGTCCAGTATAAGGAATATCAGGCTTCTCAGTGCGACAGCTCCGAATATGACTACAAGGAACGATACTGCGGATACAGCGTGGAAACGGGCTTTGAGTCCGAAATATATCATTACTCCTATGAGCGCCCAGAATGAGATCTTTGTAGCCTTCGCCATGTTCTCCTTCACAAGTTCGTCCTCTTTTTCCGATTTTCCGTCCAGTATTATGGGGATAAGTATGCTTGCGTAGAATATCCAGTCAGACCAGCCGCCGAAGATAAGTCCCCCTGCTATTATCACTATCGCCGTGATAACTGTGACTAAGTGTATGGTCCTGAGTGTTACTGTTTTCTTTTTTGTGTTGGATCTGATGTTCATGTTATTTCCTCCTTGATGTGATGTATTCGTCACTTACTGTGACAATTATATCACCCATGCGCGAGATTGTCAACAGAAAAAGTGATAAATCCATCACTTTTGGAGGAGTGTACAAATAGCACACCCTCTTTTTGTAAGATGTGATGCATTTGTCACATAAAAACGCAAATGCAGGGACGACCGACGGTCGTCCCTGCATTTATCAAAGCTTTGTGAAAAATCTTTCGTGAGTCTCGAAAACATCTCCCGGCTTTACCTCGCGGTAGCCCGTAACGTCGGCAGGCAGGCTCAGATTGGGAGCGTCTATCATTGCGGTCATGGGCTCGGGACAGAAGTAGTGGTTGAAGCCGCGGTCGTTCCAGATTATCCAGAAGCCGTACTCCTCCGATACCTCGTAGCAGAGCTTCTTGCCGCTGGCGATGTCCTCAGCGATAACGCCGTGGAACTTCTCGCCGTCAAGGTCGGCATACTCAGCAAAATACATCTCGTTGTCAACTACCTGAAGAACAGGCTTCTTCACGCCGTTCTTATATTCCAGGTCGTGCATGGTGGGCACCTTCAGGTTCTCGGTGGGCAGGCAGCGCTCGTTGAGCTCGCACCTCTTGCCTATTGGCACTGTCAGGCGTATATCCTCCTCCCTGGCGCCGTCAACAAAGGGAGAATTGATAGTTGTATGTGATGCCAGCGACATGGGAAGCACCTTCATGCCGTCGGTGTTGATGAAGCGGATATTCTGCTCCAGACCCTGTGCGGACAGTGTGAATGTGTACTCGGCTGTGAAGCGGACGGGAAGATATTTGAAGAACTCGTCCTTCTCGTCATAGACATAGCGAGTCTTTACCCATGCGCAGTTGTCATCGGCGCTGTACTCCACTACCTCATGGGCTCTCTTGTGGAGGAAGCCGTGTATGTGGTTGTTATAGGGAGCCTTCTCGTTTACGGGAAGCTGATACACCGCGTCGGAGGTCTTCAGTACGCCGTCTGCAAAGCGGTTGGGCAGGTAGAGTGTGGGAAGTCCCCATACCTCTGCGGACTGCTTTATGGTGTCGGCAGTGTTGTCCTCACTGAAGCGGAAGAACTCCAGTCCGTTTGCGTTGTCGCGGAGACGGATAACATTGGAGCCTATCTCGTTAGCTACCCATGCCTCGTATCCTCCTGCGCTGAGCTTTACGCAGGTAGTTCCCTTCCATTCAAATAATTCTGCTGTGTTTGCCATTTAGATCACATTCCTTCTGTATTTATATATCGGAGCAAGGTCCGATCACTTCTTTATTATGCGGCGGTAAAGCAACTCTCCTGCGCGGAACATGACCGCCCAGCAGAAGCCTGCCGCAAGTATGAGCCATATAAGTGCAAGCCCTATGCCTGCCATAAATACGGGTGAGCCGCTGAAAAATCTGTCCGACAGCAGGTACATCACAGGCAGCAGCAGGGCTGTCACAGCTGCAAAACCGCCAAGATATGCGGCGATGAACTTTTTCGGCGATACCTGCTCAGCGGCTTTGTTTTCCGCCTTTATCATGTACACGGGGAGGGCGAGGAAAAGAAGTCCCTCGATTATCATAAGAGGGAATATTACCGCTCCTTCTTCATTCAGCGCTATATCTGCCGCTGTGGGAACTGCCCATATGACGGCAGGTATAAGGAGCCCTGCCAGAAGTGCTCCCCATATACTTTTTATTTTTATCATGTCATCAGTCCATTCGGTTCTCCATGTCGGTGTACTCGCGCATGGGAGATATTGCCTTGTAAGCAGGACGGATTATCTTGTTGGAGTTGATGAGCTCCTCAATTCTGTGCGCCGACCAGCCTGCTATTCTCGATGTTGCAAAGAGGGGCGTGAACAGCTCGTCGGGTATGCCGAGCATACGATATACGAAGCCGCTGTAGAAGTCCACGTTGGCACATACGCCCTTGTATATCCTGCGCTCCTCGGCTATTACCTCGGGAGCGAGGCGCTCCACCAGCGAATACAGGGCGAACTCCTCATGTCTGCCCTTCTCGGAGCTGAGGGACTCAACAAAGCTCTTGAACACCTTGGCTCTGGGGTCCGACTGGGAGTATACTGCGTGTCCCATGCCGTAGATAAGACCTGCGTGGTCGAATGCCTCCTTGTGGAGTAGCTTTCTCAGGTAGTTCTTTACCTCCTCCTCGTCGGTCCAGTCACTGACATTCTGCTTCATATCGTCGAACATCATTGCCACCTTGATGTTTGCACCGCCGTGCTTGGGACCCTTCAGTGAGCCCAGCGCCGCTGCTATGGCGGAGTAGGTATCGGTGCCCGAGGAGGAAACTACATGGACGGTAAAGGTGGAGTTGTTGCCGCCGCCGTGCTCTGCGTGGAGAACCAGCGCAAGGTCAAGTATACGCGCCTCAAGCTCGGAGTACCTTCCGTCATCGCGGAGCATATACAGTATATTCTCGGCGATGGAGAGGTCGGGGCGGGGACTGTGTATGAACAGGTCTCCCCCCCCCAGTCTTGCGTAATCGTAAGCGTGATAGGCGTATACAGACAGCACGGGGAACATGGTTATGAGCTCTACGCTCTGCCTGAGCACGTTTGGTATCGATATATCATTAGCCTTGTCGTCGTAGGAATACAGCGCAAGGACGCTCTTTGCAAGGGTATTCATCATGTTGTCCGTGGGAGCCTTCATGATAACGTCTCTCATGAAGTTTGAGGGGAGCTCGCGGAAGTCCGCAAGGAGCTTCCTGAACTCGGCAAGCTCATGCTCCGAGGGCATTTTGCCGAAAAGAAGGAGATAAACGGTCTCTTCAAAGCCGAAACGCTTTTCCTTTATGAAGCCTGCAACGATATCCTCTACATCTATGCCGCGGTAATAGAGCTTTCCGTCCCCGTGATTGGGCATACCGTCCCCTGTTTCAAGAACTTTTATGGTGCTGATATTGGTAAGACCTGCTACTACGCCGTTGCCGTTTATATCGCGGAGCCCTCTTTTTACGTCGTACTGTGTGTACAGCTCCGGGTCTATCCTGTAGCCCTCAAGTGACATCTCTGCAAGTCTCGAAATTTCGGGGGTTATTTCTGAAAATTTGTATCTCATGTATCGTCATCCCTTTCTTTTACAGTTTGTAGTAATAAAAGTGCATATTACAATTATATTTGATTTTATTAATTTTGTCAAGGCTTCACAAATTGTTAGGTCAATTACTTTTCTCCGCGGCGGCAGTCTGCTGATTTTTTCTCTTTTCTCTTGAAAAATATTGTACGATATGGTAAAATATATTTATCGGATCGCTCCGACACATGATATAGAAATTATTCGCCGCGCTCTGCTTGTTTTTCAGGGGTAAAGCTCTGCGCTGCGCAAAGGAGTTGGTTTTTTGGAATCAGTTGAGTACAAGTGCCCGAACTGTAACGCAGACCTGAAATTCAATCCCGCCAATCAGAAGCTGGAATGTGAATACTGCCTCAGTTCGTTTACGGTCGATGAAATAAAGAAGCTCTGCGCCAACACAGAGAACAGTATCCCACAGGAGGCTGTACAGCTTCAGGAGGACTTCGCCAACCATACCCATCTCTACCGCTGCAAGAGCTGCGGCGCCGAGATAATGGCTGACGATCAGCTCACCGCTACCTTCTGTTATTATTGCCACAATCCCGTCATTTTAGCAGGCAAAATGGGCGGCGAGTTCAAGCCCGACAAGGTCATCGGCTTCAAGCTCACAAGAGAAAACGCCATAGACTGCTTCAAGAAGTGGGTGGGCAAGCGCTGGTTCGTACCCAAGGACTTCAAATCCCAGCAGCAGCTTGAAAAGCTGACAGGTCTCTACGTCCCCTTCTGGCTGGCTGACTGCCATGTGAACGTGGACGTCCGCGCCGTTGGCAAGAAGCTCCGCCACTGGGTATCCGGCAATTACAGCTACACCGAGACCAAGGAGTTCCGCGTGGTCCGCGCAGGAACTATGGTCACAAGAGGTATCCCCGCCGACGGCGAGACCAAGATAGAGGACCTGCTCATGGAGGCTATCGAGCCCTATGACTACCGTGAGCTCAAGGACTTCTCAATGTCCTACCTCAGCGGCTTCTACGCTGATAAGTATGACGTGGACAAGGCGGCGGTATTCCCCCGTATCCGCGTCCGCTCAAATCAGGCGTGCAGCGCTCTGGTAAGATCTACTATCAGCGGCTACAGCAGCTATATCCCTTCAAACGAGAATTATACAATCACCAACACCGACTGGAGCTATACCCTGCTCCCCGTTTGGTTCATGTCCTATAAGTATAAGGACAGGATATACGAATTCGCTATCAACGGTCAGACAGGCAAGCTGGCAGGCACTCCTCCCCTCTCAAAGGGCAGACTGGGAGCTCTCTGCGGCGCTATCGGTATGGGCGTTGCGGCTGTTATCATGGTTCTGGGAGGTGCACTGTTCTGATGAAAAAATCAAGTAATGGTCTCCGCACCTTTCTTATAATTGCTGCAATTATTGCAGGTCTCTGCGGACTGGATTACCTCATTGCCTTCCACACAGGCTCTAAAAACCTGGCAGTGGGCTACAGCGGCTCATCTGCAGCTTCGGGCGTCATCGACGAAAACGGTATCTTCGATGAGGATCCCGCTGCCCTCAGGGAACTCGATCAGCTGGTAAAGGATACCGCCGATGAGCTGGATATGAACATTCTCATATACCTCCCCGACGAGAGCAAAAGATATTACAGCGATGACGCTGTCAGGGACTTCACAGCCAACGAGTACAACAGGAACTTCGGTGAATTTACCGACGGCCTGCTTTACTATATCGACATCTCCGGCAAGAGCCCTGCCTGCGATGACATCGCAAAGAGCGGAAAGGCTTCCCTCATTTATACAGATTCAGTGTGCCAGAGCATTTTCTATTCTCTGGACGAATACCTCCCGCCTTCTTCGGGCCCCGTTTATCCTGACCAGATCTCCAACGCCATAACCCACTTCTGTCCATTCCTGGTCTCATATTACGACGAACCCGACAGGTCGGAGCAGTTCCACGACGACACGGCAGATGTCCCCACCTATACCTACACCAAGAACGGCAAGCTCTACATCACAAAGAGCAAGCCTCCTATGAAGAAGCTCTTCATCTGTATCTTTGCAGAGCTGACAGGCGGTCTGGTGGCACTTATCATATACCTCGCCTCAAGGAGCAGATATAAGTTCAAGAGCAAGACCAATCCCGGTATCTACCTCGCAAACAGCGACGTGAGATTTACCGAGAATTCCGATGTGCTAATACGTTCATATATCACCAAGCACAGGATACAGTCCTCCTCGGGCGGCGGCGGTTACCGCGGCGGAGGCGGAGGCGGCGGACACTCCCACGGCGGAAGTATCAGCCACAGCAGTCACCACAGATAATATAAGGGAGCAGTACGGGAAGCTGTTCTGCTCCTTTTTTATCGCTGTCTATAGGCTGGATTTATACGTTATATTGCCTATTTTACCGTATTTTTGGTTTGCGAGATTTGGTGAAAAAAGCTCTTGAATTTGTACCGCTTCAATGCTATAATAATGAAAATCCAAAAAACATATGGGTCTTGTATATATTAAGGAGGTATAGCTATGACTCGTGCAAATTCTTCCGAAAAGCTGAAAAGGATAGTCATGACAGGGCTTTTTTCCGCTCTGATATTCGTTTTCACCGCCTATATCCATGTGCCTACGGGCTCGGGCTACACCCACGCAGGCGACGGTCTAATCTACCTCTCAGCCTGCATACTCCCCATGCCATACGCTGTCGCCTCGGGTATCATCGGCGGAGCTCTGGCGGACGGGCTCTCGGGCTATCCCATATGGATACCTGCCACCGTTATCATAAAGGCATTGACCGCCATGTTCTTCTCAAACAAAAGCGAAAAGATAGTCACAAAGCGCAATCTCCTGGCAATTATCCCCTCATTCATCATCTGCGTTGTGGGATACAGTCTCTATGAGGGCTTCGTTATCACGAAAGGGCTCTCAGCCTCAGGCATCATCGCCGCCTTCACGCAGACTCCTGCCTATTTTGTGCAGATAGCCGCAAGTACGGTGCTGTACGTCGCCGCAGGCACAGCTCTGGACAAGGCAGGCTTCAAGAGCCGTTTCAAGTGATCAACATTTATTATAGCATATTCGGGGGGGCGCCGCAGGCGTCCCCTTTTTCGTTTTATCTTCCTGAGATACCTTTATATTACGGGCGCACACTGTGCGCCCCTGCAAGCTGAAGGGCTATTGACGGAAATTGCCGATTGTGATATAATGTTAAAGTTGTCGGACAAATAAAATAGTCCCTCAAATCGGAGGTATAAACTTGAAAAACAGCTTCTTACGCGGTATGTCACACGGTATACCTATCTGCCTCGGATACCTCTCCGTGTCCTTCGGCTTCGGTATCCTCGCCGTCAGCAAGGCGGGACTTTCGGTATTCCAGGCGTCGATAATCTCCGCGTCAAACCTTACGTCGGCAGGTCAGAAGGCAGGCATAGACGTTATCGCAGCAGGCGGCACTATCATTGAGATGATACTGCTCCAGCTCACTATAAATATAAGATATTCGCTCATGGCGCTGTCCCTCTCTCAGAAACTGGACAAGCGCTTTACAACTCCTCACAGGCTCATGGCTTCATACGGCATAACCGACGAGATATTCGCGGTGTGCTCCGCACAGAAGACTCCGCTTACTCCCCCATATATGTACGGCATGATACTCATTGCCGCCGTGGGGTGGGTCACGGGTACGGCTCTGGGAGCGGCGGCAGGAGAGCTCCTTCCCCTTTCCGTCAGCAAGGCTATGGAGATAGTCCTCTACGGTATGTTCATCGCTATCATCATACCCCCTGCAAAAAAGCAGCACAGCGTTCTCTTTGTCATTGCCATGGCGGCTGCACTCAGCGTGGTGTTCAGGTACTGCCTGCCCATGGTCAGTGACGGCTTCGCTATAATCATCTCCGCTGTTGCAGCTTCCGCTGCAGCTGCCTTCATATTCCCCGTTAAGGACGAGGAGGCTGAAGAATGAGTATAGCTGTCTACATCATCGTTATGGCAGGGGTCACCTACCTCATACGAATGGTGCCCTTCACCTTCTTCCGCAAGAAGATAAAGTCGCGGTTCTTCCGCAGCTTTCTGTACTATATCCCCTATGCGGTGCTCAGTGCCATGACCATTCCCGCTATCTTCTACACCACCCATAATATGTGGACAGCCATTGCCGGAACTGCCGTTGCGGTGGCTCTGGCGTTCTTCGAGATGCCCCTTATCGTGGTGGCTCTGGCTGCCTCGGGAGCGGCTTTCATCGTGGGACTGTTCATGTAAAGAAAAAGTCCCCTTAATGGGAACTTTTAATTTATATAATCGGTCGACTTTATAATATTCAGATGTTTAACGATAAAAATTCATACATCTTTTAGGCACCCAATAGCCTTTGCCTTGAACAGAAATGTATAAATAGCTTTCATAATACTTGGAAGAACCATACACAGGTGCCATCGCCTCTAAACCAGTACTATAAACATATGTGCCTTTAGAAAGAGATATCTGATTCGAAGGAAGGCTGATCGCCATATAAGCTCCCATAGAACTGTTATAATTACTAGGGTTGTAATCATGAGTTATTTGGTTGGTATAATAAACCCCTGCAGTTGCAGCTGATGCTGTTATTGGTGTTGTAAAATTTGTTTTTGAAACTAAATTTGTTGCTGGCACAATAGCAAGTGATAATGCAAGAATAGCTCCTATAATTTTTGCTTTGTTCATAGTGAATTCCTTTCTGCGACCGATTACTGTAGTATATTGTATCATAAAACTGACCATTTGTCAATTAATACGTTTCTTACTTGTTAACAAAATGTAAATGAGCAGATAATATCCGCCCCTACAAAAAAAGGCTATCGGTAAAACCGATAGCCTTTTTATTATGCGTTCATGCCAAGCTCGATAGCCTTGAAGTTATTGGGAATGAGTGCTGCCTTTTTGGGCGGAACTACCTTCTCGATAGCCTTCTGCATTGTCTCGAGTGAGCAGATATTTGTCTCCTTCAGAAGCTTTCCGAGGAGAATGATGTTTGATCCGCCCTTGAGCTGGTTGTCGTCAGCCATCTGCTGTGAGGGGATACCGTACAGCTCGATGTCTGTTCTGTCTGTCTCGGGCTCGATCATTGTGCTGTCGAAGAATACCTTTCCTCCGGGACGTACACAGCTTACAAACTTGTCGAATGAAGGCTGGTTCATTGCAATGAGGAGGTGAGGTGTGAGAACGAGGGGCGAACCGATAGGATCATCGGAGATGGTAACTGAACAGTTACAGGTACCGCCTCTCATCTCGGGACCGTATGAAGGGAGCCATGAAAGCTCCTTATTGTCCATAAGTCCGCAGTATGCAAGTATCTTTCCTGCGAAGAGGATACCCTGTCCGCCGAAGCCTGCAAGAAGGATCTCTGTGGTTGCCATTACTCATTACCTCCTTCTGTCTTGGGGAATACTCCCTCGTCAACGTCCTTGTAAACGCCGAGAGGATAGTAGGGGATCATTTCGTCCTGAAGTCTCTTGATAGCGTCAAGAGGTGCAAGACCCCAGTTTGTAGGACAAGTTGACAGTACCTCTACGATAGAGAAGCCCTTGCCTGCCTTCTGGTTCTCGAATGCCTTGCGGATAGCCTTCTTTGCAGCCTTTATATGAGGAACGCTGTCAACTGCAACACGCTCTGCATAAGCAGTACCTGTCAGTGTTGAGAGCATCTCACATACCTTTACGGGATAGCCTGCAAGCTCGGGGCTTCTTCCGAAGGGAGTTGTCTGTGTTACCTGACCGGGGAGTGTGGTAGGAGCCATCTGTCCGCCTGTCATACCGTAGATCGTGTTGTTGATGAAGATAACGACGATATTCTCGCCTCTTGTAGCAACGTGAACAGTCTCGGCAGTACCGATAGCTGCAAGGTCGCCGTCGCCCTGATATGTAAATACGAACTTATCGGGGTTTGTACGCTTAACGCCTGTTGCAACAGCCGGAGCACGTCCGTGTGCAGCCTCGATCATATCACAGTTGAAGTAATCATATGCCATTACAGAGCAGCCAACAGGACATACGCCTATTGTATCGCCCTCGATACCCATTTCGTCGATGACCTCACAGAGGATCCTGTGAACTATACCGTGTGTACAGCCGGGGCAGTAATGTGTAGGAACGTCGATGAGCGACTTGGGTCTTTCAAATACTACAGCCATCAGAGGGCACCTCCCATTCTCTTGATCTCGCCCAGTACCTCAGCAGGTGTGGGGATAACGCCGCCTGTTCTTCCGAAGAACTCAACAGGCTTTGAGCAGTTGATAGCAAGTTTTATATCGTCTATCATCTGACCCATTGACATCTCTACGCTGAGAAGCTTCTTAGCGCTCTTTGCAGCCTCGTTGATCTCCTTTACAGGGAAGGGCCACAGTGTCTTGGGACGGAAGAGACCAGCCTTGATGCCCTGTGCTCTTGCATCGTTTACAGCAGACTTTACGACTCTTGCTGTTGCGCCGAATGCGCATACGAGAATATCGCAGTCATCTGTGAGGTAGAGCTCAGCCTCTGTCTCTGTTTCCTTGATGATGTCATATCTCTTGTAACGGTCGATGATGGAGTTCTCCAGCTCATCGGGCTTGAGGTAGAGTGAGTTGATGATGTGGTGCTCTCTCTTCATCTTGTGGCCGTTTGCAGCCCAGCCGCTCTTATCGTAAGCGTCGGGATTGATCTCGGGGAATGTAACAGGCTCCATCATCTGTCCGAGGAGGCCGTCTGCCAGGATCATTGCGGGCATACGGTACTTATCGGCACGGTCGAATGCCTTTACAACGTAGTCCACCATTTCCTGTACGGAAGCAGGAGCGTATACCAGAAGCTGGAAGTCGCCGTGGCCGAGAGCCTTTGTAGCCTGCCAGTAGTCAGCCTGTGAGGGCTGGATACCGCCCAGACCGGGGCCGCCTCTCTCTACGTTGATGATAACTGCGGGAAGGTCGGAACCTGCGATATAGGAAACGCCCTCGCTCTTGAGCGAGATTCCGGGTGATGATGAAGATGTCATTGCACGGACGCCTGTTGATGCTGCGCCCAGTACCATATTTATAGCAGCGATCTCGGACTCTGCCTGTAAGAATACGCCGCCTGCCTTATGCATACGCTTTGCCATATAAGCGGCAAGCTCTGTCTGAGGAGTGATCGGATAGCCGAAGAAGCATTTACAGCCTGCTCTGATAGCAGCCTCTGCCAGCGCTTCGTTACCCTTCATAAGATTTCTTTCCAAAGCTGAACAGCTCCTTTCACATTATAATGATCATTTTTCAATAACGATAGCGCAGTCGGGACACATAGTCGCGCACATTGCGCAGCTTATACAAGCTGACTGGTCGGTACATTCCGCATAGAAATATCCCTTCTTGTTACGATGCTCCTTCTGAAGAACAACGATCTTCTTGGGACAGGCAGCTGTACACAGTCCGCAGCCCTTGCAGCGCTCGGTAATAACTGTCATCTTTTCCATACACCCTTCGCTCCTTTCAGATTGATTAATTCATATGGTCTAATAAGGAATCCGGAGGTCGGAATCCGGGATCGTGACCTTTCGGTCTCAATTCCGCATTCCGAATTCCGCATTCCGAATTATCATCAGCCCCAGACGGGCTTCACATATATCTTTGCGGGGAAAACGTCCTGCTTATCGGAAAGCGGGGCGATCTCCTCGGGATATACAGTATAGATAACGGGGAGCCCTGTTATCCTTGATGTTTCCTCGGCGAAGCTGCGTGACTCCTCGATTATCTCAAGGCTTGTCTCAACACCGAGATTGGTGTTGTTGACTATTGCCGTATGCTTCATACGGGCAGCAGCCTCTATCTCATACATCAGCTTTGTGACCTCCTCAGCCGTATTGGTGAGGTAGCGGCGCTGATTAATGACGTAATACATCTCGATATTGTCTTTGAACTGCTCTAAAGCCTCGGCATAGCGTCCCAGGGCAACAGCTCCTGCGTCATCGCCGCCGACGTCGATAACGAGGCAGTCCTCGTCCATTGCAAGCTCGACCACGTCGAACTGTATGGAGGGAATATCCAGATTGCTCCTTGCGAAGTCGGGAGCTATAAGTCTTACGCCCTTTTCCTCAAAGAGGTCCTTGAAATCCGCGGTACGGAAATAGGGGTTTACTATGTCAAGGTCGACTATGGCTGCGGACTTGCCCTCCGCTGCGGCTTTTACCGCAAGATTGACGGAGAAATTGGTCTTTCCGCTTCCGTAATGACCTGTGATTATCTTGATATTTTTCATAATTATCCTCTTGACTCTATTGTGAAAAATCCTACAACTTATATTATATCACGTTAAAGCATTAATTGCAAGTGGTATTTCACGCCATGCAACAACTTTGACGTTTGACAAGGCGAACATGATATAAATCATAATTTTGCGGAGCAAAACTATAATTTGAGCCATTAGCCCTTAGCTGTTAGCTAATGTAGGGGACGCCGCAGCTAACAGCTGCACGTACCCTCTGTCAGCTTTGCTGACATCTCCCTACACCGTATGGAGTCACTCGGCGTCCCGCGAGATATATTACACGCCCAACGGGACGCCGAGGGCGGCGTCCCCTACAAATGTAAATTATGATTTGTCCTAATAAGCACAACGCCCCCGAGCACTTTGCAGCACTCAGGGGCTTTCGTTAATATGCTTTAATTGTTGCGGCTGTCGTATAATTCCTTGTATACGCCGGGAGGACGGGTAACAATATCGTTTATGCGCCAGTCGTTGAATTCGGGGTCAAGCACGTACTTTACCTCCGCACAGGTCGCTTCATTGAGATCGTAATAAGGCTCACTTCCGCCATACCACTCGGCAACATAGGCAGTAAATGATGTATCCGTCTTGTTTGTGATAATAACAGGATAAGCCTCGGAATACTCGGGTTCAAGACTTCCCTTGCCGCCTCCGGGAGCTGTCATGTAGAGCTTTCCGCGGTATATAAGGAAATGTCCGAGGTATCCGCTGTCGAGATAGCCGCCGTTCTCAAAATCATCGGGAGCGGTTATCAGATTATCTTCCAGCCATCTGTATACAAAGCTGTTTTGTGTGAATGCACTTCTCACATAGCTTCTCAGCTCGTCGGCTGTTGTGAAGTTCTCATCGGCAGCAGGCAGGTAGAACTTTACATTATCCACCCACTGACTGTTGTTGTGCTCATAGTCATAGGATCTGTATCCCAGTCCGGGATCGACACTGACCTTCAGGAATCCTTCGCCATAGCCCGAAACACCAATGCCGTTGATCTTGTCATTTACTATCTCTGATCTCTTATAGAGGTCAAAGGCGTATCTTTCCAGCTCCTGTTCCCCCGAAGCAGTCTCATTAGCTGCCGCGGCAGCTGTTGTTTCTGCCACAGCTGCCGATGCCGCCGATGTGGTGGAATCAGTCTGCCCCGAAGCTGCCGCTGCGGCTGTATTGGTACCGCTGACTGCTGTGGTGCTTCCTGCCTTTGTGGTGGTGACCGTAACTGTGCTTCCTGACTTTGTGGTGGTGATCTCCCCATTCTTATCCGCTGTTGTTGTGACAGCTGTCAGATCGGGGGTCACTCCACCGCTTTTGCCGTGGCGCCTCAGAAGTGCAGTGCTTCCCAGGACAACTCCCGCTATAAGCACCAGTGAAGCCGCCATGACCAGGGGGGCAAGCCAGACAGGTCTCTTTACGCGCTCAACGCCGCTGACTGCACCATCATATTCTTTATTTTTATCTTTCCTTGTTCGTTCATATTCTTTCTTTTTCATTTTGTAGTTCCTTTCGCTCACAGCGAGCAGCTCTTCCAGCCGCTCATCGCTGATCTCGGGGCTCATTTCGGTAAGATCTTCCATAAGCTCGTCCTCTGCGTTTTCAAATATATCAAACAGATCCGTATTTTTCACAGCTGCTCCTCCTTTACCTTGTGATGCCTGCTTCGGCAAGCTTTATCCGAAGCTTTCCCATAGCTCTCGTTATCCTTGATCGGACGGACGATGCGGTCATTGAAACTGTCTTTGCTATCTCCGCAGAGCTGCGTTCATAGTAGAATTTCTGCATCAGTATAGTAGAATCGGGCTCGCCCAGCTCCTTTATCTTCTGAAGGAGTATCCTGCGGAGTTCAGAACCATCGACCAGCTCATCAACGCTGATATCCGAGACAAGCTCCGCCATTTCCTCTTCGTCCGCATGGGCATTATGCAGATCGGCGGCGGAAAGGGTCCTGAAGCGGTCTATAGCCTTGCGCTTCGCCAGAGTACCGATATATCCCCTGATGTCGCTCACATACTTCTCATCGTATTCAAACCTGAGAAATATGTCGGTAAACACATCGCAGAAGCATTCCTCTATATCCTCCCTTGTGCCGCAGCTTCTCAGCTTGTTGAACACTATGGCATAGACATATCTGCCGTATTCCTTCATAAGCTGTCTGTGGCATTCCCCGGGAGAAGCCTCAAGGAGCTCTTTAAGCTCATTTCCCGTCATGTTCATCCCTCCTTGTCAGTATATAGTGAAGATCGACCTTTCATAAATAACATTCGTATTAAAAAGCGAAAGTGCTGCAAAATCCAAAAAATTTTTTCATTTATATATTATCACACTTTTCTGTTCATGGCAATGGCATAAAAAAATCCCCCGATCTTCATCGGGGGAGCTTTTACCTATAATTATTCAGCGTCAGTGTTCTTCTCAACGTAATTAACGATGTCGCCAACTGTCTTGATCTCTTCTACAGCCTCGTCGGGGATAGAGATGTCAAACTCGTCCTCGATGGTTGTGATGAGGTCAACAACGTCGAGTGAATCTGCACCAAGATCGTCCTGGATGTTTGAATCCATTGTTACTTCGTCTGCCTCCACACTAAGCTGTTCTGCAATAATATCTTTGAGTTTTTCAAAAATCATTATATGGTCCTCCATTTTCTTTATTTTTTCTCAAAATCGGTTCATTCCGTGAACGCTCCGATTTTTCTAAATTTAGTATAGCGTTCTTTAAGCAAAACGTCAATATCTTTTTTGCATTTTTCCGGAATTTTCTGTGACAAATATTCGTGTATATTTTCTGAAATTTTGTCTAAATCGTTGTGTGCGCCTCCGAGAGGCTCCTCGATTATGGCTTCTGCAACGCCCAGACGCACCATATCCTCGGCAGTTATCTTCATGAGCTCGCTGGCTTCCTGCTCGCGCGAGGCGTCCTTCCAGAGTATGCTTGCGAAGCCTCTTGGCGATAATACGGAATATTCCGCGTTCTCAAGCATTGCCAGCTCGTCGCATACGCCCAGTGCAAGAGCACCGCCGCTTCCGCCTTCACCCAGAACGATGGAGACTATGGGTGTGCGGAGAGTCATGAATTCCGCGATATTCTTGGCGATAGCCTCACCCTGTCCGCGCTCCTCGGCTGCGACTCCGCAGAATGCTCCGGGAGTGTCGATGAAGCAGATTATGGGACGGTGGAACTTCTCTGCCTGTCTTGCTATCCTGAGAGCCTTTCTGTAGCCCTCGGGGTGAGGCATTGCGAAGTTGCATACCTTGTTCTCGTTGATGTCCCTGCCCTTTACCTCGGCGATTATGGTAACAGGCTCGCCGTCAAGACGGGCAAGTCCGCCGATAATGGCTCTGTCGTCGCCGAAAAGACGGTCGCCGTGCATTTCATACCAGTCTGTGAATATCTGGGGTATATAGTCCTTGATAGTGGGTCTGCCCTTGGTGTGTATGAGCTGAAGGCGTTCCCAGGCTGTTCTCTTCTCGTCCATACTCACGCCTCCTTAGGGTAAAATCCGTGAAGCTTCAGAAGGTGCGAAAGCACGCTCCTGAGCTTTCTGCGCTCAACTATCATATCAACGAAGCCCTTGTCATACATGAACTCGGCAAGCTGGAAGTCCTCGGGAAGTCTCTGCTTGATGGTCCCCTCGATAACACGTCTGCCTGCGAAGCCTATGAGCACCTTGGGCTCGGCTATGATTATGTCTCCCAGGGACGCAAAGCTGGCTGTAACGCCGCCTGTGGTGGGGTCTGTCATTACCGATATATAGAGTCCGCCTGCCTCGCTGTGGAGCTTTACAGCTCCCGAGGTCTTAGCCATCTGCATCAGTGAAACTATTCCCTCCTGCATACGTGCGCCGCCGGAAGCCGTGAACATTATCACGGGGAGCTTGTGCTCTGTGGCGTACTCAAAGGCTCTGGTTATCTTCTCGCCCACTATGCTTCCCATTGAGCCCATCATGAAGCGGGAATCCATTATGCCGATGACCACGGGTGAGCCCTTTATGGTAGCCGTACCTGTGATGACAGCCTCGCTGAGTCCCGTGCTTCCGCGGAGCTCTGCCTGCTTCTCCTTATAGTCGGGGAAGTCCAGGGGGTCTGCACCGCGCATATTGGCGTTGAGCTCCTTAAAGCTCTCCTTGTCAACGGTTATGGCTATACGCTCCTGTGAGGAAAGCCTTCCGTGATAATTGCACTTGGGGCATACTCTGTGGAGCTCCTCATATTTGGAAAGGGGGCTGGTGCCCTGACAGCGGGGGCATTTGAACATGGGAGGCTTGTATTCCTCTTCGCCGTCGCCCCAGCGCTTCTTTACAACGTTAAAAAAATCTTCAAACAATTATGTTCACCACATTCCGAGTTATTTGTTCTTTTCTTCCATGAACCTGCCAAGGAAGCCGATATCGTACTTTCCTGCCTTGAAATCAGCATTCCTGATGACTTCAAGCTGGAAGTCTATATTTGTGTCGACGCCCTCAACGATGAATTCGGACAGTGCCCATCTCATCTTGTTTATGGCGTCCTCTCTGTCAGAGCCGTGTGCTATCAGCTTGCTTATCATTGAGTCATAGTATGGGGTGATGGTGTAGCCCTGATATACCGCGCCGTCTATTCTTATTCCGGGACCGCCGGGCATATAGAGCGCGGTTATTGTACCCGGTGACGGGCGGAAGCCCTTGTCGGGATTTTCTGCGTTGATTCTGCACTCGATAGCGTGACCGCGCATGGTAACGTCCTCCTGCTTTACCTCCAGAGGCTTGCCGTCGGCTATCTCTATCTGTGCCTTTACGAGGTCAAAGCCTGTTACCTCCTCGGTAATGGGGTGCTCGACCTGTATTCTTGTGTTCATTTCCATGAAGTAGAAGTCGCGGTTCTCGTCCACCAGGAACTCGATAGTACCTGCGTTATAGTAGCCGCACTCCTTTGCAGCCGTAACGGCTGCTGCGCCCATCTTTGCACGGAGCTTCTCGTCCACTATTGGGCTGGGGCACTCCTCCAGCATCTTCTGGTTGCGGCGCTGCATGGAGCAGTCGCGCTCGCAGAGGTGGATATAGTTGCCGTGCTTGTCGGCGATTATCTGTATCTCCACATGGTGGGGATTTATAAGGAATTTCTCGATATATACCGCATCATCGCCGAAGAAGTTCTTTGCCTCCTGCTGAGCGGCTGTCATCTGAGCCTCCAGCTCCTCGGGACTGTCAACACGGCGTATGCCGCGTCCGCCGCCGCCTGCGGAAGCCTTTACCAGTACGGGATAGCCTGCCTTGTCGGCTATCTCTCTCGCCTCCTCCAGAGACTTTACAGCGCCCTTTGAGCCGGGGATAACGGGAACTCCCGCTGCTGCCATTGTCTCCTTTGCGGCTGCCTTGTCGCCAAGCATCTCTATTGACTTATATGAGGGACCGATGAAAACTATTCCGTTTGCCTCACAGAGCTTTGCGAACTCTGCATTCTCCGAGAGAAATCCGAAGCCGGGGTGGATAGCATCGGCGCCTGTATTCAGTGCCGCCTGAATTATGGCGTTCATATTGAGGTAGCTGTCCTTTGTTGCCGCAGGACCTATACATACCGCCTCATCGGCTATCTGTGCGTGGAGCGATGTGCGGTCGGCGGTGGAATATACCGCTACACTGCGTATGCTCAGCTCCCTGCACGCTCTTATTATTCGTACAGCTATCTCGCCTCTGTTGGCGATAAGAACTTTTCTGAACATCTGTATTATCTCCTGTATGGATTATTTATTGTCTGTGATAACGAAGGTTATCTCGCAGGATACAGCCTTTTCGCCGCCTACCGAGGCAACTGCCTTGCCTGTGCCCACGGGTCCGCGCTGACGGATCATCTCCACCTCAAGGTCGAGAACGTCGCCGGGGACTACCTGTCTGCGGAACTTTGCCTTGTCTATGCCGCCGAAAAGTCCAAGCTTGCCCTTGAATTCGGGCTTTGAGAGCATACATACCGCGCCTGCCTGTGCCAGCATCTCAACCATGAGAACGCCGGGTGTCACGGGATAGCCGGGGAAGTGACCCTTGAACCAGAAGTCCTCCTCCTTGATGTACTTCCTTGCGTGTACCTTCACGCCCACCTCCATATCAACGATCTCGTCGATGAGAAGGAAGGGATCGCGGTGGGGAATGATCTCCATGATCTGCTCTTTATTCATAAGTATATCTGACATATCAAAGTCCTCCGTTATAATAAGCTCCTTCACGGTGAAGGAGGGGTCTGTATATCACAGGAACTCACCATTGTGGGGGTGATCCCTGTTTGCTTTCTCGCGTATACTGTCAAAAGTAAGGTTCTGCACACTGTCAGCACAGCTGTTGAATGTGGTGATATTGAGCTGAGTGAATGACGGGTAGCCAAGCTCCTTTGAAAGCTCGTTCTCGACGTACTCATAGTACCATGTCACAAGGAAGTTTCCCACGGGTATGAGCCAGAGCCTCCAGGAAATGGCTATGACCGCAAGGGATATAAGTGCGATAATAAACTTGTTGCGGCAGTGTTTAAAATAAGCGAACCATATTATAAGTCCGATATAGCCGAAAAACGCCAGAACTCCCAGCCATACCAGAATGTCGGGGGTATAGCTGCCGTCGCCGAACTGCTTCATGGTAGTCTCTGAAAGTATCTTAATGACCTTGTATACAAAGTATATGAACTGCACTATCATCCAGACATTGAAGAGGACGTGTGTACCGTGGCGCCTGTTATAGTTCTTTGCGGCTTCGATGTTATACTGCCTTGCTTCCTCGAACATCTCGGGTGAGGTTATGTTCCTTCCTCCCGAGTCGATGACCTCCTGAGTGATATATCTGTACTCCATATCCTGCTCCTATTTAAGGAAACTGCCGTCGTGTCTGTGGGTATTCACCGCACGCTCACGGATATTCTCGAAGGTGAGCTCCTCGACGGTATTCGCCTCGCTGTCGATGGTGGTTATTGCCAGCTGTGTGAAATCAGGGTAACCCGGTTTTGTCTCAAGGTCTTTCTCGGTCTTGTTGTACAGGTATCCTATAACTCCGTTTGCGAGAACCAGTATTCCCAGTGCAGGGTGTGCGATCATCATAGGTGCGGAGCAGGCGACTATCATCAGAGGTGTCCTCTTTTTACTTATCACAACAAAGTAGCCGTAAAAGGCCACATAGGCTATGAGCCCTGCCACGCCCAGCCATATAATGGCGGAGGAGGTGGTGGTGCCTGTATCTGCCTGCTTTATCGAGATATTGCCTATCAATATGAACAGCATAAGGAATATGAGGACATTCTGAGCTATGAACCATATTCCCATGCCGATATGGATGCGGCTGCGCCTGACATAGTTTCTGTGAGCATCTATGTTGTATTCCCTTGCTTCCTCATACATTGCAGGAGATGTGATGTTCACGCTCCCTGCGTCGATGATGTCCTGAGTCAGATACCTGTAGTCCATCTTATTTTATGACCATGATGGGCTGGTCATACTCAACTGCCTGACCGTCGGACACCAGTATCTGCTCAACTGTGCCGTCGAATTCAGACTGTATCTCGTTCATGAGCTTCATTGACTCGATTATCATGATGACATCGCCCTTCTTAACCTCGTCCCCTGTCTTTACGAAGGGGGGCTTATCGGGTGAGGGTGCAGAGTAGAATGTGCCCACGATAGGCGATTTTACTATCTTGCCGCTGACCTCCTCTGCCATGGAAGCCTCGCTCGCGGAGAGAGTGCTCTCCACAGAGGGCTGAGCCTGGGCGGGCGCTGCCGCAACAACAGGCATGGGCACAGGGGGTACACACTTCTTGCCCTTGAGGGTAATAGTGTTGTCACCGCTTGAGATAGTGAGCTCCGAGAGCTCCTTCTTGTTGATTATATCAGCAAGCTTCTCTATTGTTTCAAGGTCAAACTGACCGTATATCTTCTCCATTGAATATCCTCCTTAATCCGTCACCCTTCTGAAGCAGAGAGTAGCGTTATGTCCGCCGAATCCGAGAGAATTGGACAGGACAGCCTTTACCTCCTGCTCTACATTACCGCTTCCGCAGTAATCCAGGTCACACTCCTCATCCGGCACCTTATATCCCACTGTTGCGTGAATGAAGCCCTCCTGCACGGATTTCGCGCAGACTACCGCTTCAACTGCACCTGCGGCGCCGAGGAGGTGTCCTATCATGGACTTGGTAGAGCTTATCTTTACTCTCCTTGCGTCCTTCTCGCCGAGGGCAAGCTTTATGGCTGCGGTCTCGTACTTATCGTTGAGACCTGTTGATGTGCCGTGAGCGTTTATGTAATCTATATCGGCAGGTGTGAGACCTGCTTCTTCCATTGCAAGCTGCATTCCCTTTGCAGCAGCCTCACCGCCGGGCATGGGCGATGTCATGTGATAACCGTCGCAGGTAGCACCGTAACCTGCTATCTCTGCGTATATCTTTGCACCTCTTGCCTTGGCGTGCTCGTATTCCTCGAGGACAAGCACAGCGCTTCCCTCGCCGAGTACGAATCCGCTTCTCTCCTTATCGAAGGGGATAGATGCTCTTGTGATGTCATCGCACTTTGTAAGTGCCTTCATATTTGCAAATCCGCCGAAGGTGAACTCCACTCTTGTGGACTCGGTTCCTCCCGCAAGGCAGGCATCAAGGTAGCCGTCCTTTATCTTGCGGAAAGCCTCGCCTATGGAATGAGTTGCAGAAGCGCAGGCAGTTGTTATATCGAAGTTTGCTCCCCTGAAGCCTGTCTTCATGGAGATGGTGCCTGCTGCCATATTGCTTATCATCATGGGGATGTAGAAGGCGGAAACTCTGCTTGGTCCCTTTTCGAGGAACTTGCTGTACTCGGAAAGAGTCAGGTCAACGCCGCCTATTCCCGAGCCTACCAGAACGCCTATCTTATAGGGGTCCAGGTCGGAGAAATCCGTAGCTGCGTCTGTCAGCGCCTCATTGGAAGCCACCAGGGCGTACTTTGTGAAGGTGTCCATGTGCTTTGCTTCCTTCTTGGTGAAGTAACCCTTGCGGTCGTAATAGTCCTCCTCATTGAAGTCGCGGACTATACCCGCTATCTTCACGCCCGTGCGCTCTGTATCAAACATATCGATGAAGGATATGCCCAGCTTGTTTGCCTTTATTCCTTCCCAGAACTTTTCTACGCCCGTTCCGAGGGGAGTAACTGCTCCCATTCCTGTGATAACTACTCTTCTGCTCATATTTTTTCCTTTCGTTTTTTATTAAAGTTGAGTGGTAGATACGGGACAGAAGTCCCCTGCTGCGATTATTGGTATGTCACATAGAAAGTCCGCCCGAGATCTCGATGACCTGTCCTGTAACGTAGGAGGCGTCATCGGATACAAGGAAGGATACGACCGAGGCTATCTCCTCGGGCTCGCCGTAGCGTCTGAGGGCTACAGCCTCTATCATCTTTTCCTTCAGTTCGTCTGAGAGAACATCGGTCATAGGTGTTCTTATAAGTCCGGGAGCTACGGCGTTGCAGGTGATGTTGCGTGAGCCGAACTCCTTTGCCACAGTCTTTGTCATGCCTATTACGGCAGCCTTTGAAGCGGAGTAGTTCATCTGTCCGGGATTTCCGTAGAGTCCCGCAACAGAAGCCACATTTACTATCCTGCCGTGTCTCTGCTTCATCATAACGGCTGTAACGTGCTTTGTCATGTTGTAAACGCTCTTCTGGTTTACGGCGATAACTGCGTCATACTCGTCCTCGCTCATTCTGGCAAGGAGCTTATCCTTGGTTATGCCTGCGTTGTTCACAAGTGCGTCGATGGTGCCGAAGTCAGCCTTTATCTGCTTGACCATAGCCTCGCACTGGTCGAATTTTGATACGTCAGCCCCATAGCACTCAGCCTTTACGCCGAAGCTGCGGCACTCCTCTGCAACTGCAAGAGCCTTTTCCTTATCGCTGTCACTGGGGTAATGATTTATAACTACGTCGAAGCCGTCCTTTGCAAGTCTTTTTGCGATGCAGGCGCCTATTCCCTGAGAAGCGCCCGTGATTATTGCTGTTGCCATAATATTTACCTCCGTTTTCGGTATCCGAATGTGATACTCTATTTTAGCACACTTTTCCCCTGATGTGAACGGGAAAAATGTCACTTTCCGCAGTTACAAATGTAACTATTTTATCTGCCGAGGAGCTTTTCAGCGCCGTCGTTTATTTCCTTTACTATGTCTGCACAGGTCTTTATCTCGTTCACCATGCCCGAGATAGCTCCGCAGAGGAAGGAACCGCTGTCCACATCGCCGTCAACTACTGCTCTGCGGAGAGCGCCCACTGTGAGCTGCTCGAACTCCTCGGGAGAGAGAGTTCCCTCCTTCTCGCCTGTTGCCAGCTTCTTTGCGAACTTGGTCTTGATATTCCTGCACGGATGACCTGTATATCTTCCCGTTACGATATTGTCGGTGTCCTTTGCCTTGATGACAAGGTCCTTAAAGGTGGGGTGTATCTGACACTCCTCGGAAGCCAGGAAGCGTGTGCCTATCTGAACGCCCTCTGCGCCCAGCATGAAGGCTGCTGCCATACCTCTGCCGTCGGCGATACCGCCTGCTGCGATAACGGGTATCTCAACCGCGTCAACCACCTGAGGAACGAGACACATAGTGGTGTTCTCGCCGATATGTCCGCCGGACTCCGTGCCCTCTGCGATGACCGCATCGGCGCCGGACTTCTCCATTCTCTTTGCAAGAGCTACCGAAGGAACAACGGGCATTACCTTTATCCCCGCTTCCTTCCATGCAGCCATATATTTACCGGGATTTCCCGCACCTGTGGTGATGACCTTTACGCCCTCGTCGATACAGAGCTGTGCCAGGTCATCGGCATTGGGGCTCATGAGCATGATGTTTACGCCGAAGGACTTGTCGGTCTTCTCCTTGCAGAGACGTATCTGCTCACGGAGATAGTCGATGGGAGCGCTTCCGCCTGCGATAAGACCTATACCGCCTGCGTTTGAAACTGCTGAGGCAAGTGTGTGCTCGGCTACCCATGCCATACCGCCCTGTATGATAGGATATTCACAGCCGAGAAGCTCGGTGATGCGTGTTTTCATAGTAGTAGTTCTCCTTTAATATTTTAGCCTTTAGCCATTAGCCATCCGCCTTCAGCCTGCGGTGTGCCCTTATGGGCGATATAAACTGACGGCTGACGGCTCTGAAGATCAGTATTCCATTATTATGCCGCCGTAGGTGAGACCTGCTCCGAAGCCTATGAGAGCTATCTTCTGTCCGCGCTTTATGATGCCCTTTTCCGTAGCCTCACAGAGCGCAAGGGGTATGGAAGCGCTGGAGGTATTGCCGTAATGGTCGAGAGTCACGATGAACTTCTCCATAGGCACGCCCAGCTTCTTGGCGGCGGTCTCGATTATCCTTATGTTCGCCTGATGGGGCACGAACCAGTCTATGTCGTCCTTGGTGATATTTATCTTTTCAGCCGCAAGCTCAAAGGACTTAGGAAGTGCCTGAGTTGCGAACTTGTAGACCTCTTTTCCGTTCTGCTGGAGCTTGCGGAGAGGAGCCTGAGGGAAGGGATCGTCAAATTCCTTTTCCTGTGCCACCTCGGGAGCTACGTTCATAGCTCTTGAACAGAGGTACTTTGCGCCGCTGCCCTCTGAGCGGAGAGCAGACGAAAAGAGCTTATCGCTCTTCTCGACTATGGCTGCCGCAGCGCCGTCGCCGAAGAGTATACATGATGACCTGTCGGAGAAGTCAAGGAAGCGTGAAAGTGCCTCGTTGGCAACTACCAGGACGTACTTCAGTGAATCGTCGGTCTCAAGGAAGCGCCTTGCGGTATCCAGCGCATATACAAAGCCCGAGCAGGCTGCATTCAGGTCAAAGGCGGCAGCTTCAGCTGCTCCCACCTCATGCTGTATGACGCTTGCCATGCTGGGGGTATTGAAATCGGAGGTAACGGTACAGGATATGACAAGGCCTATATCCTCGGCGGCTATGCCTGCTGCCTCGATAGCACGCAGCGAAGCCATCTTTCCCATGTACCAGGTGGGCTCCCAGCCTGCCATCGGACGCTCCGTAATGCCCGTTCTTGTCCGGATCCACTCGTCGCTCGTCTCGACAAAACGGGTGAAGTCGTCGTTTGTCAATATCTGCTCGGGCACATATCTGCCCATTCCCAAAATGCTGATACCCATTAATATCTCCTTAGCAATTAAAAATTATGTAAATATGGTTGTAAAAACCAGAAAATTGTGTTATAGTAATAGTGTCGGCAGGCTGTCCGAAGACCATTTTCGTCAAACGGGCATAATACCACACATATAATATTGTAAATCATTTTGAGGTTTTTTGCAACGATATTTTGGCACTTTGACAAACTTAAAACAAAATATCGTCATTTCTCACAAATTTACAATGTGACATTAAGAGATTTTCACCATAACATTGCATATAACGCACAGAAAGGATGTTTATTATTATGACAATTTCACTATTTTCAGGACAGGGCTCTCAGTATGAGGGAATGGGTAAGGATATAGCAGAAGCTATGCCCGAAGTCCTCCCGGTTTACGAGACAGGTTCTGAAATACTCGGCTGCGACCTGAAGGAGATATGCTTCAATGCTCCCCTTGACGAGCTGTCGAGGACCATCAACTCACAGCCCGCTATCATGGCGACCTCTATCGTTTGCCTGAAGGCTGCACAGGCTAAGGGCTTCACCTTCGACGGCGTGGCAGGTCACTCTCTCGGTGAGTACGCAGCTATGTACGCATCGGGCATGATAACTCTTGAGGACGCTTTCCGCCTTATAAAGGCAAGAGCTGCCGCTATGGAGGAGGCTACCGCTTCCGCAAAGGGCGCTATGGCAGCTATCATGAAGATAGCTCCCGAGGAGGTGGAGAGAGTCTGCGGCGAGGCTAAGGAATATGTCACAGCAGTAAACTACAACTCCCCCGTACAGACCGTTATCGCAGGTACTCCCGAGGGTATCGCCGAGGTCAGCGAGGTATTCGCAGGCATGAAGGCGAGAGTTATCCCCCTCAACGTGGCAGGTGCCTTCCATTCAAAGCTTATGCAGCCCGCTGCGGATAAGTTCTACGAAACAGCTAAAACTATAGAATTCAAGGCTCCTCAGGTGAAGTACTACTCCAACCTGACAGGCGGCGAGCTCACAGACTTCTCGGATATGGCTTCTATGCTTGCCAAGCACATCGTTTCCCCCGTCCGCTTCACATCGGAGCTGGCAGCTATGCAGGAGGCAGGCGCGGATAAATTCGTTGAATTCGGCCCCGGAAGAACTCTCACAGGACTTGTAAAGAAGACACTCAAGGACGTGACAGCATTAAACGTTGAAAACACCCAAACTCTTGAAGGAGCATTATCATGAATAAATTTGCACTCATAGGTCACCCCCTGGGACACTCAATGTCCCCTCTCATACACGAAAAGCTCTTCGCTCTCAGCGGACTTGACGACAGCTCCTATGAGCTCATCGACATTGCTCCCGAGGATATTGCAGGCAGCCGCGGACTTCTGGAAGGTCTCCGCGGTCTCAACGTAACTATCCCCCACAAGCAGGCTGTCATCTCTCTGGTGGACGAGCTGGCGGACAGCGCTCAGCGCTATAATTCCGTAAACTGCATCAGCAATGACGGCGGCAGGCTCACAGGCTACAACACCGACTGCGACGGATTTCTCCGTTCTGCGGAGCTGCTCCCCATCGGCGGAAACGTAGCTATACTGGGCTGCGGCGGCGTTGGCAGGATGATAGCTATCGAAGTCGCACGCCACGGCGGAAACATCACTCTCGCTGTTATCCCCCAGGACGTTAAGAACGCTCAGCTCCTCATGGCTGAGATACTTGCAAAGTGCAGCGATGCTTCCGTAAGAATTGCCGATATATCCACCCTTGAGGGCAGCTATGACCTGCTCATAAACGCTACTCCCGTAGGTATGTACCCCAAGGTGGAGGCCTGCGCCGTAAGCGATACCGTTATCGAAAACTCTCTCAGCGTCTTTGACGTTATCTATAACCCCACCGAGACCCTGCTGATGAAGAAGGCAAGGGCTCTCGGAAAGACCGCTGTGGGCGGCGCTTCAATGCTGGTATATCAGGCTGTGAAGGCTCATGAGATATGGTACGGCGGGCAGTTCTCCGCTGAGGACATCTCAAAGATAATCATTGACGTTGAAAACGCTGTTGACAGCATGAACAAATGATAAGACCCGCAAAAGCCTGCGATGCCTCCCGTATCGCAGAGATAATCATAACCAACTACCGCGTGAACTTCTACCCATCCTTCCGCAATGACCCCTTCTATTTCGGGGAGCTTAACGTGGTGGATATGGCGGCGGAATACTGCGAGGGCTCCGAGGAGCTGCAAAACACCTATGTCTATGACGACCGGGGCGTTGTCAAGGGCATTATCCGCGTCAGCGGCACCGAGGTGGTGAAGCTCTATGTGGAGCCTCAGTTCCAGAACAGCGGCATAGGCGCAGAGCTTCTGGAGTTCGCCGTTAAGGAGTTCGGTGCGGACAACCTCTGGGCACTTGAATACAACACACGCGGCATAGCCTTCTATGAGCGCCATGGCTTTCAGCTCACGGGCGAAAAGATGATAGAGGACGAATGGGTGCCGCTGGTGAAGATGGAGAGAAAAGGGTGAGACCATGCTGGCACATGACTTCGGAATAATGCAGGAGACTCCCGAAAAAGGGAGCTATATCAGCTATGAGCCTGAGAAATACGGCTGCATTTCGGTGCATGATGACTATATCCTGCCCATATTCCCGAAGCTCGGGGAGCTGAAATGCTTCCGGCACAGCCTTGACCGTCCCGAATACGGACCGGCTTATTACGGCATTACCCTAATACCGCCCGAGTCCCTCGGCGGCTTTATCGAAGCCACTCTCGGCTGCCCTCAGCTCTCGGAGCTGACAGCCCTGCTGACCGAGGCTCAGCGCGAAAACAAATTCGTTATACATTTCGGAATCTGATACTGCCCAGGATACGGGCAGTTCCGTTATATAAGGAGAAATATATGACTGTATTTTTATGCGGCTTTATGGGCTGCGGAAAATCAACTATCGGCAAGCTCGCGGCAAAGAAACTGGGCTGCGGCTTCTGCGACACCGACGACATCATCGTAAGGACTCTCGAAATGACGATACCCGAGATATTCGAGCAGAAGGGCGAGCCCTTCTTCCGTCAGACAGAGGCTGAGATAGTGAAGTCCCTCTGTGGCAAGACCACCGTTGCTGCCTGCGGCGGCGGAGCTATGCTCAATCCCGATACCGCAAGGGCTGCAAAGGAGGCAGGTGCCGCCGTCATTTTCCTTGACGTCCCCTTTGAGACCTGCTATGAGCGCATAAAGGACGATACGAACCGTCCCATCGTGGTAAAGTCCACAAAGGAGGAGCTAGAAGCCCTGTACAACGCGCGCAGGGACGTATATATGAAGCACTCCACCATAAGACTCGAATGTAACGGCAGCCCCGTTGAAAATGCGGAGCGCATTGCCGAGGCTGTCAGAAAGTGAGCAGACTATGCTTATCTATAACGCTGAAATTCACACCATGGACTCCCGGGGAGTCATCGAAAACGGCTGGCTGGAGGTCGAAGACGGCAAGATAAAGGCTCTGGGCGCGGGCTCGACCGAGGCATTGCCTGAGGACAGCATTGACGCCTGCGGAGGACTTCTCCTCCCCGGCTTCATCGACGCCCACACCCATCTCGGCATTATCGAGGACGGTCTGGACTTCGAGGGGGACGACTGCAACGAGTCCACAGACCCCTTTACTCCTCAGATGAGGGCTATCGACGGTATCAATCCCTTCGACCGCTGCTTTGAGGAAGCCCGTATGCGGGGCATCACCGCGGCGGCATCAAGTCCCGGAAGCGCCAATGCCTGCGGCGGCGAGATAGCTGCCATAAAGACCTACGGCAGGCGTATCGACGATATGCTCATACGGAACTGCGGAATAAAGTTCGCTCTGGGCGAAAATCCCAAGAACGTCTACAACGGCAGGGAGGAGACTCCCGTGACCCGTATGGCGATAACAGCCCTCATAAGAGAAGGACTCTATAAAGCCCGCCGCTACGTCCACGATATGGACAGCTACTACTCCGACAGCGAGAACTACGATCCCCCTGAGTACGACATAAAGTGCGAGGCGCTCATGCCTCTCCTCGACCGCAAGATAAAGGCTTTCTTCCACTGCCACCGCGCCGATGATATATGCACTGCCATGCGTATCTCCAAGGAGTTCAACCTTGACCCCGTCATTATCCACGGCACCGAGGGCTACAAGATAGCCGATATACTCGCCGAGGAGAATATCCCCGTTATCTGCGGTCCCCTTATGTGTGACCGCTGCAAGCCCGAAATGCGCGGACTTGAGCTGAAAAACGCCTCCGTCCTCCACGGCAGCGGCGTAAAAACAGCTATATGCACAGACCATACAGTCACCCCCATACAGTACCTGCCTCTGTCCGCACAGGCTGCGGTGAAGGGCGGTCTCAGCCTTGATGACGCTATCATGACCATTACGGCTTATCCTGCCGAGATACTGGGAATAAGCGACACCACAGGCTCGCTCGCCGAGGGCAAGGACGCGGATATACAGCTCTACGCAAAGGGCTGCAATCCTCTGGACCTTATGTCCGAGCCTCAGCTGGTGCTCATAGACGGCAATGTTTGCCGCAGGGAGATATGATATGAAAAAAATGCTGTCACTGCTGGCAACTGCCGCCCTTGCCCTCAGCGCTGCTCCCGTAAAAGGGGCGTCCGCAGAGGAGACGGAAGGCTTCATGCTCAGCTATACCATAGACAACAAGCAGGCTACGGTCACAGGCTGCGTGGGCAGCGACTCAGTACTCATTATCCCCGCGGAGCTTGAGGGCTGCCCCGTTACCGCTATCGCCGAGGACGCCTTCGCCGGCAACAAGGATATAGGTATCTGCGTTATCCCCGACAGCGTAAAAACCATCGGTGAAAGAGCCTTCAGCACCTGCCCCTCGCTGAGCACTATCACCATCGGCAGCGGCGTCACAAAAATAGGCGATTACACCTTTACAGCCTGCCCTGCACTGGCTTATATCGACGTCAACCAAAACAACCCCACCTACAGCAATACAGGCGGCTGTCTCTATGAAAACGGCGACACTCTGCTCCTCTACGCAGGCAGCCCGGAGGCTGTCATAGGGAAGGGCACGAAAACTATCCGAAAGGGCGCCTTCTTCGGCAAGGCTGATATTGTTTCCGTAGAATTTCCCGACAGCGTCACAACTATCGACGACCATGCCTTTTCAGGCTGCCTTTCGCTGAAAAAGGTGGATATCCCCGACTCGGTGACCACCCTGGGAAAGGGCTGCTTCATGAGCTGCAGCGCTCTGGGAAGCGTTTCCCTGGGCAAGGGCGTGAAGGCTCTCCCCGAAGACTGCTTCCACTCCTGTACCTCGCTGAAGACTGTCAATATCCCCGACACTGTCACCTCCATAGGCGATGAGGCATTTTACAGCTGCGCAGACATCAGCGGTATCTACATTCCCTCCTCGGTCAAGACCATCGGCAAGGAGGCACTTGGAAGGAGATACGACGCACGAAGCAGCTCCTCCGAGAATATCTCGGGCTTCACCATAAGAGGAGAAAAGGGCTCTGCTGCGGAGAAATACGCTTCTGACTCAAAGCTCAGCTTCAAGACGGGCAGGCTCTCCATGGGCGATGTCAACGGCGACGGAGCTGTCAACGCCGTGGACGCCTCGGCTGTACTGGCTGAGTACGCAGCCTCATCAACAGGCAGGGAGGGAAGCTTCTACGCCGACCAGAGAGCTGCTGCTGACTTCAACAGCGACGGCAGCGTCAATGCCTATGACGCCTCGGCTATACTGGCGGAATATGCCCGCCGCGCAACCGCACCGCTTTAACACTGAGTTACTTTACTATAACAAATTGCTTTTTTCGCCAAAACCCGACCTTTTTTGAACTAAAAATTTCTATGCCGTCTCCGCCGCCCAAACTATTGACATAAGCCGTCAAAAATAGTATCATTAAAGTTAATAATATCAATGCAAGGAGGAATTATTATGCTGACCGACATGAACAGCAAATTTCAGAAGGAAGGTCTCACCTTCGACGATGTGCTGCTTATACCCGCTGAATCAAACGTTACCCCCAACATGATCCAGATCGGTACTCAGCTCACTAAAACTGTCCGCCTCAATACTCCTATCATGACTGCCGCTATGGACACCGTTACGGATTCCCGTATGGCTATCGCCATCGCCCGTGAGGGAGGTATCGGTATCATCCACAAGAACATGACCATAGAGCAGCAGGCTGAAGAGGTCGATAAGGTCAAGAGAAGCGAGAACGGCGTTATCGTTAACCCCTTCTCACTTACAGAGGATCATATCGTTGCCGATGCGGACGAGCTCATGGGCAAGTACAAGATCTCAGGCGTTCCAATCGTTGACGGAAAGGGCAAGCTGGTTGGTATCATCACCAACAGAGATATGCGCTTCCTCACAGACTTCAACGCCAAGATCTCAGAGGTAATGACAAAGGACAACCTTATCACTGCGCCCGTGGGAACTACTCTCGCTCAGGCTCAGGATATTCTCCGCGCACACAAGATCGAAAAGCTCCCCATCGTTGACGAGGCAGGCTACCTGAAGGGTCTTATCACTATCAAGGATATCGAGAAGTCAGTTCAGTACCCCAATTCCGCCCGTGACAGCAAGGGCAGGCTCCTCTGCGGCGCTGCTATCGGCGTTACCGCAAACGTTCTCGAAAGAGCAAAGGCTCTCATCGACGCTCAGGCTGATGTTCTGGTCCTCGACTCCGCTCACGGACACAGTGCAAACATCATCAAGTGCCTGAAGATGGTCAAGGAAGCATATCCCGAGATCCCCGTTATCGCAGGCAATATCGCTACAGCAGAAGCTGCTGAGGCTCTTATCGCAGCAGGCGCTGACTGCCTCAAGGTAGGTATCGGACCCGGATCCATCTGCACCACCCGTGTTGTTGCAGGTATCGGCGTTCCCCAGATCACAGCCGTTTATGATGTAGCCTGTGTTGCCCAGAAGTACGGTATCCCCGTTATCGCAGACGGCGGTATCAAGTATTCGGGCGATATCGTCAAGGCTCTTGCAGCAGGCGCAAACGTAGTTATGCTCGGCTCGCTCCTTGCAGGCTGTGCAGAAGCTCCCGGTGAGACCGAGATCTATCAGGGACGTCAGTTCAAGGTATACAGAGGCATGGGAAGCCTCGGTGCTATGGCAAACGGCTCCAAGGACAGATACTTCCAGGAGGGCGCCAAGAAGCTGGTTCCCGAGGGAGTTGAGGGACGTGTTCCCTTCAAGGGCCCCGTTGCCGACACTATCTTCCAGCTCGTGGGCGGTATCCGTTCGGGTATGGGATACTGCGGATGCGTTGACATCCCCACGCTCCACGAGAAGGCTAAGTTCATCCGCATCACAGGTGCAGGACTCAAGGAGAGCCACCCCCACGATATTTATATCACCAAGGAAGCTCCCAACTACTCAACACAGATATAAAACACAGAAAGCCCCTGAGCGCTCGGCTGTGATATAATCCCCTTAAAGTAGACACACGAAAAAACAAAAGCGTGTGAAAGCTGTAAGGGGGTTATTTTATGTCAAGAGGAAGTAAGCTAACAGATGAAGAACGCATAGCGGCAGTGCAAGAA
>Ga0255347_1001202_pt1 | contig 43623 bp, 41 predicted proteins | sample wastewater_treat_2_FD_192479 | JGI IMG/M metagenome (GOLD analysis project Ga0255347, IMG submission 192479) | Wastewater microbial communities from Lulu Island WWTP, Vancouver, Canada - plant24 | ecosystem: Engineered > WWTP > Wastewater > Unclassified | place: Canada: Vancouver, British... | reverse complement strand
ATTTTAGGCAATTAATAGGGGTTTTGTCAAGGGGTAAAACTTAAAAAACCGCGGTTTGTTCTTCTGGTTGGCGCTGATGAAGCGTCCGAAAAGCCAGCACAGCCACCACGCCAATCAGCACACCGCCCCACCAGGGCGCACGGGGGTCAATCCAATCACTGGTCAAACCACCCAATACCGGGCTGATTCCAGTGGCAACGTTCCAGGTCAGGCCATAAAGGCTCATGTAGCGGCCGCGCTTATCGACCGGCGCCAGGTTGGCAGCATAAGCGCTGGAGCGCGGCACCACCACCAGCTCTCCCATGGTCATAATCACCATACCCAGCCAAAACCCCCAAAAGCCATTTGAAAGTGCAATCACCAGTGGAGCAAAAACATAAAAGATCGCCCCCCAGGTCATCACCTTTACTGAAGGAAACGGGTTCATTGAACGTGTGACCAGCACCTGAAAAAAGACCACCATCAGAGCGTTGGTCGTCGGCAGCCAGCCATACAGTTGCTCACCGATGCCAAACTGGGTCTTTAAATAAACCGAAAGCAGTACCCATACTAAAGACGCTGTCATCTGCAACAGGGTAAAAGAACCTACCAATCCCATAAACGCTCGATCTTTCAAAGCCTCCCAATAACCGCGTAATTGCATCAGTAGATTTTCCTTTTCCTGCGTCGTTCTCTGGGGGAGTGTTTCCCGTGCAAAAATCAGCATAGCCAAACCATAGAGGATCAGCCCGGCTGCAGCACCATACATCCCATAGCGATAGGAGCGCGAAAGCACAAAACCGCCCAGGGCTGGCCCGGCAGCCACACCAACATTATGCGCCATGCGCACCAGAGCAAAGGCATCGGCGCGCTTTTCCATCGGGAAAAGATCGGCCAGCATCGCATCGGAGCCCACATTATACAAAGGTCCAAACAGCCCGCTGGCGCCCTGGATCAGCGCAAAAGCAAGGTAGGTATTGGCTCTGCTGAGGAAAATATAGCCCAGCCCAGCACCGATGAGGCCCACCACCATAGCCCACTTACGCCCCAACCGGTCGATAATGGGACCAGCCAGAATTGACGAAATTAACCCGGTACTGGCGCTGATGGTCACCAGGCTGGTCACTGCCGCCAAGGGTAAATCCAGGGTTTCACTGGCATAGATCATCAAAAAAGGCCAGACCATTGTCGTCCCGATATCTGCGAACATTTTGCCAAAAAACATCAGCCAGAATTGACCGGGGGTATCGGCGTAGTTGCGTTTCAAACGGGTCAACATGCGGGATATTATAACCGTATATTTGGCGGACTGTGAATTTAGAATTCGGAGCAGCAAGGTAATGCACCCCTCACCTTTCGACCCAAGTATAATATTCCCTATGGTGCCCATGCCCGAAATCTCTCAAATCATCCGCTCATCCCGCAAATCTTTCAGCCTGGAGGTTTTACCCGATGGACGTCTGATCGTCCGTGCACCGCAATTTGCCACAAACGCAGACATTCAAGCACTTGTCGTCGAAAAAGCGTGCTGGATTGCCAGGGCTCAGGCGCGCGTCGCTGTCCGAGCGGCTGAAAACCCGCCAAAAACCTTTTCTCCGGGCGAAAAATTTTGGTATCTGGGCGAACAATATCCGCTAAAAATTACCAGCCGCACATATCCAGTATTGGAACTTGATGGTGCGTTCATCCTCGCTAAAAAATTCCAAAGCCGGGCGAAAGAGGTTTTTATCAACTGGTACCGTGAAGAAACCCGGCAAATTGTCAACCATCTAATCGCGGCTTATCAAATTCAATACGGGTTCAAAATCAACGGGGTCCGTATCACCAGTGCTCGCACCCGCTGGGGAAGCTGTACAACAAAGGGCAACCTTAACTTTACCTACCGGCTGAGCATGGCACCGTACAGTGTGGTGGAATATGTTGTTTTGCACGAGCTTGTCCACCTTAAAGTCCCCAATCACAGCCAAAGGTTTTGGGATGAAGTCGCTCGAATCAACCCGGGCTATCAAAAATCACGCACCTGGCTGAAGGAGCATGGTCACCTGCTCACCCTCGATTGAAAACCAACACCCATATCAGCAATACCTCAAAAAAAAAGCAGCGACGCTTCACAATCGCGTCGCTGTCAATTTTTTTAATCTTCCACAGGGAATGAAGATTTAAAGTTCGCAATAGCGGTCCACCCGTTTCCCAACCACAGCCAGGCTATCTACCCAAAATTCCTTCGAACGAATATCAATACCAAAGCGGGCTGCCAGTTCAGCCGCCGGCGCCTCTCCGGTGCTGGCTAATAGTTTTTTATAATCGGGTATAAAGTCCGCCCCGCGCTGCTGGTAGATGGCATACAGCCCCACCCCAAACAGCATCCCAAAGGCATAGGGAAAGTTATAAAAGGAAAGGCCGGCAGAATAATAATGGGGTTTCCAGGTCCACATGAATTTGTGTCGATAATTCGGGTCAAGACCATCGCCATAGGTCTGAGCCTGAGCGTCTTCCATAATTTCACAAAATTCGTCAGCGCTCAATTCCGCCTTGGCACGGCGTTCGAAAACCTCTTTTTCAAACAAATACCGCGATGAAATATCTACAATCACCTGCGAATCGCCGATCAAAGCGGTTTCCAACAGTGCCAGTTCTTCTTGTGGGTCGCTGATCGAATCCATAACCGCATTGAACATGATGGTTTCACACATAATCGATGCTGTCTCTGCCATTGTCATCGGTGTATTCTGCAAGAGGGGTGGCTTCCCAGCCTCGTACATATTGTAATTGTGATATCCGTGGCCCAGTTCATGCGCAATGGTCATCACCTGGTCCAGCGAGCCGTCAAAATTACACAAAATGCGCGATTCCTTAACCCCCGGGACAGGCATGCAAAAGGCCCCACCCCGTTTGCCCTTGCGCTGTTCAGCATCAATCCATCGATTTTCAAAAGCAGTCTGTGCAAAACCTTTCAAGTCTGGAGAAAATTTTTCAAAATTCGTTTGAATAAACGAAGATGCCTCGTCAAAAGTGAAGGTCTTTTCAAGTTTTCCCACCGGTGCAAACAGATTCCACCAGGGAAGTGTTTCAGTGCCAAAACGAGCTGCTTTTGCCTTGAAATATCGTCGGAATGTGGGGAAAGAATCACGCATTGCTTCCATCATCACTTCAAGGGTTTCACGATCGATTCGTGCCTGATCAATCGGCGCGTGTAAGGCATCAACCCTCCCACGATGCTGATTGAGCGTGTTCACCCAGCCTTTAACCCCATTCATGCAGGCCGCCAAAGGTTCCTTGATTGACTCCCAGGCTTCAAATTCAGCTGCATAAGCCCGCTTGCGTACATCTTCATCTGGATGATAGTAAAGGTTAATTAAAGCCGGCATCGGCAGGGTTTGAACCTGGCCATCGAGTTCAAATTCAATCGATTTTTGAGAAGTCACGGTTCCCTGAAGCTTTGACCATGCATTTGCGGCAGATAAGCTCAACTCACTGGTCAAAATTTCCTTTTCTGCACTCATTAAAAATTGAGCCTGTTCGGCAGTTTCCATTAATGGGAAAGCATGTTCACCAGCGCTTCCACCCAGAGCCAATACATCCGGCAAAATCTCCCTCAACCGGCCCAACCAAGTTTCTTGGGTTACCATCATTTTTTTAATCTCAACGATCACCTGGTCAAACTGCGAATCCATCCGCATTGCTTGCTGGTTGTAAGAATCCGTCGAGATAAAGGAGTACAAATAGGCTCCAATAGTGCTGGCTTTTTCCATCAAAAAATTAACCTCGTCCACCATATTGCTGATGACGGTGTTAAGTTCTTCAAACGGGCTGTTTTCATCCAACCTGGATAGTTCCTGCGATATTAAAACTTTTAGCGCTTCTGTTTTCTCCTTCACCCAGGCAATATCGTCAGTCAATTCTGGCGAATCGAGCCCGGGGTAAACATTAGAAAGATCCCAACGTGGGGGTGTCATAAAGCCTCCTTTCGAGTCATTCAATAAATCAACCCAAATTATTCAGATTACCAAAGGCCACCATCACTGAGATATTTTTTCCAACAATTTCTCAATGATTATTATTTCCTGTTCCTCGCAATCTGTGCCGCCAATTAAAATGCCTGGTTTAGTTTTACCATGAAAGTCACTGCCACAGGTCAGCAACAGGTCATGTTCCCGGGCAGCCTGCTTATAAAAAGAGATCTGTTCTCGATTGTGATAACTGCTGTACACCTCAAGCCCGTCAAGCCCTTCTTTAATGAGTCTTTCCATCCTTTGAGCATTTTCTTTCACTTGCTGTCCGGGGTGCGCCAAAACAGGAACACCGTGATTCGCACGAATGATTTCAATCCCTTCTCCAAGCGTAACATAGTCAATCGGTACATGGGCAGGTTTCCCCTTCGCACAGTAGTCCCAGTAGAAGTTAGCGTAAGGGTTGTCGCTCCTGTTTCCACCGTTTCGGTATGGATTTAATAACGGATTTTTACCTTGAGAATCAAAGTGCAAGGCTGCTTCAGCCATCATCTCACCAGTCACTACCCCGTCTACTGCCAGTCTGCCAACGAAATCATCGTCAAAATCAAACCCCAATTGGTGCACCAGGTGCATCAACACCACCGAACTTTCCTGCTCCTGCCTGCGAACATCTTGTTCAATTTCAGAAAAGATCGCAGCATGGTGATTAATGCCGTAACCCAGCAGGTGTAAAACAAGGTCACCAAAACAAACATCCATTTCGATTGCTGGAATGATACTAAGCGATGTCCCATCAGCTGCTTGGAGTGCCTCAGCAACAGCTCGTACCGAGTTGTGATCGGCGATAGCTGCATAAGTAAGCCCCGATTGCAAACATAAGGCAACCAGTTCCGTCGGCGAAAACTCACCGTCACTACTGTAATTCGAATGCAAATGCAGGTCAATTGTTGCCATTCTTCACCTTGAGGATAATATTTTTCATCGTAATTTATTGGTATTCACCTTGCGGATACCCGAAGTTGTTCTCCCATTGTCCCAGCTGAACTCACTATCGCAAACAGCATATCTTCTTTCATGCTTTCCCTGATCAATCCCAATTCACCTGCCGATATGTACACAATATATACAAAATCATGACACTCGGTGTTATGACACAGCGAATTTTTTCGAAATACGTTGCACCTTCTGTAACTCTCCACAAGTTGGGTTACCCGCTGTTGCCGTGCAGGTATAATAAACATCAATTGATTATAATCTGAACCGGGTACAGGGCGCAAATCTCATTAATTAGCCCTTAGAAAGCATTGAATGGCGTTTCAAATTACAAAAGAATGGCTGATAGACCTCCCCGAAGGCTTCGAAAGCAAGGTCGAAGAAGGCAAATTGATTTTCTGGAAAACGGGCATCACGATTGTTGCCGCACCGTTTCGATTACCCGCCGGGGGCGATAAGCTTGGTTTGTTAAATCAGATCCAGGAGAAAATGCCAGAAGATATCCTCGAAACCATGGTGTCCACCAAAGGTGAGATCGTTGGTTTAGGATATACCCGCATTCAAACCGTACAGAATGAGAAAAAACGCCTTTCCCTTTACACATTCACCGCCAGCGATACTTCCTTCCTCCAAATTGCCTTTTACCTCGATAATCCGGACGATCTGGACTGGGCGAAATCGATGTGGGAACATGTAATTTTCCTTCCTGCTGAATAAAGTCCGTTATACTTCCCTGATCATTAACCGACAATCAAATCTCAATTAATACAAGTTTATAATTAATAATCATTAGTTTTATCCCCGTTCTTATATATATTCTTAAGTTTTAGTTTGTTATTATTTAATTTTATGCTATAATTATTTCTATATCTGTATTGAATTATCAGAAAAGAGGTGTGAAAATGCAAAAGGTTATCCAACTTGAAAAACATTTCAACAAAGTTCGATGCAAAGGTCTTGGTGCATTGATCCTCACACAGGGCGATCAACCCGCACTGGTTGTAGAAGCGGATGAAGAACTGCTTTCAAACCTGATCGCAGAGGTGCGCGGTGATAGTCTGGTGCTTGGGCTTGAGGAGGATTGGTTCACCCAGTTAGGAAAAATTTTTTCTTCCATCTTTTCGAAGGCTGATCACAAAATTACCTATTACCTCACCGTTACTGATTTAAACCACATCAATATTAGCGGAAAAATAGATCTGAATTGCAATTCTCTAATAACCGATAATCTCAACCTGAAAATCTCCGGGTTGGGCAATCTGAATTTTGACCATTTAGAGTGCAAAACTCTCGATGTGAGAATCAGTGGGCGCGGTGAATTTTCAGCATCCGGGCATGTTGACCACCAATCCATCCGGATTTCTGGATCTGGGAAATATAAAGCCCCTCAATTAGCTTGCACCAGTGCCGAAATTATAATTTCCGGGCAGGGTGATGCCACCTTAAGGGTTGAGGAAAGCCTCGACATTACCATTTCAGGCATGGGCGAAGTGAATTACTATGGCCAACCAAAAATTCGTCAGACCATAACCGGAATGGGAAAGTCTAAACGGTTGAATGATTAAGAAAAACCTATTAAAATAATAAGGGAGGAGAAATGAGACAAGAAATAAAAATCGAAAAGAAAGCTTCGGAGGTTATCCAACCTGAAACCGTTGAAGAAGCGCAAGATGCCATCTGTACCCGTAAAGACCTTTCCGGTGCAAATCTTCGTGGGATGGCGTTAGGAAACATCCATGCCGTTGGGGCAATCTTACGGAAAACAGACCTCACCAATGCCGATCTTTCACACGGACTGCTGATCAACCCAAATTTTTACAAAGCTGCATTGCACAATACAGCTGCTTTCAATACAGTAATTATCAGCGGCGATCTGGTGAAGACCAGTTTCAATCAGGCTGACCTCAGCGATTCTGCCATTATCGGGGCTAATGCCAGCGAAGCCAGTTTTGAAGGCACCAACCTGCGCAATGCCGCACTGGTTGGCACAAATTTCAGTGATGCCAATTTCACCCGGGCTGACCTGACTGGCGCCCGCCTGGCCGGGCTGGATGTTACCGATGCAGATTTCACCGACGTAAACCTGGCTGGTGCGCGAGCACAAAATGTAAATTGGGAAAAGGCAAAAGTTCCACCACAAGTTTTGCCCCAGCCGATTATTCAACTCCCTGCCTGGGTTTGGTCGGTATTGCTGGGCGGTTTCCTTGGCTTTTTTGCCTTGTTGATTTATTCATTGACCCGGCCAAAACAAAAATCCACCGATTAACCTCCCAAACTCATGCTTTGATGACCAAATAAAAAGGCTGCCTTATAGCAGCCTTTTTCCTTTTTGAGTAAAAACAAACGAAACCACAAAAGGCAGTTGTCAGATCAATTGTCAACTTCAACCATGTTTTTTATCTCCCCTTCAGCGTACCAATCTTCATGGTAGTGTTCCAGTCTTTTCAAATGGGCAAGGTTAAGCTCCGTCCGGCAGATCAATTCCTGCAACAAACCCTCATTGCCGCCCCCATTCATCTTGCCGACCAAATTACATTCTGTATTGCGCGCTTCCTCCCATGCGATCTGGCTTTCAATTAACACAACCCTGCGCGCCGGGTCAGATTCCAATTGCACCAGCTTATCTTCCACTAATGAAACCAGGGCTTCAGAAATTTGGGATGCTTCGTTGTAGCAAATCAAAGCCTCATGAATGGGCAAATCTTCTGAACAATTGGGGATTTCTCTTACCGAATTGTGGCTTTCATGAGGAGTCACAGTTATACTGGGTTTTCTTTCGCCAGTTTGTGTTTGTTGTGAAACATAAAAAGCAATCACCAGCAAAAAGCCAGCCAAAGCCATTAAGGTGATGCTCTGCATGTGTTTCCGAATTTTATCTTTCAAAATTAACGAACCTGCCTAATTATGTATACTTTCAAAATTAATTAATCCATGCCGCAAAGCCTTGCGTAAACCGTGTTCTATTATAGCCCTTTGCAGGGCACATGAGAATTATATCATTTCAATCCGCCCACTTGAATTTTGAATATAATTCTATACGAAAGTCAAAGGTGCCTGGTCATTGATAGTGACCTTGCAAGGGAAAATCCTTCAGCAAATAAAAGTACAGCCACAAGGTACTTTTAACCTGACATAGCCATTTGTAATTTCAATGGCAGATTTTTTAAAAGAAATAGCACATTTCACAGTGAAGTAGGGTGCTTAAATTTTCTCCATAAGCTTTAAACGAATAAGATGGGTAGAATCAAGGTAGGAGAAAAATAAATGAAGAAAATTGAGCGTTTGCGCGCCGTTCTTGCTGGCCAGGTTCCCGACCGCGTGCCGGCGAGCTTTTGGTTTCACTTCCCCGATGAGCAAGCCCACGGAGAAGCCGCGGTTAAAGCGCATCTCGATTATTACCGGCAGGTAAATCCAGATTTTTTAAAAATAATGAATGAGCACCATTACCAATTTACGGTGCCGGTAAAAAACCCAGGCGACTGGCGCAAGCTGAAACCCGCACCTCTCAAAAGTGAGTTCTTCCAGGCCCAGCTCGATGAGATCAAACAAATCACCGATATGCTCCAGGGTGAGTGCCTGACCACTACCACCATCTTTAACCCTTTTTCCTCGGGTAACCACGCGACAGGTGGGTTGGTAACGGAACACCTGAAAGCTGATCCTCAATCTGTGCATATCGGCTTGGCAACTATCGCTGAAAGCCTGGCTGAATTTAGCCTGGCATGCCTTGAAGCAGGGGCGGATGGCATTTATTTTGCTGCCCAGGGCGGGGAAGCAAACCGTTTTAATGAACACGAATTCCTTCAATTTATCAAACCCCATGATCTAACCGTATTAAATGCCATTCGTGCAGAGGGTGAATTAAATATTATTCATATTTGTGGCGCAAACGTTCGCTTACATCTTTATTGCAATTACCCCGGGCAGATTTTTAATTGGGCTGTTACACCCCGAGGAAACCTTTCATTAAAATCGGGTAAACGCTTGTTTAACCGCCCCGTTTTGGGAGGACTGGATAACCGTGGCGTAATCGTCAACGGAAAGCCAGAAGAAATCGAAAAAGCAGTCCATGAGGTAATTCGCGCCGCTGGCCCCTCGGACCTGATCATCGGCGCTGATTGCACGTTGCCAACAGAAATCGCCAGGGAAAACATCCGCCTGGCAATTGAAGCAACTGGCACTTACCCAACAACCGATCTAAAGACACATTCATGATAATTTCGTTTTCCACGGCAGTTTTCAATGCTCTTTCCATGTTATGATTACAATCCTGCCGCCGAAACAGGAGGTTAACCGATGAAAACTCTTTTACTGCTGCGTCACGCAAAATCAAGCTGGGATCACCCGGCGCTCACAGATTTTGAACGTCCATTAAAAAAACGAGGTCGCAAAGATATAAAATTAATTGCCAAAGTCATTAATGAAAATGATCTTTACCCAAACTTAATTCTTTCATCGTCAGCCAAACGGACCGTTGAAACCGTTGAGGTGCTTGTCGATAGCCTGCAATATGAAAATGAAATCATCTACTCCGATGCGCTTTATATGGGCGAACCGGACGATTTCATCGCAGTATTGAGTGACCTTGACAATGATATTGAATCAGTGATGATCGTTGCGCACAACCCTGGCTTGGAAACATATTTACAAATCATCGGTGGCGAGATAGAAGCTATGCCCACTGCCGCACTGGCTTATACAGTGCTCAATTTGGAGGATTGGCGCGATATTTCCTTTGACACCGTGGGAAAAATGAACGGTTATTGGACGCCAAAAATGCTGAAAGATGCATATTAGCCCGTTGTGTGTTAATCTTTATTTCAACACGTTTATAAGCACCAAAAAGCAGCAGAGACTTGTATTTTTTACATCCCTGCTGCTTTCTGGTTTGTGATTAATTAAACAATCCCGGAAACAAGTGCCAGCAGCAGACCGCCGGCAATGACACTCCCCAACTGACCGGCCGTATTGGCGCCCATGGCATGCATCAAAATGAAGTTTTCAAAATCTTCATCCTGTGCCATCTTGGCGGCCAATCGCCCCGCCATTGGAAAAGCACTGAGCCCCGATGCACCAATCAACGGGTTGATTTTTCCACGGCTCAAAACAGCCATCAATTTCCCAAAAAGAAGCCCGGCAACCGTATCCAGGATAAAGGCAAATAACCCCAGACCCAAAATCTTAAGCGTTTGTAAATTCAAAAATGCTTCTGCCCGCATTGTTGCGCCAATTGCCAAACCCAAAAAGAGCGTGGCCACATTAATCATTTCGTTTTGAGCGCTCTGGCTCAATCGGTCCACCACCAGGCTCTCCCGCAGCAGATTGCCCAGCATCAGCGAGGCGATCAGGGGTGCGGCATCCGGCGCCACCAGGCTGACAACCACCGTCACAAAGATAGGAAACACGACCTTTGTCGCCCGTGATACTTCGCGAGGAGCATATTCCATCCGGATCAACCGTTCTTTACGAGTCGTGAGAGCTTTCATAATCGGGGGCTGGATGATCGGGATTAAACTCATATACGAATAGGCAGCAACAGCAATTGGCGCCAGCAACTCTGGCGCCAGCCTCGAGCTGACAAAGATTGCAGTTGGACCATCGATGGCTCCGATTGCCCCGATGGAGGCTGCCTGATTCATCGGGAAACCCAGGAGCAAGGCCAGCAACAGCGTGCCGTAAATTCCAAACTGACCGGCTGCCCCCAAAAGCACCATCTTGGGTTGAGAAAGCAGCGGGCTGAAATCGATCATCGCTCCCACACCGATAAAGATTAACAGCGGGAACAATTCCGAAGAAATGCCAGCATCGTAAATCACCTTCATGAAGCCCACATCGGCAGACATGCCAATATTGGCAATAATGCATCCAAAACCAATCGGCAACAGCAAGACAGGCTCATATTCTTTAACAATCGCCAGGTAGATCAAGACCACTGCTGCCAAAATCATCACAGCATTTTGCCAGGTAAAGGTTGTAAAACCTCTTGTAATTTCAGTTAACAGGAAGGAAAAATCCATTTCGCCCATTGATTGGCTCCCTCATTCTTCAAAGGTGATCAACACCTGTCCATGGTCAACCTGATCACCGACATTGACAGCAATTGCTTCAATCACTCCCTCTTGGCTGGAGCGGATCGCATTTTTCATTTTCATTGCCTCCAATGTGCACAATTCCTGGCCGCGTGTCACAGAATCACCGGGTTTAACCAGCACAGCCACGATCACACCGGGCAGCGGTGCAATCACAGCAGTGCTCCGAGCCGATTGGGCAACCGCAGGTGGACTGGCAGTCGGTTCCGCATCCGGAATCGATACTGCTGGAAGAACAGTTTGCCCAGCATCTTCCCGTTCAGAAACCCCAGGCCAAACCTCAAAGCGTTCGCCTTGCACCCTGGCAATCACCGGTCGGGCATGGATATCTTCAATTTCAACCGTATATTTTTGATTATCAATCTTTACTTCGATTTTCATTAATTCATCCTCTTTTTTGCTGTGCTTGCAACTGTCGACCGCGATGAACACTCTGCCAGGCGCTTACCATTCCATCCCCAAGGTGGTGTTTGTCAGTTAAGCGATCGTCGTATGCTGCCAGAGCGAATTGAACCGCCACCGCTGCGGCGGCCGCACGGCGTTGTGTTTCAATCGATGGTCCTTCGGGCATATCGGAATCTGTTTCATGGTTATTTGCTTTGACCTCAACATCTTGCGCGCGCGCTTTTGAGGTTGTCACCCGCACCAATAAATCCATCAGCAACCATAAAAAGATGATCACCACAAAAACCAGCCCCATACCAATGGCTGTGATCATTAACCCTTGCAAAATTGGTTCACTCATCATTAAACCTCTTATACGGGCATATTGCCGTGCTTTTTGGGTGGTCGCTGTTCAACTTTGTGTTGAATTGCTTTTAAGGCTGCGATGATTTTTCTGCGGGTTTCGGCGGGTTCAATGACCTCATCAACATAACCGGCATGGGCAGCCACATAAGGTGTCAGATATTCTTGGCAATATTCTTCTTCCAGGCGCTCTCGCTCTGATTGTGGATCTTCCGCTTTGGCGAGGTCTTTGCCATATAAAATGTTCGTGGCACCTTCCGCGCCCATCACAGCGATTTCAGCGCTGGGCCAGGCATAGTTGATATCTGTGCCCAGGTATTTACTGCTCATCACCACGTATGCACCACCATAGGCTTTCCGGGTCACCACGCTGATTTTCGGCACGTTCGCTTCGGAATACGCAAACAGTACCTTGGCGCCATGACGGATGATCCCGCGATGTTCCTGGCCAACCCCTGGTAAGAAACCGGGTGAATCCACAAATGTTACCAGAGGAATATTGAAAGCATCACAGAAGCGCACTGTCCGACAGAGTTTGTCAGCGGCATCAATGTCGATCACCCCGGCCATCACGCTCGGTTCCTGCGCCAGGACGCCAACCGTCATTCCATCAAAGCGCGCCAGCCCTACAATAGCGTTGCGGGCGTAACCCGCTTGCAATTCCAGGAAAGAGCCTCGATCGACCACGGATTCGATCACTGTGTGCATGCTGTATGGTTCTTTGGGGTCCAACGGCACCAGGTGGTTCAGCCCCTCTTCCAGACGTTGCGGATCATCCCCGACCGATCGGTGCGGTGGGTTTTCAACATTGTTTGCAGGCAGATAGCCCAATATTTGACGAACCAGAGCCAGGGCAGATTGCTCATCCTTCGTGGTCAGGTGCGCGGTTCCACTGACATTCAGATGAACCTGGGCACCACCCAGGGATTCAAAATCCGTCTCTTCTCCAGTAACGGTTTTAATCACCTGTGGGCCGGTCAAAAACATAAAACTCTGCTTTTCAACCATGATGATCAAATCCGTCAGTGCAGGAGAATACGCCGCTCCGCCAGCACAGGGTCCTAAAATCAAGCTGATTTGCGGTATCACCCCGGAATAAAGTGCATTCCGTTTGAAGATTTCAGCGTAACCGCCCAGACTGCGTACGCCTTCCTGGATGCGCGCACCACCCGAATCGATCAGACCGACAATCGGGCACCCGTTAGCAGCAGCCAGGTCCATCACCCGACAGATTTTGCGGCTGTGCATCTCACCCAGCGCCCCGCCCATCACAGTGAAATCCTGTGCATAAACATAAATCGTCCTGCCGTCCACTGCGCCAAAACCGGTAACCACCCCATCACCTAAATTTGCCTCTTCAGGAGGGGTGCCCGACTGAATAACAAAGGGTTCCAGTTCGGTAAAACTGCCCTTATCCAGCAATAAATTCAAGCGCTCTCTGGCGGTCAGCTTGCCTTTGGCATGTTGGCGATCAATCTTATCCTGTCCACCGCCAACCTGTGCTTTGGCGCGCATTTCGCGCAAACGCTCAATTCGTGGATCAACTTGTGTCATAAGCCTCCTCGTCTGGTGATTTTATTTTGTCAAAGCCTATTGTAACATTAATGGGAATTGGTGATAGGTAAAAAAGCAAAACCCCTTTCGGGGTTTTTTGCCAGCAGCAATTCGTTAAAACTTGCTGCTTGAAGCACAAGATGATTAAACAAAGCATTTTGCTCTATCAATATCAAGCGACAGATATTTAGTTTTTTACGAGTGCTTACTCCACATACGCCCAAAATACCTGATGCCCAAAGGCAACAAAGGCAATCCGGTCCACACCAATCGTAAAAGCCGTGGCTATCGGAGAATGAACTTCGTAGTTTCCAAAGTCCGAGCGCAAGCGTTGATTGAGTCTGAAACGCAATGAAAACTGAAATACATCAGCATTATCACCTTCTAAAATATTGACTGCGGGGTTTGGCGGCGGGGTGTACAGCACAGATATAAACCGTGCATCGGGCATTACCACCGGCTGGTCTTCTTTCCCAATGCGGCTGTCCACATATTCCACGGGGTTTTCACAATTGACCGGGTCACCGGGTAAACCACTGGCGACACAATGCACCAGTTTGCCATCACCCTGCAACAGGTAAAGTTCGGCGCCATTCACGGCAATGTCCACTATCTGGTTGATTGCGGGTTTTTCGCCAACCTCCGCACTCCGGAAGAAAGAGCTGGGTTCATCGATAAATTTCCCATTGGTTGATCGATAAACGCGCACTACATCAGCAGTTGGGTCGAGAACATACAGCAAACTGCCTTCCGATACAATGCGGGTCACTGCGCTGACGGGTACATCGCCTCGCGGCAGGGACTGGACTACCGGGTCCTGACCAGGCCCACAAAAGACCACGTTTCCAACCGCATCTGCCGCAAGGATGTGAGCCTGGTAAGGATTGTTAATTGGCAACGAGGCAATATCCACCAGCAAATCCACCATACCACCGCTAAAACTGCCGGCTCTGCATACAAAATCCGGGTCAATTTCATAACCTTTACTGCCGCGAGTCGCGTGTATCACCCTGCCCCCGGCAGCATCCAGCATATAAAGGTCTCGCCCAAAAGAAATCATGCGGGTGATGTTAATATCTTCATGCAACGCACCAATGATGGCTGGATGGTAACTAAGCCGCACTGCCCCATCGAGCATATCTAAAACCCGCTGGGTATTTACACGCATCTCCCTGGTTTCATCCGTTGAACGGAGTGACTCTGCCTGATCTAAAAACCGAATAGCCTGAGCGTATGCTTCACGAGCCTCGCCTGGATCAGCAGCCGCCTGTGCACTGGCAATTGCCGTTTCTGCTTGCGCCAGATAAAACTGATGGTATTGTGCCCGACCACGCACCAGGTAAATCCCAACCGCAAGCGCAACAACCAGCAGCGGCACGCCTATTGCTATTATCAGGGAGGTGCCCAAGGATAATACGGGCGCTTCTGCATCATCTGGCAATGCGCTCTTAGAGAGCCCGCGTTTGATGAATTTACCCAATTTTTCACGGGCATCAGCCCACCAGCGAACAAACACGGCCAAACCTTTCAAACCCTCGGAGCGCATTACCTTTACCCCTTCGTTCAGCGCCTGCCGGCTTCGTCGTAATTTATCAGATCGTGCCAGTTCAGCATCTTCCGTAATCGGGGAATCATCCTCAGTGTCAGCCATAAGTCCGTCATCATCGGGTAGCGGCTCGGTTTCCAGATCTGCTGTTTCGCTGCCGGACGTGTTTTCATCCCTTGCAATCCCTTCTTCCAGTGGGGGGGAGATTGGCACATCTGCCTCAGGATACTCCAACGGTGCTGTATCCTCCATCAGATGTGTCGTTTGGGTCTCGGCGGTCTCGATGATCTCTTGCTCATGCACACCATCCGTTGTATGCGCTGCCGGTACTGTCACTGCAATCGATTCAATGTCTGCAGTTTCCGGGGCAGCCATGACTGGTATACCCTGTTCTGCCTGTTCAGGGGAGGTAACCGGTTGGCTGACCGTCACAATTTTCCCTTCGCCAGGTAGAATCTGGACCAAATCCAACCGCAGATCAGGCGAAGACTGATTCAACAACCGCCGGCGTAATTGTTCCAGGCTGGGCATTCCGCCTTTGCATAATTGTTCTTCAACCCAGGTAGGTGCTGGTGCATTCATCGTGGTGAACAGAAAACCCCCGTCGCCTAGCTCTGCTTGATAAAAGCGAACCGTCGGATTCCGACTGAAACCTAACCCACGATCCAGGTTGCTGGAATCATAAAAGTGAGTGAGTCCAGCCTGCGTGAGGGCGAACGTGTGAATCAGTCCACTTTGAGCAATATAGGTCGTCCGCCCGTGGATCGCTGCCAGATTTATCGCCCCGGTAAGCGCCTTTCGGAGTTGGGCTGGCTTAAGATTCTTTTCCATGATGGTCAGGTTGAGGGTTTCAATCAAAGACCGTAGCGCCGACGTTACCGAACCACCTGTTTTGAAAAACGTATCCATCAATTTATCCAACCAGTTATCCAGCAACTCTGATGTTGCCTGTTCATCACCGCTCATCCATGTCGATAGAATCAACAAATCGTCCGAACGGCTGCGCACCGCACGGCGTGGCGGACCGGCAGCAACAAATCCACGATCCTGGGGGATCGGCTGCCCCTTTTCCTGGTGAATAGGAATCAATTTAAGATCATACATATGCACCTGACCCATTATTCAATCTTATGATTACCTTCATTATACACACTCTCGTGCCAAGGTATAATCAGGATCATGAAATTTCAACGCTACCAAAACTTTGTTGAACTGGCGCCGTTAAAAGATGCCTGGAATCATCTATTAAACCAAAGTGCAAGTGACGTACCATTTCTGACTTTCGAATACCTGCAAGCATGGTGGTCGACACGCGGTGGTGGAGAGTGGCCTGACGATGCCCAGTTGGTGATTATCACCGCCATGGAGGAAAACCAACTGGTTGGCATAGCGCCTTTGTTTTTCGCCGAGAACCTTCAGGGAAAACCTGCCCTGATGTTTGTTGGCGCGATTGAAGTTTCCGATTTTTTAGATTTTATCGTTAAACCAGAAGATCTACGTCGGTTTTTAAACGGGTTACTGGCATATTTATTAAATGAAACAAGCCTGCCCCATTGGGAAGTCTTGGATCTTTACAACCTTTTGGAAGATTCTCCCACCTTGAGCGTTTTACAAGCGGAAGCCAGTGCCCGCGGCTGGGCATACATAAAAACCTGCCTGCAGCCTGCCCCTTACGTTCCGCTGACCAGCAATTACGACACCTACTTGATGAATCTGGATAAAAAACAGCGTCACGAAATTCGTCGCAAGTGGCGTAACGTGGAAAACAGCCTCGCCGAGCCTGGCTTCTATACCGTCCAGGAGGCAAGACTGCTGCCAGCAGAAACCCAGGACTTTATCGCTATGATGGCGCAAGACCCCAACAAACGGGCTTTCCTGACCCCAGCCATGCGCAGGCATCTGGAAATAACGGCTCAAACTGCCTTCGATGCCGGCTGGCTGCACCTCTCATTTTTTACACTGGATGGGAGCAAGGCAGCCGGACACTTCTCATTCCTTTATCAGAACCGCTTGTGGCTCTACAATTCCGGCTGGGAATGGGATTTTCGGGATTATTCACCCGGCTGGGTACATTTAGCACACCTGATGGGGTGGGCAATTGAAAAGGGGCTCAGTGAAGTCGATTTTATGCGTGGCGATGAGAATTATAAATATAAATTCGGCGGCGTCGACCGGCATGTATATCGATTGACCCTGGAGCGGGGGAAATAAGAAGCTGGTAGTTGATAGTTGACAGCTGATAGTGGATTGCGTTTTGACCTGCAACCCCAATCTGTCATTGCGACCGGAGGGAAGCAATCTCAAACCTGTTACCTGAGATCACTTCGTAAGCTCGTGGATGACAAACACATGGTTACACAACCACAATCTGTCATTGCGAACGGAGGGAAGCAATCTCAAACGTGTTACCTGAGATCACTTCGCAAGTTCGTGATGACAAACACAGGGTTACACAACCCCAATCTGTCATTGCGACCGGAGGGAAGCAATCTCAAACGTGTTTCCTGAGATCACTTCGCAAGCTTGTGATGACAAACACTTGGTTACACACCACCTCACCCTGTCATCGCGACCGGAGGGAAGCAATCTCAAACCTGTTACCTGAGATCACTTCGCAAGCTCGTGATGACAAATACATGGTTACACACCCCCACTCTGTTATTACGACCGGAGGGAAGCAATCTCAAACGTGTTTCCTGAGATCACTTCGCAAGTTCGTGATGACAAACACAGGGTTACACAACCCCAATCTGTCATTGCGACCGGAGGGAAGCAATCTCAAAGAGCATGCCTGAGGTCATTTCGCAAACTCGTGATGACAAATGCCAACTTATTCCCTTTTTACCCAACCCTTTTCACCACCAATTCTTACAAAACACTTATACGCGCGCACCATGCGCTTTCTTGACGCGCTAATCTCGGCATGGTAAGATTAAGGTTGTGCTGTTTTAGCACTCTCCCTATGAGAGTGCTAAATTTTATCCGGAGCCACACATGCGACTGACCGACCGCCAAAAATTGATCCTTACCCTCGTGATTCACGAACATATCCAGACCGCACAGCCGGTCGGGTCTAAAACGCTGGTATCAAAATACAACCTGGCGATGAGTTCGGCTACCGTTCGCAACGAAATGAGCGTCCTGACGGATTATAACCTTCTCCGCCAGCCGCACACTTCCGCCGGCAGGGTACCCACTGAAGAAGGCTACCGCTACTTTGTTGGCAATCTCACCCAAAAAAGCACCCTGCCAACCACTACTCGGCGTACCATCACACATCAATTCTATCAATCCCGGCAGGATGTTGAACAATGGCTGAAATTGGCTGCTTCGGTACTCGCCAATCAATCGCAGGCGGCTTCCCTGGTCACAGCACCCCACGCCGACAAAGCCTTCTTTAAACACCTGGAATTGATCGCCACCCGCGGACGACAGGTTTTAATGGTGTTGGTATTAATGGGCGGAGAAGTTCGTCAGCAGTTTATCACCCTGGCTGATGTCGTCTCGCAAGACCGACTATCGGAAATAGCCAGTCGGATTTCTCACCTTTGTACGCGCTGCGATACCGAAGGCATCGCCCGCATTCGGCCCAACTTGGATGCCCTGGGCCAGGACATTGTCGATATTCTCCTGGCTGAAATGACTCAGATCGAAGAAGCGGCCACCGGTCAAATCTACCTGGATGGGATGTCTAACGTTCTTTCGGAACCCGAATTCGCCGATTCTGACGAAGCCCGACAGGCGCTGCACATCCTGGAAGAACGCACACTGCTCGAAAGCCTGCTTGCCAGCACAGCGATGAACACCGCAGTCGGCGGTATCCAGGTATTAATCGGCGGTGAGGGCACCTGGGAGGAATTGCGGCTTTGTTCGATTGTCTTAGCGCGCTATGGCGACCCCGAATCCCTAACCGGTTCAATTGGTGTGCTGGGCCCCATCCGCATGCCCTACGATCGCGCCATCTCTACCGTGCAATTTGTCGCCAACGTACTCAGCGACCTTGTATCGGAAACGCTGATGGTATAAAACCTGTATCTTTATTATGGAATCATCCACATTATTACTAATTGGAGCAATCAATGACCGCAGAAAAACAAGAAAAAAATAAAAAGAAAAGCGAAAATGAAGATAACAACGTTGGCAATCCCGCCGACAGTAACGAAACCATGATTGGCCTGACCTTTGATGAATATGCCGCCATGGAAAAAGAACTTGAATCCCTTCAGGCACAGGTTGATGAACAAAAAGATAGTTGGCTGCGCACTTGCGCCGAATTCGACAATTACAAAAAACGGGTACAACGGGATACATCCCGCGTTTACCAGGATGCCCTGGCCAGCACTGTTAAGACTTTCTTGATCATCGCCGACGACCTGGAACGTGCCCTGAAAGACAAGCCCAACAACGAGGAATCAGCAGCCTGGGTTAAAGGGATTGAGATGATCTATCAGAAACTGATGAACCAGATGAAAAATCAGGGTGTGGAACGGATGGATGTCAACCCGGGCGATACATTCGACCCCAACATCCACGAAGCCATCACCCTTGAAGAACACCCGGATTACACCGAAGGTCAGATTATCGACATCATCCAACCCGGGTACCGAATATCCGACCGCATCATCCGTCCAGCGATGGTGCGCGTCGCTCAATAATTGAAATTTTTACAGGAGGATTAATCATATGGGAAAAATTATTGGCATTGACCTTGGGACCACAAACTCCGCCGCAGCAGTGATGATCGCTGGCGAACCGGTTGTGATCCCTTCCGCAGAAGGCGAACGACTGATCCCCTCCGTCGTTGCTGTTAACAAAAATGGCGAGCGTCTGGTAGGCCGCGTGGCTCGCAACCAGGCCATCACCAACCCCGAGAATACGATTTTCTCAATCAAACGCTTTATGGGCCGCAAATACGACGACCCCGAAGTCCAACAGGCTTTGAAACTGGTCCCTTACAAAGTTACCAAGGCACCCAACGGCGATATGCGTGTAATGCTGGGTGATAGGGAATACTCTCCACCAGAAATCAGCGCCATGATCCTTTCCAAAATCAAGCGCGATGCAGAAGCCTATCTGGGCGAACCGGTTACCCAGGCAGTAATTACCGTTCCAGCCTATTTCAACGATGCTCAGCGTAACGCCACCAAAGATGCGGGTAAAATCGCCGGCTTGGAGGTATTGCGCATCATCAACGAACCCACGGCTTCTTCATTAGCCTATGGATTGGATAAGAAGAAGAATGAGGTCATCGCCGTTTACGACCTGGGTGGCGGCACCTTTGATATTTCTATTTTGGATGTTGGTGAAGGCGTCTTCCAGGTACGCTCTACCAGCGGCGATACCTTCCTCGGTGGCGATGATTTTGACCAGCGGATTATTGATTTTGTCGCCGATGAATTCAAAAAAGAGCATGGGATTGATCTACGCAACGACCGTCAATCATTGCAACGCCTTAAAGAAGCAGCCGAGAAAGCCAAAATCGAACTTTCTACCACCATGCAATCCGAAATCAATCTACCCTATGTCACCGCCGACGCTTCCGGACCCAAGCACCTTTTGATGACGCTCAGCCGCTCCAAACTGGAACAATTGACGGACGATTTGGTCAACCGCAGCCTGAACCCGGTTAAAGGTGCACTCAACGACGCCAACCTGGCGAAAAATGACGTTGATGAGGTCGTATTGGTTGGTGGGATGACCCGCATGCCAAAAATTCAAACAGAAGTGCAAAAACTGTTTGGCAAAGAGCCACACAAAGGCGTGAACCCCGACGAAGTGGTGGCCATCGGCGCAGCAATCCAGGCTGGTGTTTTAGGCGGCGAGGTCAAAGATATCCTTCTGCTCGATGTGACGCCGTTAACCCTCTCCGTTGAGACCCTGGGCGGCGTGGCTACGCCATTAATCAAGCGCAACACCACCGTTCCCACCCGCGAAAGTCAGGTGTTCTCTACTGCCAGTGACAGCCAAACCCAGGTAGAAATTCACGTCCTCCAGGGTGAGCGACCCATGGCAGTCAATAACAAGTCTTTGGGTAAATTTATTCTGGATGGTATCCCGCCAGCGCCGCGCGGCATCCCCCAAATCGAGGTGACCTTCGACATCAACGCCAACGGTATTCTGGAAGTGACCGCTCAGGATAAGGCAACAGGACGCAGTCAAAACATTACCATCACAGCCTCTTCCGGGCTCAGTGAAGAAGAAGTCGAACAAATGCGCCGCGAAGCGGAGTTGCATGCCGATGAAGATCGCAAACGCCGCGATCTGATCGAAGCCAAGAACCATGCTGATAATATGGTTTATAGCGCGGAAAAAACCCTCAAAGACCTGGGTGAAAAAGTCCCGGCGGATCTAAAAGCGCAAGTTGAAGATGCCGTTTCAAAATTGAACGCGGTTAAAGATGGCGAGGATATTGAATCTATCAAAACCGCAACGAATAATCTTTCTGAAGTGATGCAAAAACTGGGTGAGGCAGCCTATGCCGAAGCCGCTCAAACCCAGGCTTCCAGTCCCGAGGCTGAAGGCGAAGTCCCTTCCGAAGGGCAATCCTCCGATGACGATGATGATAATGTGGTTGAAGGAGAGTTTAAACAAGTCTAAATTAAGCCCAGGCTGGATGTCCGACATTTCTACCGGACATCCAGCCCATAAATTATTTGACTTGACCCCGCCCGATGAGTAAACTTATCCCGCTTGTGTGCAATAGCAATCAACAGGCAACCCTTAAGTGAGACGGTAACAAAAATGGCGAAACGTGATTATTATGAAGTACTGGGCGTCCCCCATGGGGCCAGCGATGACGACCTGAAGTCCGCCTTCAGGAATTTGGCGCGCCAGTACCATCCGGACGTCAGCAGTGAACCGGATGCTGAAGAAAAATTTAAAGAAATCAACGAAGCCTACGCCGTTCTTTCAGATAGCGAAAAACGCGCGGCCTATGATCGCTTTGGTCACGCTGGTGTCAACACCCATGGGATGCCCGATTTCACCAATATTGACCTTTCCGACATCCTTGAGGGCTTGTTTGGCTTTGGGGGATTTGGCGGTTTTGGCGGAATGGGCGGCAGGCGCGTCCGCAATGCCCCCCGTCGTGGTGCGGACCTTACCAGTAAAATCAAACTGACGTTTGAAGAAGCCGCTTTTGGCATCGAAAAAGAGATCCAAATTACGCGAGATGAACAATGCGAAACGTGCAACGGCTCAGGCGCAAAGCCAGGCACTTCACCGGTGACCTGTCCACAATGCAATGGGCAGGGTGAAGTGCGCCAGGTTCATCAAACCTTGCTGGGGTCAATGGTGCAGGTGACCACCTGCCCACGCTGCAATGGATCTGGTGAAGTCATCGAAACGCCCTGCGAAACCTGTAAAGGGCGCGGCTTGGAACGCAAAACGATCAGCAAGCTGGTCACTATTCCTGCGGGTGTTTCTGACGGCGTCCAAATTCGGCTGGCAGGTGAGGGTCAGCCCGGTATTTACGGCGGGCCCCATGGTAATTTTTACCTGGAAATTGAAGTTGAAAAGCACGCTTTCTTCAGGCGAAAAGGGGATGACATCCTGCTCGATCTGGATATCAACATTGCCCAGGCTGTTCTGGGCGATGAAATTCGCATTCCAACCCTGAATGGAGACGTTGAATTGCGCATTCCCCCCGGCACCCAACCCGGAAAGACGTTCAGGCTGCGCAACCGAGGGATTCCCCATTTGCGCGGTTCCGGTACGGGTGACCAGTTGGTAACCGTCTCTGTGCAAATTCCCACCTGGTTAAGTGCAGAGCAACGCGAACTCTTCGAGCAATTGGCAAAAACCATGGATCCGGACATCAAGATCCAAGATCAAAGTTTTTTCGAAAAATTACGCGAGGTTTTTGGTGGCTAACACAGAAAATCCGGTCCATTGGATTGAAGCAAAACTGATTACCAACGGTGAGTTAGCAGAAGCCCTGGCTGAAGTGCTGGGGCGTTTTGTTGACAATGGCGTGGTCGTTGAAACCGAAACGCGTTTCAACCCAAAAACCCAGGAAAACGAACCAACGGGAAATATCGTTATCTATGGTTACCTGCCTGCCGATGGATTATTGGAAGAAAAACAACAAAAGCTCGAAGAAGCGCTCTGGCACCTGGGGATGATATCCCCGCTTCCCCCCATCCATTACCATCCCATTCAAGAAGAAAACTGGATGGCGGTTTGGAAAACACATTATCAGCCCATCCGCATCGGAGAAAACCTCTTAATCATGCCAGCCTGGATGGAACCCGCCAAAGATGAAACGCGCCTGGTGGTGCGCATCAATCCAGCCATGGCTTTTGGCACGGGCACCCATCCCACCACGCAACTCTGCCTGCGCTTAATGGAGGCGCATTTCACACCCGGAAGCGATGTTATTGATGTTGGCTGCGGATCGGGAATCCTCTCAATTGCCGCCTTATTGATGGGGGCAAGCCATGTTTTAGCGGTCGATATTGATCAAGATGCTCTAACATCGACCCAAGAAAACACAGCGCTTAACTTCATTGAACAACAACAAATGGAGGTCGGCTCTGGTTCAGTTGAGGAAATCCTCACCGGTCGATTTACAATCAAACAGGCACCCCTGGTACTGGTAAACATACTGGCAGCCACCATCGTGCGCTTGTTTGAGCTGGGGTTGGCTGAACTGGTCAGCCCGAACGGCACCATCTTGCTTTCCGGCATTTTAGAAAATCAAGAAGTTGAAGTCCTTCAATCTGCCAAAACTGCCGGGCTAAAAACCATCAACCGACTGACCGACGGCGACTGGGTGGGCTTGACAATGAAAAAATCGGCTATTTAGTCCAGGCCAATTTGTGCTTCTCGACGGCGGATATCCCATCATAAACGCCACCATTTACCGCTTTTTGCCAGGTCATCAGAAGAAACCCTGTGCTGGAAACCGACCGCCTGGAGCATGGTATTATTGAAAGCCAAGTGTCAAGCAATTATATAAACTCATGAAACAATCTAATAACCAACCCCCATTTGAAAATATCCGTTGCTTATTAATCGACCTGGATGATACGCTGTATCCTTTTGAATCTGGCGCCTGGGAATTGGTTGGCGATCGCATTGATCAATTCCTGGTGGAGGTGATGGGCTTTCCATCAGACGAAGTCAGGGCGTTGCGGGCGCGCCTGTTCAACCAGTATGGCACCACCCTGCGTGGATTGCAGGTAGAAAATGAAGTTGACATGGATTTCTACCTGGATTATGTGCACGATGTTCCCATTGCCGACCTGCTTTCACCTGACCCCGAGCTCAACCAGGTTTTGCACGCTTTGCCCCAGCGTAAGGTGATTTTCACCAACGCTAATTCAGATCATGCCAGGCGCGTTTTACAGGCATTGGCGGTGCAGGAGCATTTTGAGAGCATCATTGATATTTACGACATCTACCCCCACTGTAAACCAGAAATTGAAGCTTTTCATAAAGCCCTGGCAATCATTAACGAAAAACCCCAGCATGTCTTGATGATTGACGATAATCCCAAAAACCTGGCTGCTGCCAAATCACTCGGGATGGCAACGGCAATTGTCGGCGTACACCGTCACGACGGCAGTCCCCACCTGAATGAGATCAAAGAATTAGCGCACTTATTAGCAAACAGTTGATTTTAGTCAGTTCGCAAGGTTTTTGCTGAAAAGAAACGTTTTATAGCTCTTATTCGCCTTCTATCAGAAAGCACGTTTATTATCGGTGTCTCAACCGCACTTCAACAGGCAACTATCAAGCTGATTCCAAACATCTGATATCCATCATTCATTTTTCAGCGCCAACACAGGTACCATGCTGGCAGCCTGCACCGCCGGGTAAACGCCCGAGATTAAGCCGATCAGTGTAGAAAAAAGCAGCGCAAACAAAATTAGCCAGATAGGCGTGGCAACGGATATGCCCGTTGAAGCACCACCTACCATTGCCGAGTTTTGGCCTGCCATATAAACGCTGCCAAAAATATTAATAAGTTTCCCCAACAATAATCCTAACAATACGCCGCCAATCCCCCCAATAAACCCAATGCTGGCTGATTCACCCAAAAAAACGCTGAGCACGTCCTGATTTGTAGCCCCTACCGCTTTCATTAAGCCGATCTCGCGAGTACGCTCCAGGATGGCCATGGTCATGGTGTTGGCAATGCCAATGGCTGCCACCAGCAGGGCAATTCCGCCCACACCACCAAAAATCACCTGAAGCACAACAAAAAAGCTGTTCACACCCTGAACAAATTCCTGTGGGGTAAAGGTCATAAACCCCATATCGTTGATTTGGCTGGCAAGTTTAAGGACGTCATCGCGATTTTCCGCTACAACAATCGCCATTTCGTACCCGTCTTTTTTCGGGTCGAAGCGCCGACCGTTAACCCAGGCATTAATCTCCAGGGTTTCATTTAAGGGCATGTAAACTGAATAATCCGATTCGCTGCGAGATGTGCGAATAATCCCCGCCACCTTTACTTTCAGGGCTTTTTTGATTTCGATATAATTTCCATTTCCATCATCACTCCACTTCGTCAGCTCCAGGGTGATGTGTTGATCTTGGAGGTTGGATATGGCGGGTGGTTCCTGAGCGTTGTGTTGGTTAGGGTCGTAAAAACTTTTAAGTACCTCTTCCCCGATGATAATGCTGCCCCTGGTCAGCTCTAACGATCCGGATGCCGGTTCAAACCCTAGAATAGAAAGGTCATCGGTACCGATGCCAATAATATTCGCCCAGGCTTCCAGTTTGCCAGTTTTCATTATCGACATCGCAAAAAGACTGGTTCGGGGAATAACTGCTTTTACGTTGGGAAGAGTACCGATTTCCTCAACAACCGCGGCAGTGATCGGTGGTGGTGGCGTGTACTCACCGCCGCCCATTTCCCCCACATTTTGCGCTTCCCAATCCGGATAAACACTGATTTGCGACATCTCAGCGATATTTCCAAACTGGGCGCTTGCGGTTTGTTTTAGTCCCTGTGCCAACGACACCAATACCACCACGGCAGCGGTGCCAATCACCACACCAATGGCGGTTAGAAGCACCCGCCCTTTTCGGCGGTTAAGATTAAGCAAAATCAAACTAATTAATTCCCGCAATTTCATCGGTATTATCCTCAGGGAAATTCTGGCGGCACCTCTTCATCAATCAAGGGCGCGGGATCGCTTTTAACGCCACTATCCAAACCAAGCAAACCTTTGATCACCCGCAGAAGTTTTTGCCAGAAAGTTTCTGTTGATTCCTGAAAATCTGCATCACCAAAATCTTCCCCGGGCGGATAGGTCTCGTCGCCAAACTCAAAATCGCCCGTTTCCACCTCGATGACTTCAATGGTGAGGGTGGTTTCAAAAACCCGGGGTTGATTAAAATCATCCGTGTAATTGACGCTGACCAAAATATCCAGTGGACCAGCCTGGAAAGGGGTGATCATAGGCTCCAGGGTAAAGTAAAAACCGGGATCAATCGCTCCAACCAGTGCCATATTATTCTCAAGTTGGGCGTCATTGGCAGCAACCACCATGTTCCCCAAAATCACCGCCTGTTTCCCCAGATTTATCACCTGCAAAGGCAAAATATTGGGTTGATTGGCATAAAATGGCCCCGGTTCCATAGAAAAATCGATTTGCAAAGACGGCAATCGGAATACCAGAAGGGTGATCACCTGGTTATCCACCACTTTTTGATCATCTTCGGTCAGATAAACAAAAGAATAATCCAGCGAATGTGCACCGGGGGTTGTATTAACGTTGACGATAATCCGCTGGGTTGTGCTGACACTTTCTCCAGGCAGGATATCACCAATAAATTTGATATTGGAAGAATCGAGAGGTGCAAAATTTGAAAAATCGCCAGAACTACCTGAAATGCCCGGTTGGGGTGTGCCTTCCGGATTGGTTTCTACAGTGCCGCCACCCATAACCATCGAAACAGATTTCGCAGTCCCATTCCCCAGGTTTTTCAAGTTCAGAGTCAGCTCAAAAATTGTACCCGGTTGTAAGATAGTTTCATCGGATGAAAATGACTGAATCACTAACTGCGGATGAAGCATTTTTCCCGGGGTTGGGGTTGCTGTTGCTGGGTTGTAAGCTGGAACTTTTAGGTCAATTGCCAGATTAAAACTATCGCTGTAAACATTGCCACTATAATCTGAATAATTGATGTTCAAAGTCGTATTGGCAATTCGCGCACCCCACAAATCGGAGCTCACGGTGAACATCTGCGAAATACCTTTCGATTCGCCGGTAATCAATTGATAAATCGTTTGTAAACCGCCCGTGCCGCGCGGGATCAAATCACCGGTTGAGAATTCGATGATGATATTTGTGGCGGCTTGCTGTCCCGTATTTTTAAAGATGACCACCATTTCAAAATCTTCGCCGCGTCCCGGCGTTGTGTCAGACCCATAATAGTCAATGGAGATAACCGGTCGATCAGCTGCAGACTGCGCTTTCACCGGCTGCGATCCCTGGCATAAAAACCCAATCAGCAGCAAAAGGATTAATACAAAATTCTTTTTCATAATTAATTCCTCAATAAATTTATGTTACTTGTTGGACGGCTTGCTCGAAGACCGATTCTTGAACAATTTTCCCATCCAGTAGGTAAATAATATGCGAAGCAAATTGACGCATTCGCGGATCGTGGGTAACTACCAACACCGTCCGCCCGGATTGATTTAAACCCGCCAGGATTTCCATAATACTGAACCCGCTGGACGTATCCAGGTTCCCGGTGGGTTCATCCGCCAGAATAAGCGAGGGGTTGTTGACCAGCGCCCGGGCAATAGCAACCCGCTGTTGTTCACCTCCGGAAAGCTCAAAGGGCTTATGATGTCCCCGATCGGCAATGCCAACTTGCTCTAAATAAAACATGGCTTCTTCATTGCGTTTCTTTCGTGGCGTGTTCATAAAGCGCATCGGGAAACTGACATTTTCCATGGCATTAAACGAATGGATCAAATTGAAAGATTGAAAAACAAACCCAACCGTTTTCCGGCGAAAAATTGCCAGATCGTTTTCATCGAGCTGGGATAATTTGCTTCCATCCAGATAGATTTCCCCACCTGTTGGCCTGTCCAACCCGCCCAATAAGTGCAATAAGGTGCTTTTGCCCGATCCAGATGGACCCATTACAATTGAAAGCGATTCTTGAGGCAGGTTCAAATTTACACCATTGAGCGCTTTTACGGTATTTTTGCCCATCTCGTAGTGTTTTGTTAAATCTTCCGTATGAATGTATTCCATTTTAACAATTCGGCTAAAAGAAAATAAAGGGGCGAGCCGTGCTCAACCCGCCCAATTGCAGGCGAATGATACCCGGAATTAGCGCCAGAACGATAAACAGTAAACAGGCAATTAAGGCCGTTGAAATAGCCTTATCCGGTTTGAGCCCGCTAATTATTGGGCTTCCGACGATCAACAAAGTGATAAACCAAATCCCGTAAAGATCCACCAGGCCTAAAAACAAACGAAGATATGCCAGCGCTCCTTCAGCGTGTTGACTGATTAATCCCGAAAGTCCCGGATCATCAATGACTTGTTTGGTAGAAAGCAAGGCGACAATTTGCACCAATGCACGCAATGCAAAGGGGACAGATGCCCAGGCGACAAAATTGAAGTAAATCTCCCGCCGCTGACGTGAACCTTTTAGAGTCATCATCAGGTGCAAAATACTGCTGAGCAAGAACCATCCCAGCCACAATCCAACCAGGCTGCTGATCATCGGAAAGACAACTGTAAAAAGGGGTCCTTGTAATGCCACTTGCCCTTCATAAAATTGGTTTTGTTGTTCTGGCGTCCAGTAAACAAAATCCTCGGGAGGCTGGCTAAGGTTCATAGCCGTGTGCTGAACTTTGGCTGGTCCGCCTGCTAAAGATGTAAAAATTACCAGGATAGTCAACAAAACCATCGGTATCCCCCAGGCATGGTTTTGGTCTGCCGCTAAACGGTTGAAAACCCGGCGTGGTTTAATAAATATATCCACCAAAAATGCCCGGTTGGCTTTTTTAGGTTCATTAGATACGTAAGAGGTTTCTTCCTCGTCAGCCATTTTTCTAATCTCCATAAATTTTATGCCCGGTATTGAATACCTTAATTATAGACGTGTTATTGACTTTGGCTGTTCCAGTGACCCTGATTATCAACAGCCATTTACTGATCAAAAAATCTTTTTTTAAGTTCATAAAATTCGGTTTTATATGCTTCAGTTCAAGATTCGTTCGCATCAATCTCAAACTCGCAATTTATCATGTAAAATAGTTAATAGCCCATTTTATTCCATTGTCAAGCAAATTGGAGGATACGATGCCTAAAGATACGAAAGACAAAAAGAAGAAAAAAGGCAAATCTAAAATTAACCAGGTTGAGAAAGCCGTTGATGTTTCAGAAAAAAGGCAGGTTTCACAACAGACCTTTCCCACACCGGAATTAATCCAGACAGAAGCTCAGCATTCGGAGGAACCAGCGCCAGCAAAAAGCGGGGAGGCAATCCCACGCGAACCGGGAGATTTCCAACCAAATGCGAACACAGCCAAGCTCCCCAAAAAAGTATATGAAAAAGAGCTCCGCCGGCTGCAAATTGAGCTGGTCAAATTACAGGAATGGGTAAAGCAGGAAGGTTTGAAGGTGGTGGTAATTTTTGAAGGCCGTGATGCCGCAGGGAAAGGGGGTGTGATCAAACGCATCACACAATGCCTTAATCCTCGGATTGCCCGCGTGGTTGCGCTTGGCGTTCCCACCGAGCGTGAAAAGTCGCAATGGTATTTTCAACGTTACGTTCCCCACCTGCCGGCTGCAGGCGAGATCGTCCTTTTTGATCGCAGCTGGTACAACCGCGCCGGTGTGGAAAGGGTGATGGGGTTTTGCACCGATGAAGAGTATTGGGAATTTATGCGCGCCTGCCCCGAATTTGAACGCATGCTGGTTCGTTCTGGCATTATTTTGATAAAATACTGGTTTTCTGTCAGCGATAAAGAGCAAGAACGGCGCTTTTTGGCTCGCATCGACGACCGGACGAAACGTTGGAAACTCAGCCCGATGGACGTGGAAGCCCGCAGCCGCTGGGTGCAATACTCCCGTGCAAAAGATGTAATGATGAAATATACCGATATCAAGCAGGCGCCCTGGTACGTGGTCAATGCAGATATAAAAACCAAAGCGCGGTTGAACTGCATTGCGCATCTGCTTTCCATGATCCCCTATGAAGACCTGACGCCCGATCGCATCGAGCTGCCACCCCGCCAATCGGATGAAGGTTATGTGCGCCCTCCTTTTGAAGATCAAACCTTCGTGCCAGAAATTTATTAATTTCACTTCTGAATTGCTACTAACCAAAAACTTTACATATTTTCAATTTTAATAGCACGCTATCAACAGCTCACCCGCCTGTAGGCAACTGGCTTTTTCCTGTTTCGGTTTATCAAAAAATTATTAATAAGCGGTTTTTTATATCTTTTGTTAATGAAAATGTGGTAATCTTCAAAGGATGTATTTATGTTGCTAATTATCCAACAATAAGCTTACTTTAAATCCAGTTCTGACAATAAATAAAGCTTTGCATTGGATGATAAGGAGAATTTAATGGAATCTAAAGGACTCCGAGCTTGTTTAAGCATTTTTATCGTCATCATGCTGATGGGCATCGCTTTAATGGCGGGGTTTGGTGCAGGTTATCTTGTATCTCAAAAAACAAGTCCAGGCATTCGGGTTTCTGGACCGGCAAGCTGTCCACCCTGCCCGGAAGCGATGATTGTTACAGATGAAGATGGCAAACCTGCGCTTACACCTGTTGAATGTCCAAAATGCCCTGAAATTTCTTATGTGGATGTTGAAGCTGATACACCGGTGGAACTGAAAGGGTTGTTCACCCCCTTCTGGGAGACCTGGGACATTGTTCACGATCAATATGTAGATCAACCCGTGGATGACCTTGCGATGATGCGCGGCGCAATCAAAGGGATGCTGGAAGCCCTGGGCGATAAACATACCTCGTATATGACGCCAGAAGAATTTTCTCAGGCAAATGAAGCGCTGGAAGGTGAGTATGAGGGTATTGGTGCGTGGGTAAATATTACCGGCGATTACGTGGAAATTATCAGTCCGATGCGCGGTTCACCCGCTGCTGAAGCTGGTTTGCAACCCAATGACATTATCATCGGCATCAACGGTGAAGATATGACTGGCATCCCGGGCGACCTCGTCCTCCGACGTATTTTAGGACCTGCGGGCACCGACGTGCTCCTCACCGTCCGTCGCGGAGATCAAACCTTTGATGTGAAAGTTACACGGGCAAAAATCATTGTACCGACGGCTGAACATGAAATGCTGGACGATAAAATTGCCTATATTATCTTATCAAATTATGGCGATAAAACCACCCAGCAGTTACGTGAAGCTTTGGAAAACCTGCTTGCTCAGGACCCAATTGGCTTAATCTTCGATTTACGCGGTAATGGTGGCGGATATTTAAACACTGCCATCCAGGTTGTTTCAGAATTTATCGGTGACGGTGTGGTCATGTATGAACAGTATGGTGATGGTGAAACCTTCACTTACCAAGCAATCCCCGGTGGTCTGGCAACGGAGATCCCCCTGGTAGTATTGGTGGATGAGGGCACTGCTTCCGCCGCCGAGATCACTGCCGGCGCAATTCAAGATCTCAACCGGGGTCCCTTAGTTGGGGTTACAACCTTTGGAAAGGGTTCCGTACAAACCTGGGTTACCCTGAAAAATGATGCGGGCGGTGTGCGCGTTACCATTGCGCGCTGGCTCACCCCTAATGGGCGACAGATCAGTGAAATCGGCCTGGAACCCGAGTACATTGTTGAACTTACGCCTGAAGATTATGCAGCCGGGCTCGACCCGCAATTAGACAAAGCCATCGAAGTCTTAAAAGAACTGGTTAAATAAAGAATTTCTAAAACAAGGTGGATTTATAAATGTTACCAACTTTTGACCCGGCTTACTTAATTTTTATGTTTCCTGCGCTCTTGCTGGGTATGATTGCACAGTTTTATATCAATAACCAATACAGGAAGTGGAGCCATGTGCAAAATCGATCGGGCATGTCTGGCGTCCAGGTGGCACAGCAATTGATGAATAACCACGGAATGGGTAATTTAACGCTCAAAGGCATACCAGGTCAATTAACCGACCACTACGATCCGCGCAATAAAACCCTGGCTCTTTCGCAAGGCATTGCACTTTCTCCCAGCGTGGCGTCCATGGCAATCGCTGCCCACGAATTGGGTCATGCTCAACAAGATAAAGAAAATTACCTCCCCATGCGGCTGCGCTCAGCCCTGGTACCAATGGTAAATATCGGCACAAGTTTGGGATGGATCCTCATCATGATAGGCCTTCTTATTCAATTAAGTGGTCTGGCTTGGTTGGGAGTAATTGCATTTTCTGGCGGCGTTGTCTTTTCTGTGGTCACTTTACCCGTTGAGTTGGATGCTTCCCGACGGGCAAGAGCGATGCTAAAATCGAGCGGTTTGATCATGAATCAGGACGAAGATAGGGGTGTGAAAAAGGTGCTTAATGCTGCTGCGCTCACCTATGTGGCTGCGATTGTCACCTCACTGATGCAATTAATGTATTTTGCCTCACTGGTTGGGGGCAGAAGCCGTCGCCGATAAAGCAGTCCAGGCTAATAGAAATGGCTAGAAATTAAAATATTTAATCATGTTTAAACGCAAAACTTTCCTGGTAATGGGCATTTTACTGATTGTTGGGCTCAATCTTACAAGCTGCCATTTCCCTCAGACGAGTTCAGAGGCTTCTTTTGTTACCATTACTGAGACCCCACCGCTTTCAACGCCAACACTTGAGCCCCCTCCGCCGGCAACTTCAACCCCAACTGCCACATTCACGCCAACGCCAACTGTGCCTACGACAACGCCTACCCAAACGCCAACCCCCGTTTGGGTTTATCACGAACCCGGTGAAGTGGTGGCACCTATTTTGCTGTACCATCACATTGATGGCGATAGTTTCGATAATCGATACCAGGTTACAATCCCTAATTTTCGGTCACAGATGGAATGGCTTTTTGAACATGGATACACTGCCATTACAATTTCAACCCTCGTAGAGGTACTTTTAGAAGGCGGCGAGTTGCCCGAAAAACCGATTGTGATTACCTTTGATGATGGGCATTTAAGCGTTTTTGAAAATGCCTTTCCGATCATGGATGAGTTAGGCTTCCCGGGTGTTTTTTATATTGTTGCTAATCGTATTTATGATTCCCCGGGTTTTGTCACCAGCGAACAAATCAAAACAATGTTAAATGCAGGCTGGGAAGTCGGCAGCCATGGTTATTCTCACCAGGATATCACTCAAAATCACTATTCCGCCGAACATGAAATTGCCCAATCGAAATATGACCTGCAAGCTGCCCTGGATGTACCGGTGAACACCTTTGCTTATCCCTACGGTCTGATTGATCCGTATACCGCTACCATGGTCAGCAATGCTGGTTACAAAGCAGGCATGGGGCTGGGACAATCCATTACCCACACCTGGGGAAATTTGTTTTATCTCCATCGGATCGAAGTTTATGGCAGCGATACGTTGGAAATGTTTACAGCACGTCTCAACCCTGTGCAATGAACCTACCAGGAAAATGATAAATTAAAAAATCAATCTTGCTGGCATTAAAAAATCAACCCCCAACAACTCTGCTGTTTGGGGGTAAATTTTTAAAGGAAGTCTATTTAGGTTAAGGCTTAAAAATCGCAAAATCTGAAAAACCGACCATGATGTTTGGCTGGGCGTAGGTACCAGCCAGCAACCCAACCTCACCAGAGCGGTAAAGGTTACTGTCTACATCTACCAGCAGCGTGTCGTTAATTGCCAGAAAAAACCCATCGTAACCGCAATAGGCAAACAGCGTATTGGTCCCATAGGTTGAAATATTGCTTGAATAGGTCCAATCTACCGTCGAAACATATTCGCCATCCACAATTGACCAAATGGAATAATAACCATCCTCACTGATTTCAAGAACATTATAATTTTCATCGTTTACATAGCCACAAACAAAGCCCAAGTCCCCAACGCCGGTAGCCTGCAAAACGTTAAAATCCACCATCAAGACCACGGTTGAGTGGTTTCCTGGTAAGGTCGTATAAATGTAATAGCTTTCTGCTTCGACGTTAATTACCAGCTGCCCGCCCACGATATCTGCCCAGCCTGTTGACAAATCACCAAGATTCCAGCCGTTGCGATTGTCTACAAAGGCGTCAAACAGCACCACATCGCTATCATCTTCGTAATCCTGATAATGATGTTCATATGCAGAATCTTCAACAATGGCCACTTGACCAGCCATCGCAGCATCTATTAAAGGCTGCGCCAGGTTAATCGGGCGCAAAGCGTTGATAAATCCACCCGTTGGTACACAGTTATCGCGTTCATCTATGATACCGTCACGGTTTGTATCAGCCAAAGGGCGACAATCGACAACATCACCAAACAATTCACCGGAGCCTACCTGCGTGGGCACCCCAATAATCTCGCCATTTGGTGTTGCTGCCAATCCTCCGCTGTTTCCACCAGCAATGGTTCCCGAAGTTTTAATAAAAGCCCGGTTACCATAGGGTTCTTCGGCAGTAAAGCCGCTTACTTCACCGCGTGTCAACGTGATTGTTGCACCGCCAATCCCTGGATAGCCGATGATTACAATCGGATCACCCAGTTTCAACGTATCAGCTCGACCAAGCTTAACCGGCTCAATTCCCAAAGCGCCAATATCCGGTCGATTGCCATGGAGGTCCGATCGAATTTTTATTACAGCCAAATCAAGATTCCAATCCGCCTGTAAAACATCGGCATAGAACATCGGTTTTGGTGGTTCATCGTCTTTTACGGTAATCGAGACGATCAAGTCCACCACATCATAAAAGCGGTCTGAAAGTACCACATGGGCATTTGTCAATATCAACCCATCTTCTGAAATCAACGTTCCAGAGCCCCACCAGCCATCAATCACCTCCCCATCAAAATTGATCAACGCTGTAATCTGAACCACCGAGCGATACGGGATGATTTCCCCAATTGCAGTGGGCATGGTCGTGATCGGACTGGCAACCACCTCGCTTTCAGCAGCAGCAATGGTCATTCGCAATGTCTTCGGATAAGTACCGACTTCCGTGCCCACTTTCATCTGCCCTTTAACGGTGCCAGGATTGATCGCCTGAAAACGGTAAACAAAGGTCTCACTCCCATTCGGGGCAATTACCACATCGTAACCAAATTTTGTCTGAGACCCGTCGCTTTCGCCCAGGTTGCCGACTGGTGCAGCATTAACCAATAACGCGCTTTCAAGTAAAGTGTTAGGAAGGTAGATATTTTTAACAGCAATATTCCAGTCACCGGTGTTTGAAAGAATAATTTCCACCGAGAAGATCTCACCCGCACTAACTGGTTCTGTCGGCACAACAACTTCAATGGTCAGCGCTTCGTCATTTTCGCCAGCTTTCCCCAACAACCAGGCATATCCACCGATGGCAATAAAGACAATCAGACATAGCAGAAGCACACCGCCAATGGCGCAACCAACAGCCCATTTTGATTTCTTTTTTTCAGGAGTTAAATAGTCAACATCGAAATCAGTCATTGCCATCCTCACTTATGGATATTAGAAAATTAGTATTGCCGCAATTATAAGCCGGATCAATTGAAAAACAAATAATAAGCATTCAGGCGCTTTAATCCTTACGGTGTAATCAATCAGCCACGCGTTTTTCTGCCAGTTGCGACTGCATCACACGGCAGCGATCATGCCACAAGCGCTCATAGTCTTCCGTATTAACCACTCTGCCAGCCAGGTTTGCAATGGTATGAATACCCTCGCTATGGCACCAGCGCACACAAATGCGGTAAGCTTCCCAGTCCAAGTCATCGGGGTCGGCGTAAGCTGGCACAATTTCAATACCAGCAAGGTGAGCTGCAAAGGCCCGTGTGTGACCGTCGGTCATCACCAACAAACCATCCAAAGCCTTATAAGGAATTGGCTCAATACTCTGGGGGCGATGTGGATCAAACCCACGCTGAATCCGATTTAGCTTTTCCTGGCTGACATACAACTGGGAAGGCTGTAAGTCGCTCAACCTTAATAATTGAATTTTCGGCTGTTTTGCCATCAGATTAGTTTCCCGTCCAAAATAATTTATAAATGCCAGCACAACAGGAAACCTGTTCATAAACCACTGAAAAACCAGAATGATTGAGTGCTTTTATCGCAGTCTCAGCACTCCAGTAATATTCATCATCATCCCACGAATCAACAAACTGTGCCCATGCAGAAAGCAAATCATTTTCATTTTGAAATGAAATATCACCGACAACAATTAAGCCACCCTTTTTCAGGCAGTTTTGCGCTAATTTGATCAATATTTTATTTTTTTGAGCATCAGCAAATTCATGAAACGTATACGCTGAGAGAATCCGATCAAATTGTAAATCAATTTCCTCTAGCCAATCTTTTCCAACCAGGTCGGCTTGAATGAGATGAGCCGCTGGAAGCACCAATCGGGCTTTAGCCAGCATAGCTGCTGAAAAATCAACACCCCAAATCTGGTCATCTGGAACAGGCACTCGTCTTGCTAAATTACCTGTTCCGATACCCAAATCGAGGACCTCATAATCGGGCTCAATTTCTGCATATGCGATAATGTCGTTTAAAAGCGTATCATAACCGATAAAAGGAAATGTTTCCGCCCCTTCTAAATCCGCATCGTACGTTTTTGCCCAATTATCGAAAAGGTTTTTTCGTTGCCTTGTTTGAGCCAATCTTTTCACCTTTTTATACATTTAGCCATTTCAAATTTCAACCATTTTATTCTATCCATTATGCCTCTCATTCGCAACTCAGTATATTTAATGAGGCAAAGGTTTAATACTTGCAAGTATTTCTATTTATTCAGTACAATTATATGGAATGGAAGATTTTTTTAAAGGAAAAATATAATGGGTAAGCAACGTGAATTTTTCATCCTTTTTTCAATCGTAATGGTTTTTATCCTCAGCAGTTGTCAATTATCACCCATATTTAATGTTGTGCAGGGATCAGGCACGCTCGTCACTGAAAACCGACCGATAAGCAATTTTAATGCGATCAAATTGGATGGCGCCGGTCGCCTGATAATTAATCAGGGCGACAGTGAATCCCTTGAAATCCGTGCTGATGACAACCTCATATCAAATCTGACTGCAGAAGTTCAGGGCGACACTTTATACTTAGGATATCGAGAGAAACCCTGGCGAAAAACAATCTTACCCTCAACGAGTGTGGTCTATACGCTCTCGATCGTAACATTAAATAAACTAACCTTGAATGGCGCTGCAGATGTTGAAATTCACGCTTTAGAAACAGATACTTTTGCATTAACGATTAACGGTGCTGGCACGGTGAGCATCCAGGACCTGGCTACAGGTCAACTGAACATCGCTCTTGCCGGAACAGGGTCTGTTTCTGCCAGTGGGTTTTCCGAGGAGCAATCCATTATCATTGATGGGGCTGGCAGTTATCAGGCAGGCGGTCTCCAAACGAAAATAACTTCTATTAATATCAACGGCCTGGGCAATGGGACTGTTTGGGCGACAGACTCTTTGGATGTGAACATTGTCGGTGGCGGTACAGTTAACTATTATGGGTCGCCCAATCTCACACAAGAGATCAGCGGACTGGGTGAAGTAAAAAATATCGGCGAAAAATAATTCGTCCCTAAAACAATATTTACCTGAATAGATGGTTATTGCGAATAAGAGGTATACATGAAACAGAAAAGAAGAATCTTTGGTGGTGTTTTACTGGTCCTTTTAGGGATCCTGCTGCTTATCCGAGAGCTTAAACCTGCTTATTTTGCCTTCTGGGATTGGCCGTTTTTTATTATCGGTCTTGGCGTTGTTTTTCTGCTCTGGGCAATTATCAGCAGCAAAGGCGGGCTGGCTTTCCCTGGAACCATTTTAGCGGGGATTGGCGGAATTCTATATTACCAGAACCTGACCAACAATTGGGATAGCTGGTCGTACATCTGGGCGTTGATTCCTGGGTTTGTTGGCCTTGGTGTCATTATCAGCGGGATTATCGACCGCAAGTATAAAGACGCCATCACCGGAGGATTGACACTTTTACTGATTAGCGCAGTGTTGTTTCTTGTCTTTGGCGATGTTTTCGGTCTTCAGGTTGAGATTGCCCAATACTGGCCCGTCTTGTTGATTTTGCTAGGCGTGATTGCCCTGGTACGTGCATTATTTTCAGGCAAAAGTAAAGGCGCCTGATTAAAAAACACTGCCGGCTGAACCTTGTTTATCAAACAGCCATTTTAAAAATAAAACAGGGTTGGAGTTATCTTTCTCTCAACCCTGTTAATTTCATGGTATAAGATCTAACTGAAATTTTTCCAGGCGTCTTGAACGCGGGCATAAGTTTCCTCCAGGGATCCCGGTAACACCCTTGTATTCCCCAGGGTCGACATAAAACTTGTATCACCGCTCCAACGGGGGACAATATGTACATGCAGATGATCCGCAATGCCCGCCCCCGCTATCTGACCCAGGTTCATCCCAACATTAAACCCTTCAGGTTTGTAGACAGAACGCAACACGGTAATAGCCTTGGTGGCTTTTTCCATCAATTCAGCACGCACTTCGGCGTTAAGGTCATCCAGCTTACCAACATGTGCAAACGGTACACACATAATATGCCCATTGGTATAGGGGTAGCGGTTCAAAATCATAAACACATTTTCGCCACGATGAAAGATCAGGTTATCAACTCCATCTTCACGTTCCGCAGCCTGGCAAAAAACGCAGCCCTGATCTTCACGGTTTTCTTCAATATATTTCATACGCCACGGTGTCCAGATATAATCCATTAATAAACGTCCTTTCGCTGAGTTTCTTATTGTAACAGAATTACTCCAGATGATAGAAAAAGCTCATAAATTCTGAATAATTCTATTCAAATTATCCGCTTTTTGCAATTACTGTAGCTGTGTTTATATTTTCTGTTGTTAACCATTTTTAGTTTAACTCTGACTTATACCCCTGCCATGCTATGCCGTTTCCAACCCAGCCATTAAACCGGGAATTAAGGTGCGGTTCGTTTAGCACTTCATAAATACGCTGACTTCAATATCGAATTCAAAAAATAGCCTCTTTACAAAATTCAATCTCAACAAATCTTCTATTGAGAGTGTGCAAAATACAGCATTTTTATGAACCATCAGGCATATTTAAAGATATACTTAACGCACTTTAAAATACGATTGTTAATTATGGAGCAATACAGCATTTTTCAACCCCAAAACATTCTCAGCGTCAGCCAACTGACCGGTTATCTGCGACAATTGATTGAAACCGATACACTCATGCAGAACTTGTGGGTTGAAGGTGAAATTTCAAATTTTTCACGACCAAGCTCAGGTCATCTTTACTTCACGCTTAAAGACAGCCAATCTTCAATTCGCTGTGTAATGTGGCGCAACGCCGCAGCACGTCTAACCTTTGAGCCGCGTGAAGGTCTGGCAATAGAAGCTCACGGCGGCATGGGAGTTTACGAAACCGCTGGTCAGGTGCAGCTTTATGTGGATAGCATGCGTCCAGCTGGTGAAGGGTTGCTCTTTCAAGAATTCCTACGCTTAAAAGCCAAGTTGGAAGCGGAGGGCTTGTTTGATCCGGCCAATAAGCGTCCAATCCCGACAATGCCTCGAGTAATCGGCATTGTCACCTCACCCACCGGGGCTGCGTTACAGGATATTCTCAACACACTGCGCCGCAGATTTCCGGTTACCCAGGTAGTGCTTGCACCTGCCGCTGTTCAGGGGGTAGATGCACCAGGAGAAATCGTTGCAGCCCTGGAGAGGCTTAACCGGGAGATCAAACCCGATGTGATCCTGATTGGTCGCGGCGGTGGTTCGATTGAGGATCTGTGGGCTTTCAACGACGAAGCCGTAGCGCGTGCCGTGGCTGCGTCTAACGCACCGGTGATCTCCGGTGTTGGCCACGAAACCGACTTCACCCTGACCGATTTCGCAGCAGACCTGCGAGCGCCCACACCCACTGCCGCCGCAGAGATTGCAACTCCTGATCGGGAAAAGCTGCTTGGAACAATAAATGAGCTAGCACACCGCTATTCGCTCAAATTAAATAGCCGCCTTTCTGATCTGCGTTGGTCAGTCGATCAGGAGAAAAATAACCTTAATCGCCTCTCGCCCCGCTATGCAATCAACGCCTACCGTCAGCGTCTGGATGAAATCTCATTACGTCTGGAACGATCCATCCAGATCAGTCTGGAAAAGAAGATTTTACGGTTGACACATCTTAATCAATCGTTGAACAGCCTGAGTCCTCATGCAGTGCTCAACCGTGGCTACGCCATTGTTACCCGGGTTAGCGACGGTGAAGTAATTAAACGAGCAGATCAGGTAAATCCCGACGAAAACGTCTATATCCAGGTCAGTCGTGGGAATTTAATCGCCCGTATTTTAAAAACCACCCAGGAGAATGAACATGAGTGACAACGCATCCCAGGATATCCAGCTTATGGATTTCGAAACTGCTTTCAAAGCTTTGCAAGAAAATGTGACCAAACTTGAAGGTGAAGACCTGCCCCTCGAGCAAGCTCTGGCTCTATTTGAGCGCGGACAAAAACTGGCCAAACGCTGTGCAACCTTGCTGGAAGAAGCGGAACTTAAAGTTCGCTCCCTGTCAATCGATGCCGAAGAAACAGAAGAATAATTTCGTGGCACTTACTGGTATTTTCCATAACCCTGTTTTTATCATTACTCTGATAACTTCATTTTTAGCGCAAATTCTAAAATTACCCCTTAATTACCTGCATACGCGCCAATGGGATTTTTCACTGTTGGTCAGCACTGGGGGGATGCCCAGCTCACATTCTGCAGTGGTCACAGCCGCTGCTGTGGGGATTGGGCATTATGCTGGTTTCGACACGCCTCTGTTTGGCCTGGCTTCCGCTATTGCCAGTGTGGTTATCTACGATGCCACCAATATACGGCGCCAGGCAGGCTTCCACGCACAACAAATAAACCGGATCTTTAAAGAATTACTCGACGGTGAAAGCAAACCCGCCAAAGATTTTAAAGAATTACGCGAAGTCCTGGGCCATTCACCTATCGAGGCTCTGGGCGGAGTCATCCTGGGTATTCTGGTCAATCTCATTTATTGGAAGATCTGGCCATAATCCTTTTCCTCAAAACTGAAAAAATAATATTTTAAATTCGCAATTCTTCAACCTGAGCCTGGGAGAAGGTGTGAAAAGCTTACCCTATGATTCACTGAACTCTATGGTATTGAGCTCAGTTACTTTTTCCGTCAATAAATTAATTAATCCCAACACAAACTTAACGTCCATCATTCTTTGAAAGAAATATCGTAAAGGATCTCATTTTTCACACACCAAACCCATGTAATTAAGGATCGCAGATAACATAAACAACAGGGGTATCGATACCAAATCTAATAAATTACCAGCGAAGCAAACCCTTAACAACAAATAGCAAAATGTTTCCTAAACAAACAGGACGTAACAATTTAATCAAGTTCAAAGCTCATTCTTTGATAAAATTGCACTAAGGCTTTTACTTCAAATAATTGAATTAAAATTACTTATTATTGTGGGAATTTTTAAAAATGAAACGAATTTATAATAAGCCTTTTCAAAAGCACACTTATATTTGGCCGGCTATTATTGCTTTATTGTTTTTCCTGTTTATCCCTAACTACGAACAGGTAGAAGCCCAATCTGAAGATGTGCTGTTTGTCACTTTCATTGATGTTGGCCAGGGCGATAGCTCCCTTTTGCGCACCACCAATGGGATGAGTGTTCTTATTGATGCCGGCCCGACATCTGCTGGACAAACTATTCTTGCTTATTTGATCGCCCAGGGGATTACAAGTTTGGATGCAATTATCTTAAGTCATAATCATGAGGATCATATTGGAGGATTGCTCGCAATTCTTCAATCAGGAATCCAGGCAGGAGAGATTTATTACAATGGTAACGCTTGTTTCACTGCTATTTGCCAAAATGTCTGGGCTGCCATGGCCGCCCGCAACATCATCCCATTAGCAATCCATACTGATGATTTTTTTGTTTGGGATACCCTCGAAACAACGATCCTCAACCCCGGGACTTCGCCATCTGGCAATGAAAATGAGGATTCAATAGTGATGAATGTAAGATATTACGACCACACTATCCTCTATACGGGCGACATTGGCTTTTCAACGGAAACTTTGCTGGTTGACCAGGGCAAACTGCCAACGGTTGATGTTCTAAAGGTGGCTCATCACGGGAGTGCATCTAGCAGCAGTTCCGATTTTTTAGCGGCTATTGCTCCCAAAAACGCGGTGATTTCAGTGGGCGCTAACAACAGTTATGGTCACCCACATACTGATACCCTTAACCGTTTGACCGCTTCTGGAGCGGATATCTATCGAACCGATATGGACGGAAATATCGAGTTTACATTTTTTGCATATCCTCAAGAGGAGCCAAATCTTTGGTTGTCATATCTTCCCCTGATCATACTTGACAATTCCACACCACCGCCAACACCACCGCCGCCACCGCCAACCCCAATGCCAGGGGAAAATATTCATTGCAATAAAACGGGAAATGTTGAAATTTGTGCTTCGGTATCAAAAGCCAATCCTCCTAAATATTCCTACGTAACCGTTTATGGTCGCTTGTTGATCAATAATGTGCCGCAAACGGGCAAAACGATGTTTTCAACCTGGCATTATAAAACAACACAATCCTATTGCGATGACGGGGTTACCGGTGCAGATGGAATCGCCCATTGCGAAAGATACATCAGCAATGCAAGCGCAGGCTATCAAGTAGCCATTGACGTGACCATAGACGGTCATACCGTGCGAACCTGGTTCACACCTACAAACACTTCTAATGCTTCCCAACCTGTTACCGAAAGCACACAGGGAGCAATTTACCGCATCAATCCACTCGAAAGGCTGCACTATTTACCTTCTCTCTGCCTGTACTGACTGCACATCCCTGGCAGATAAGCAATAAAAAAATATCTATTTTTATTCTAATCGTTGGAAAATATGGACATTCCAAATTACAATGGGCTTTTTAATCGCTATCCATATTGTTTTCAATCGCCATATTCCATTTAATGAGATTGGTTATTTTATGTATTAATTTAACTCTGAATGGTGCTTAATCCGCATAATAATTCAGCATACTGACATTTTTATCAGTTGTCCAAACAAAACGCGATTTCCGGCATATTTGATTGTCAACTAATCCGTATAAAATGGAATAAAAATCATAGGAGTCAAAAAAACCAAAGGACTTAGAACTCAAAAGATTCTGAGCAACCCTTTCTAAATAGTCATTGAAGGACAATCTGAATAACTACCTGTTGCAAATTACCTTTCATTGTGATGGATTGGGAATTGTTGCTTAGTATATTTACCACTATTAATTCAGTGGCGAAATTGAAAGATTTAACAAACTTATTACGGTTTTTAAAGTTTTCTCCCATACTGTAATTTAGAGGTCGGGTTGACATTAATCAGATTATTAAAATTCTGGTTTTAAAGTAAAATATTTAATCATTTTTATTGGTAATTCAGGAGTTAAAAAATGAAATCAAACCGATTATGGATAATTGTGCTGATTATTCTCAGCAGCATGATGCTTGCCTGCCGTTATTCAATTAACTACCAATTTTTCGAGAAAAAATGTCCCAATGAAGTTACATATATTCAAAATGAATACATTA
>Ga0255347_1001198_pt1 | contig 43697 bp, 41 predicted proteins | sample wastewater_treat_2_FD_192479 | JGI IMG/M metagenome (GOLD analysis project Ga0255347, IMG submission 192479) | Wastewater microbial communities from Lulu Island WWTP, Vancouver, Canada - plant24 | ecosystem: Engineered > WWTP > Wastewater > Unclassified | place: Canada: Vancouver, British... | reverse complement strand
ATAGCCGGAAAGCGGAAGTGAAATTCAACAGTAAGATACTACCGAAATATATGCGAAGGACAGAGAGCATCGACGCGTTCATACCGATCTTGTATTTAAACGGGGTATCGACAGGAGATTTTTCCGAAGTGATGGAAGGGCTACTGGGGAAAGGGAAAGGCGTGAGCGCGAATACGGTCGTGCGATTGAAAGCGGACTGGGAAAAAGAGTACGCCCAATGGCGAAAACGAGATTTGAGCGGAAAAAGATACTGTTACATCTGGGCGGACGGCATCTACCTGAAACATCGGGATGAAGAAGACAAAAAGAGCTGCATCCTGGTGGTCATCGAGGTCAACCAAAACGGAGACAAAGAATTCTTAGCGATAGAAAGCGGGATCAGAGAAAGCACGCTGAGCTGGAAAGAGGCGTTATTGGAATTGCGTGAGCGGGGGATGGAGGCGCCGAAGCTGGCGATCGGCGATGGGGCGATGGGTTTTTGGTCAGCGTTAAGAGAGGTGTACCCGCAAACAAGAGAACAGCGGTGTTGGGTGCATAAAACAGCGAACGTATTGGATCAATTGCCGAAGAAACTCCAACCGATGGCCAAAAAGATGATCCAGGAAATCTATCTATCACCGGACAAAACCCAAGCGGAAAGAGGGATGAAGAAATTCGTGGACACCTTCGAGGACAAATATCCCAAAGCAGTGATGTGCCTGAGAAAAGGCGAAGAGAAATCGCAGACATACTATGATTTTCCAGCTGCGCATTTCCACCGCATCGGAACCACAAGTCCGATAGAATCGCGCATTTCGACCATACGGCTTAGTACGAAAGAGACAAGAAACTGTGGCAACTGAAATCAACGCTTGCGATGATGTTCAAGTTATCATGCGGGTGGAAAAAGGATGGCTCAAACTGCGAGGATTCAAAGAGATTCTGTTTGTACTGGAAGGGAAGCCATACCATAATGACCGCGAATGGAAAACGTCGTAGCCTTATTGATTTATGGAGGACACGCCCGATTTCGATTAATCTAAGACATTTGATAATAACTCTAGGAGAAATTGTAGAAAAATTATGAGTATTAACTCAGGTTTCTCAGGAAGGATAAATAAAAAAATCACAAGCGATGAAACACGGTTGAGTTATAATGGATTCAACTAACGAGAACGTATTGCTAAAAACTTTCTTTCATTTTTCTGCTGGCCCATGGCTAGCGGCAGTCATTTCGTTTATTACGACTCCGATAACCACTTACTTCATAATTCCTCAGGAATTTGGCAAAGCCTCTATGTATTCGGTGGCTTTGAGCTTAATTTTACAGGTAGTACTCTTAGGTACCGATCAGAGCTTTGTTCGGATGTTTTATGAGGTAAAGGAAGAAGAAAGAACGAGTCTGTTATGGAATTCCTTACTTGTACCGGTTTTTGCTTGCATACTGTGCTGCTTAATCTTATTTTTATCGCGATCTGATATATCTAATCTTTTATTTGGCGATCCGGACCGTTTATTTCCAATAATTATGCTTTCGTCGACGCTAATGATATCCCTGTTTGAACGGTTTTCGACATTAGTGTTGAGAATGAAAAAAAGAGGTTTAGCTTTCTCATCTCTGCGAGTGGTAAGCGTCGTTTCAAATACTTTAGGCATAATTTTTTACGCTCTTTTCTTCGGTAAAAGTTTTTACGCTGTGATATTCGGCTCCTTTCTTAGTAATTTATTGGTCTGTACTGTCTCTATATCTTTAGAAATCAAGTTTTGGAAAAAAGGACTTTCCCTTTCGAGTAAAAAAATTAAAGAAGTTATTTTTTATGGTTTACCATTCGTTCCTGCCTTTCTCGTATCTTGGCTTTTTGTCTCGATGGATAAGCTCGCATTACGATCTTATTCCACTTTCACAGAAATTGGCCTGTACGCTGCAGGAAACAAAATAGTCGCTGTTCTATTACTAATACAAACTGGTTTTAGCACTTTTTGGACTCCTATCTCGTTTGAGAGATTCGGGCAAAAAGATAGTAATTTGTTCTATTCAAGAATAGCGCAGCTATTAGCTGGGTTAATGTTTTTATTATCTGTAGTCACGATTACTTTCAAAGACTTTGTGATCATGTTTTTAGCTGGTGCATACCTACCGGCGGCGAAGATAATGCCTTTTCTTATCTTCCATCCACTTATGTATACCGTATCCGAAGTAACCGTCGTTGGGATAAATTTTAAAAAACGGACATACTGGCATATACTCGTATCTATTTTGTCAGCCGGAGTAAACTTCATCGGTAATTACTTCTTGGTTCCCATCTACGGAGCTAAAGGAGCTGCGCTATCTACAGGGGTTGCTTATATAGTCTTCTTCTATGCAAGGACTATAATATCAAGGAAATTATACCCCGTGTATTATTCTGTTGGAAAATTCACAATTGGCACGATTACCCTCTTTTTCGTCGCGTTTATCAATACATTTTCGGGAATGATTATTCTTGAAATATTAAGTGGGGTAATCGGTGGGATAATCATCGTTATTACTTATAGCAAAGAGCTTAACTCCGGTGTGAGATTAATACACCGTCTATTAAAAAAACGAAACCGCGTCGCGACTTAATGTCGAAAATTAATAGTTATGTTTAAAACGTACCGAAAGGAGTTATAATCAAATTGTGTGGAAAAGGGTAAAAAGCGGAAAAAAAGGCGTATCCTACGATTAGAAAAACGGTCGGCACGACCAAAAGGAGGATACGTGGTGAAAGATTACGGTCCAAATATTGGACGGCGTAATGATCGGGGATCCTATAAACCGCTACCTTCGAGTAACGATTTCCCAAAGCCGTTATGTGTCAGGAGAAAGATGAAGAAAAATTACTGACAGTCTATGATTTTCCTACACGTTAGAACCACGAATCCTATAGAATCGAGCTTTTCAATCGAAAAAAAACTCGCGATGATGCTTAAGTTATCACAATAGGTGGAAAAAGAGTGGCGCTAACTGAGAGGATTCAAAGAGATTCCGCTTGTACCGGAAGAGAAGCTATACCGCAACGATACGCGAATGGAAAACGTAGTCTCCTAATGGATTTATGGAGGATACGCCCGATTTTGCTTGTTTTTAGTCATGCAAACGTAACCACTAATGGTCAAAAATTGACCACCCCTTCGGAGTAAAAAAAGTCAACCAGAAATGATACGATGGGGATCATTTCTGGAGGTGAAGAGGGTGAGCAAAATGGCAAAAGAAATCGATGAAATCATGAAAACGTACGAAGAAGACGGGACTTACTACCTGAGTTCCCGGAAAGTATAACGATGTGAAAGGGTTAGAAGGGCTATAGAAAAAGGGACACAAAGAATAGGTTTTGACATTATCCTCGTTATATATTATAATATATAACGAGGAGGGGAGTCTATGGGCCTGGTGTACCAGACGAACAAACAAACCGGAATCACCTACGCGTATGAAAACGAAGCCTATTGGGACAAAGGCAAACAACAGTCGAGAGCCCGACGAAAACTCATCGGGAAAGTAGATCCCAAAACAGGGGAGATTATCCCCATAAGAAGGTACAAGAAACGATCCGAACGCATGGAAGCAACCCCGGCTAAACCCGGACCGGTACCGAATCCATCCTTATGGGGAAGACCTTCCCTCACAAAGAAGCAGCGATCTGTTCCAATCGATAGAGGAAGCCGGTCGGATGATGTTCTTCCGGAAGCAGGGGAAGAGAAGGTTGGAAAAAGAATATTGGGCCTTTGACACCACCTCTATCTCCAGTTACTCGGAAGCGCTCGAACAAGTAAAGAAAGGGAATAACAAAGAACACGATCGACTTCCGCAACTGAATTTGGCCTTGTTGTTCGGAGAAGAATCCGGGTTGCCCTTCTACTATCGCAAGCTCGCGGGGAATATCGCCGATGTGGCCACCATCCGGGAACTGATGGAAGAATTCGATGTGATGGGGTATAAACAGATCAAGCTCGTCTTAGATCGGGGGTTTTACTCTCAGAAGAACATCAACGCCCTTTTCACGCATCACCAAAGAATGCCAGCTTTCTCGGAATTGTCATTGAATGGGAAGCTTTTTGTGGAGTTTGTCGCATTGATTTTCCTGTCTTATGTGAAAAAGAAGATGCAAGACGCCAAGTTATTCGAGAAATGGACGCTGCAGGGATTGTTGGATGAAATGGACTCTATCGAGCTGTTTGAGGCTCCCGCCCACGGTAGAATCCTCGGCGAGATCACCAAGAAGCAAGAACAACTCTATCGGGATTTGGGCGTGAATCCTCCCTCGTTATATATTCCGGGAAGGTAGGATACATAGAAAAGACCAAATCGCTACGGGACGAAGAAAGAAGAAGGCTCATTTACCGAAATGGCTATCACCGAGAACGGGAGATTCAAGCATTCATATCGCTTCGGTAATTGAAGAGGGCTTCGACGGGGGATTGTATAAAATGAAAAAGGCGCACGCGATGATGTTTAAGTTATCCCAACAGGTAGAAAAAGGATGGCGCAAACTGCGAGGATTCAAAGAGATTCCGTTTGTGTTGGAAGGGAGGCCATACCGCAATGGCAAGCGAATGGAAAATGTTGACGCCTAATGGATTTATGAAGGATATACCTGATTTTGCTTATTTCATAACAATAGATAATACCACAGAAATCACCAAAAGTTAGCGTGAAACGGGAGGCAATATGGATTATCGATCGAAAGAATTACCCCCTTTTTTATCGAGCGAGAACATTTCCACTTCGTTAGAAATCCGATATAGTGTAAATAATGCTTCTTGTGTTTCAAGAATTGATTATATAAAGCGGATTTGCGAAGGGAAAAACGTGCTACACGTGGGATGTGTTGATCATAAAGAAGTCATATTACGGAAAATTAAAAGTAGTACATTCTTACATAAAGAATTATGTAGTGTAAGTAAAAAATGTATTGGAGTAGACATAAACAAGGAAGGAGTCGATTATTTAAGAAACCTAGGATTTATCGACGTTTTTGCTTTAGATATTACTAAAGTTAGGGATGATACAGTAATGTCTGATCATTGGGATTATGTTTTGCTTCCAGAAATTATTGAACACGTAAGTGATCCAACCCTATTTATTAAAGAATTCCTGTCCATTTATTCCTCAGTCATTTCAAAAGTAATTATTACTGTCCCTAATGCTTTTAGAGCAGGAAATTGGAAAGCTGCGAAAGAATCTAAAGAGTTGATCAATAGCGATCACAAATTTTGGTTTTCTCCCTATACTTTGCAAAAAATCACCTATCTGGCAGGATTGGAACTTGAACAATTGCTGTTTTATGATTATCTGTTTGATATAAAATCCAAAAAATCTAGGGTTAGGAATTACTTGAAAATAAGAAAGCTTTATAAGTCCCCGATGCTATGTTCAGGGCTTATAGGTGTTTTTGTTATTAGGTAGGTGATAAGCCAGTGGGTAAAAGATTATACCTTTTTACTAGTAACTTCCCTTTCTTAAAAGGAGAAGAATTTTTAGAAAATGAAGTCCCGGTTTTGGTGAAGCACTTCGATGTTTACTTAATCCCACTATATGCAGAAGGTAAACAAACAAGAAAAACCGAAAAATGCAAAGTCGTAACCGATTTGTCGCGTGAGTTATCCCATCGTACTTTATCGAAACTCTCGAGAATTCCGTTTGTTATCGATGATCTATATTCAGAACTGATACAATTCGTACGTGATCCGCGCATCTTAAGATGTTTATTTTCATTTGCCATCGCGGCTAACCGTATAGAAAATTGGTTTATGAATTCAAAACTTGCTAATCCTTCTGATCAAAATGTGTTTTACTCTTACTGGATGAACCCCGCGGCATTAGCAATCGGTGAATTAAGGAAGAAAGGATTCGGTAATTCAGTTTCTATTTGTAGAGCTCACAGCGGTGACTTATACTTTGATAGAGAAGACAATAGACTTAAGTACCTTCCCTTGAGAAAGAAAATTTTGCAAAACATTGACCGCGTTTTTTTCATATCGGAACACGGTAGAAAGTACTTGGAGGAAAAATTTCCGTTCTTCAAGAAAATCTATGATTTATCTTATCTGGGAGTGAAAGAACGTACTCGTCAGAAGGGAAAAAACGATATTCCCATCTTAATAAGCTGCTCCAACATTATTCCGATAAAAAGAGTAGATTTGATTATTAAATCGCTAGCGCTTATGAAAGACCACTCTTTTGTTTGGTACCATATCGGCGATGGAGTAGGAGGAAGCGAAATCCGAAAATTAGCGCAAAACTTACTCAGAAAGGGTACTTATTCATTTTTAGGTAGATTGACGAACGAACAGGTAATGGAATTTTATAGTAACACTCTCGTCGATTTATTCATTTCGACAAGTTTATCGGAAGGATTACCCGTATCAATGATGGAAGCGATGAGCTTCGGAATTCCTGTCATCGGAACGAACGTTGGGGGTGTCTCGGAAATCGTCAATTCTGAAAATGGTATGCTTTTATCTGAAAAACCGAACGCTCAGGAAGTCGCCAATGCGATTCTGGAAATAATAATTCGTCCCGAAGAAAAAGCCGAAGTACTGAGAAGAAATGCTTATGATATGTGGAATAAAAAATTCAATGCAAAGAATAATTATGAGAATTTTGCAAGAAAAATCGGAAACTTGTTTGACCCGTAGAATTTTTTATTCCGATTTGTATTCGCTAATCGAAAATAGGTTCTTCGATAAGTTACTTGAAAACCATTAAATAATGTCGTATGATACCTATATACACGCATCAAGGAAGGTGTAGATGGGAGATAGGGGATGAAGGAACACGCGGAAGCGACAAAGAGGATATATGATCGACTTCAAGGCTTCTTGGATAGCCTTGATCCGAAGATGAAAATCATCAGAGGGTATGAGGCGGAAAATGAAATTGAGATCCGGGCGAAAAGAACGAGTGAAGTAGAAAAGTGTCCATACTGCGGAGAAGAATCGCGGAAAGTGCATTCATTCTACCCCAAGACATTTGAGGATTTACCGGTGCAGGGCAAGAAGGTCACGATCGTTTTGGAACGTCGGATATTCTCCTGCAACAACCCTGAATGTAGCCAGAAACGATTTTCCGAATCCATCGATTTCATCGAACCCAAGCGAAAGCGGACCCGTCGTCTGGAAGACCACATTTTACGGATATCCGTACATATGAGTTCGCTCAGTGCGGAAAAGGTCCTCAAAGCAGAAAAGATAGGCATTTCCAACACACTGTGAGGAGGCTTATAAAAAAAAAGAATCCCGACACACGAAAACCATCCAGTCATCGGAATCGATGATTTTTCATTTAAGAAAAGAACCCGCTACGGCACCGTTTTCGTGTGTTGGGAAACACATCGAATAATCGATATGATAGATTCTCGTGAAGCAGATCAAGTTACCCAATGGCTGAGGAAGCGACCACAAATCCAGATTGTCACCCGAGACGGATCTCTGAGTTACGCCAAAGCCATTCGAGAGGCATTGCCCCTTGCGATTCAGATCAACGACCGGTTTCATCTGATCCATAATCTGACGAAAGCAGGGAAGAACTATCTCCTGGCCAAGCTTCCTGCTACGATCAAAATCACCGAAGACAAGTGCACTCAGGAGAATCACACTACCCAGCAGATTCCAAAGACAAAGCCCATTTCAGATCCATCAGAGCGAAAGAGAGAGAATAAGGAACAGACCATTTCCATGGTTAAAAAAGAACACTTCAATGGGAAAAGTCTGAGCCGGATTGCCCGAGAAACCGGATTAACCAGAAACACCGTACGAAAGTATGTACGTATAGAAGAACGCTACACACACGGTTCGAAAGGCGTCGATCAAGGGAGCATTTTGGATCGATCCGAAGAGAAAATCCTTCTGATGCGGTCTGCGGGAAAAACGGGACGCGCCATCTATGAAAGTCTTCGAGAAGAGGGTTACACTGGGAGTGAATCCAGCGTCCGAAGGTACTTACGGCGATGGAAAAACGCGGAGAGAAGTGCCTCGCCAAAATGCCGAAAGATACAACGCAAAGATCTGATATCCATGCTGTATAAAACCAAGAGGACGATAGAGAGCAAAGATAGAGATCTAATCGAACAATTCATACAAACCCAACCATGGATTGAGAATCTATTCTGCGTCGTGGAGGAATTCAAAGGGATATTGGCCCAAAAGAATGTGGCCGGACTGAATGCCTGGATGAAGAAGGCAAACCAGCTGAAAATCTCAGAAATACAGAGCTTCATACGAGGAATAGAAAGAGACCGACAGGCTGTCGATCTGGCGATAGGAACGGATTATAGCAACGGTTTAGCGGAAGGATTGATTAACAAAGTGAAGGTCGAGAAACGGATCATGTACGGAAGAGGCTCTACCGAATTATTACGTCAGAAGTTATTAATTAAGTATATCATGTAACTTGACGAAGAACCAGAATCCTATTGATTTTTGAACGGCAATCATCCGAAGGTTCAAAATCCAGAAACTTAAAGGTGATAGTTTGAGATTGCTTATTCTTTCTTTAGATCGCAAAGGTGCCGGACCGCTTTATGCTTTTGAGATGGCAAAAGAATTATCCGAAACGAACGATTTGTATGTAATCACTTCTTCGTATTGTGAAATAATAAACCGATGGAGAGGGCTAAAGCAATCCAATCAGATCGGGTTGTTAGAAATCCCGACTTATACTTCGATAAAAGAGTTCCTCCTTTCTTTGACCAGAATGAAAACTAAAACGAAAAGCCTTTTTGAGTATGTGGATAAAATAAAACCAGAGGCAGTATACTATGGAATGGGTCATAGATGGGAAAGCTATATTGATAAAGGTTTAAGAAAGAGGAAAATACCGATTTTTCACACAATACACGTTCCTGATTTCTCTTCGGAAATGAACCTGTTCAGGAAAATTCTGATGTATTTCAGTATCAAAAGTAATGTAAAGAACTCTAAAGGCATTTTTATACTATCAGCTTGTTATAAAGAAAAATTTGTTAAGAAGTGGGGACTAAATGAAAACAATGTATGGGTTGTCCCGCATGCCTATTTCTCAGGATACGAAACCACGGATAACCATTTGGTAATCACGAATAAAATAAGCAATAAGAAAGAAGTCTCAATACTGTTCTTCGGCAGGATTGACGTATATAAAGGTTTAGATACCTTAATTGCTGCTTTCGGAATCGCAGCAAAAAAAGACCCAAGACTGCGCTTAACGATTTCCGGAAGCGGCCCTGCTGAAAGACTCATACCCGAAATTCCTCCTGAACTTGCTTCAAAAGTTACCCTTGACATTCGTTGGATACCGGAAGAAGAGATCGCGGGGATTTTTTCGAAGGTGGATTTTCTTGTTCTGCCTTTTAAAACCCAGGCTCAATCAGGAGTTATTGCCCTCGCGTCTTCTTTCGGCAAGCCTGTTATAACTTCAGCAATTGGAGGTTTGAAAGAGCAGATTATAGACGGTGAAAATGGTCTGCTTAGCGAACCCGAAAATGCTATGGCTTTCGCGGAAAAAATCCTACTGTTAAGTAATACGGATTCACTTTATGAAAGGATTATTCAAGGAATTGAAGAGAAAAGGGGAGAATTTTCGTGGAAGAACTCCGCCAATATAGTTATAAAAGCAATCGAAGAAACAATATGAATATATCCGTAATTATTCCAACTCTAAATCGACCTCAGGTTCTACAAGAAACCTTAGAAAGTGTCAGTAAACAATTAAAACTTCCTTTCGAAGTTATTATTATAGATCAAAGTGATAGCGAAGAAACAGGAACGGTTTGTAAAGAGTTTCACTTTGTGAAGTATTACCATAACAATTTCAAATCATCAACTCACGCTCGAAATATAGGAATTAGAGAATCAAATGGGGATATAATCGTCTTTATTGATGACGATGTAGAGTTGCTTCCCGGTTATTTTGAATATGTCTTAGAGAGTTTTCAAGCAAAACCGGAAGCCATTGCTTTTTGTGGTAACGTGATTAACTCAAAACCCTTCCGTGGTCTAAATAATGTTATACGTAAAGCTTTCTTATTTGACCATTCTTCCGATGATATGACAATCCTTCCGAATTTTTTAGCCACTTCTTTTACAAAAAATCCTAGCGATTATCGGGAAGTTTTTTGGATGACCGGATGCAATTTTTGTGTTAAGAAGAGTGCTCTCCAACAGGTTATGTTTGATGAGAAGCTAATTAAATACGCACTCGCGGAAGACCGAGATTTTTCGTATCGGCTCTCAAAACAAGGAAAGATTTATTTTAATCCGCATATGAAGCTCATCCATAAAGTCGCGGATGTGAGCCGCATTTCATCTAGAAAAAAGGTTTTTATGATTTTTGTCCACCAATTGTACCTAACAAAGAAAAACCTAGGATGGAGCTTTAAAAACAAAAGCGCATACTGGTGGAATATCGCAGGGAGATTGCTTTTTGCTTTTATATCTTCGTGTTCTTTTAGAAAGAATGCGGTAGATAATTTAAGGAATCATTTTTTAGCTTTTGGATTTGTTATAAATCATAAAGAAGAAATATTGTGTGGAGACTTAAGCAGCTTCCATAAATTCCTTTTATCATAAATTTTAGCGATAGTTCAATCTCAGAGAAAAACGGTAGAGTATAAAAAAGGTGTAAAAGCTGAACAGTTATAAGAAATTATTCGTCCTTCGCAGAAAGAAGGTTGTAGAGATGCTTAAAGTTTTGTCAATCGTCGGCGCGCGGCCACAGTTTATCAAGGAAGCGGTGATAACAAAGGCGTTCAGAGAAAAGGGAATCCAAGAAGTATTAATTCATACGGGTCAGCATTATGACGCGAACATGTCCGACCTGTTTTTCTCCGATTTGCAGATCAAAAAGCCGGATTACAACTTGGGGATTGGTTCCGGTTCACACGCCTACCAAACGGGAACGGGCATGATGAAAATAGAAGAGATTGTCTTGAAAGAAAAACCCGATGTGTTGTTGGTTCACGGCGATACAAACGCCACGATCGCCGGAGCCCTGGTCGGCGCGAAATTGAAAGTACCCGTCGCTCACGTGGAAGCCGGTCTCCGACAAACTCCAAAAGATATGCCCGAAGAGATCAATCGCGTCGTCACCGACCATGTCTCCCGATATTTGTTTTGCCCGACCGCGTTGGCCACAAATAACCTTAAAGCGGAAGGGATCACCGCGGGCGTGTTCTTTACCGGAGACGTGATGTACGATCTCTTCCTGTCAGTTCGAAATGAAGTCAATATCGAAGAAACCCGTACACGTTACTCCGTACGGGAAACAGAATTTTTCTTCGCGACGCTCCACCGGGATTTCAACACGGACCACCCCGAAAGATTGCGGAGTATATTGGAAGCTTTCGCTGAAATCGCCAACCATTGCCCGCTTATCCTTCCGGTTCATCCGAGAACGCGAAAAGCAATACAATCGAACGGTTTCGGAGATTACTTGCTTAATTTGAACGTCATCGATCCAATTCCGTACGCGGACACCGTCGCGCTGTTATCCGGCGCCAAATGCGTGATCACCGATAGCGGCGGGGTCCAGAAAGAAGCCTATTTCGCCGGGACTCCCGCGCTCGTCATGATGGAGGACACCGGTTGGCGGGAATTGGTGGAAATGGGCTTTAATACCTTAGTGGATGCGGATAAAGAAAAGATCATCACCGGAGCCTTATCAGAAAAGCCTATCGGAGAGATAACTCCCGGGTTGTTCGGAAACGGGGATGCCGGAAGCCGAATCGCGGGGATAATCGCAGAAGCAGTCGAGCGCTGTTCGTAAATAAAACCATAGGCTATGTTTGGATCGCGCAGTTCCCTTGGTTACTGCGCGATGCCTTATTCTTGAGTTGGGCATAGTCGTGGAAAAATCCTCTGATTCAGTGAATCACTCCAAGACTACCAATCGCTTATCTCTTCGCGAGGTTTCGCAGGCAAAGGCGATCTCGTGGCTACGGAGCGATTCTTCGGGGGAAGACAGGCTTTCTGTCGTTTTATTGCGAATCCGTTCGATAACATCGTCCAAAAGCCGGAAATCGCCGCCGGCATGGAGCCCCTTTTCTTCGGGTATCGTTATCGTTCGCTTTTCTCCGCCATATACCCTGATTTCGATCCAACCACGTTCGAAGTTGCCTTTAAGGTCCCCTCCTGTCCCTAAAATATCGATCTCCCGGGTTTTTTCCGCCGAAAACGCGGTGAGATTGAACACCGCTTGAACCCCGTCAAAATCAAGAATGGCTGTCTGGTGGTCCGCCACATCGTTGTCGCAGAGGAAGACGCATCTTCCATACGGACCGGTCGCCAAAAATTTCTCTTTCTCTTGGTATGTAGCGCCAGGCAAGATATTCCGCGCGATCGCCCAGTCTTCAACCAAATCTAAATAGATCTTTTTCGCGGAATACGGACAATCCCGCTCAATACGGCACGAGAGACAGCGCTCTCCGGCGCCCGTTGGATGGTTTTCTCTCCGGAAATAAACGAGTCCACCCTCGGAATAGACACTCCGACAGGGTTTTCCGATCAGCCAACAGAGTAAGTCCAAATCGTGGCAGCTTTTCGTGAGGATGATCGGCGCCGTCTTATGGCTGTTCGCCCAGTTCCCGCGGACGTAACTGTGCGCCATATGGTAGTATCCGATCCGTTCCGAGAGATGCACCTGTATGATCCGCCCAAGCGCGTTTTCGCTTAGAATCTTCTTAATCGTGGAAAAAAAGGTGGTATACCGGAGCACGTGCGCAACGCTCACCATCCGGCCGGTTTCTTTCGCCACCGCGATGATCTCCCGACACCCTTTCAGTGATGTCGCCATCGGTTTTTCGAGGATGAGGTCGTACCCGTTCTTCATAGCGAAAACGGCGGGTTCGACATGTAGGCGGTCCATCGTAGAGATGATCGCCAGATCAGCTCGTTTTTCAGCTAAAAGCGGTTTCCAGTCGGTAAAACAGTCTTGATCGGTAAGTTGATGGCTTCGCTGAAACCGCTGTAACCGAGTCGCATCCGGGTCCGCTACCGCGACGATCTTCAAAGCGTCTGGCTTAAGCAGCGCATAATCCCCGTAGGCAAGCGTTCCACGATTTCCCGCTCCCGCTAATACCGCCGTTATTGGCCTCATAACAATCACTCCCTCCGTTCATACGGTTATCTATCTTACACGAAATATCCAAAAAATCAACCAAAGGCTTCATGATATAATAAACGCGACAGGCAGCAGGAGGGGTTCGATGACAATAGAAACGTTTTTGGATGTTTTTATGGAAGGTATCTATGTGATACTGTATACGATCGCTCCGACCATGCTTCTCAGTTTGGCTATCGGTCTGTTGATCGGTATCTTCCAAGCGGTCACCCAAATTAACGATCAGACGATATCGTTCGTTCCGAAGGTGTTGGTCGTCTTCTTGTCCTTAGTCATTTTCGGGGGCTGGATCTTCCAGAAGCTTATGGACTATATAGCCGATGTGATGACGTACTATATGAACCTCATATAGAGGATCCGTCGGTGGATTTTGACGTACAGCAGTTCGTTTTTCGGTATTTCCTCTCCTGGTCAGCGATCATCAGCCGTCTCACGGGCTTGATCCTATACTCGCCTTTCTTTGGGGGACACTACTTCCCTCCTTTGATCAAAGTGTTGTTCGTCGTTTTTACCTCGTACATCCTGATTCCGGCCGTTGGGACCCCGATCCCCCTAACCACACCTGTGGGAGATATCGTCCTCATCGAAATGCTCAATTTTACCTTCGGGTTCGCCGCGGGGTTGGTCGCTAATATCTTGTTCTGGGCTGTCGATTTCGCCGGAGATATCTACGGGTACCAGCTCGGTTTTTCGGCCGCAACGATATACGATCCGCAAACTGAGACAGAGAGCGTGATCCTCTCTCAGATGACCTCGATAGGCTTTTTGTTCATGTTTGTCCTGATGAAGGGGCCGCTGATCCTGTTCCAGGTTCTCGTCGAAAGCTTTCGACTGGTTCCGTTGACGATTATGCGAATGGACGCGAATTTTCCGTTGGAGTTTTCCACGCTGATGGGGAATGTGCTGATTTTCGGCCTGCAAATCGGGATTCCAATGATCTTTTTTATGATTTTAGTCACTTTCGTCCTCGGCATTATGTCGAAATTACTGCCCCAGCTGAACGTGTTCATCGTGGGGCTGCCGCTGAAAGTTCTTGTCGGCATGATTATCTTGGTTGGGCTTCTGCCTATCTGGGCAGACGTTGTGGTCCGTTACACGAGGGAGTTAACCGTATGGATGAATCAAATCTTCAAATGGTTTTAGAAGAGATACGGCTGTATATCGACCTTCAGCTCTTCGCGGACCCGGATAAGACAGAAAAGGCGACGCCGCGACGTCGCCAAAAGGCTCGCGAGGAAGGTCAGATCACCTATTCGAAAGACCTGGCCACCGCCGCGGTGTTCATCGGCATTATCGTGTTTTTGCGCTTTATCGTCCCAAAGCTGTACGAAAACCTGACCCGTTTAGTCGTTTTTTATCTATCGTTGCCGAACCTCGGAGATATCGCGGATTTCAAAGACCCTTTTTTGAACCTGTTTATCGAAGGCAAAGATTTTTTCCTCTTTTTAGCCTTTCTCTTGTTAGCCGCCTTCGCGATCGCGCTAATGACCGGTATGCTACAAACGCGGCTCCTCTTTACCTTGAAAGGGATCAAGTTCGACTTGAACAAACTGAACCCGATCAACGGGTTCAAAAGGATGTTTTCTTTACGATCGGTCGTGGAGCTGATAAAAAATATTGGAAAATTGGCCATTCTGGGTATAATAGGTTGGTCATTCATCACCGGCTTATGGAATACCCTGTTTTTGTTGCCGGATTATTCGACGATGGATTCGATGGTTCTGATCGGTGATTCTCTCTATCAGCTGGCTATACGGATCGGTTTCGCCTTGGTCATTCTGGGCTTCGTCGACTACTTCTACCAAAGGTGGGAGTTCGAGCGAAGCATCCGTATGTCAAAACAGGAGATCAAGGACGAGTACAAGAACATCGAAGGGAACCCGCAGATCAAGGCGAAACAGCGGCAGATGATGGCGGAACTGGCGAAGCGCAGGATGATGGAAGAGGTGCCCTCCGCCACCGTTGTCGTAACGAACCCGACCCACTACGCGGTGGCGATCCAATTCGATTTGGATACGATGTCGGCCCCTGTGGTGGTGGCCAAGGGGATCGATTTTATCGCCTTAAGAATCATCGAGATTGCAAAAGAGCACGATGTGCCGATCCACGAAAATCCTCCGCTTGCGAGGAGGTTGTATGAAACGACGGAGATCGGGGAGGAAATACCCGCCGAACTCTACCAAGCGGTCGCCCAAGTCTTGGCCTACGTCTTGAAAACGGTCGGAAAGGTGTGAGTATGAAGTACTTTGACATCATCATAACGTTGCTGATCGTCGGTATCGTCCTGTTGATGATCCTCCCGATACCCACCTTTTTGCTAGACATCTTTCAGATAATCAATATCACCATTTCTCTCGTGATCCTCTTGTCGACCATGTACGTAGGCAACGCGTTGGAATTGTCCTCCTTCCCTTCGATCCTGCTGGTGATCACCTTGTTTCGACTGGCTCTCAACGTCAATTCCACGCGTCTCATTCTCTTGCAGGGTAAAAATTTCGACGGGCGGGTCGTGAAAGCCTTCGGGAATTTCGTCGTTCAAGGCAACTATATCGTCGGTATCATCATTTTCTTAATCCTCGTGATCATCCAGTTCATCGTCATTACCAAGGGATCGGAGCGGATTTCGGAAGTGGCCGCGCGGTTTACCTTGGATGCGATGCCGGGAAAGCAGATGAGCGTGGACGCCGACTATAACGCGGGGCTGATCACCGAAGAAGAGGCGAAAAAACGGAGAAACGACGTGCGCCGCGAGGCAGATTTTTACGGCGCAATGGACGGGGCGAGCAAATTCGTTCGAGGAGACTCCATCGCCGGTATCATCATCGTCTTCGTCAACATCATCGGCGGATTGATCATCGGCGCCGTTCAACAGGGTTTGAGTATAGGAGAGGCCGCGGAAGTTTTCACCCTATTGACCGTCGGAGATGGGCTCGCCGCCCAGATTCCCTCTTTGTTGGTTTCGACGTCCAGCGGTATCTTGGTTTCGAGGGCCGCCTCGGAAGACAACCTGAGTCGAGATATGATGAAGCAGCTGACCTCGGACAATCGCGTGATGTTCCTAACAGGAGGAGTCTTGGTTTTTCTTTCACTGTTCACGCCCCTGCCCACATTTTCCACCCTATTGATCGGCGTGTTGCTCATCGCGATGGGGTTTATGGCCTCTCGAGAAACGAAAAAGCTGGCGCCTGAGACGGGAGGCCCGGGTGGACCGGAACCGGAAGGATTCGCGGGTTTAAAAGGGCCGCCGCCGGGGGAGCCGCGTCCGAAGGGAGAACAGCCGGCGCCCTTTATGACGACCTCCGCGGAGGTCTCCGAGATCATCCAAACGGACACCATCGATGTGGAATTGGGGTATGGCCTGTTACCGCTCGCTGACCCGACGCAAGGGGGAGACCTGCTCGACCGCATCACCCTCGTACGAAAGCAACTCGCCTATGAAATGGGCTTGATCCTCACTCCTATTCGTGTTCGAGACAGCGTTCTCCTAAAGGCGAACGAATATGTGATAAAATTGAAAGGCACGGAAATCGCGCGGTATGAATTGTGGCCGAACCGTTTGTTGGCTATCAACCCGGGTACGGCGAAGGGCATCCTGCCGGGCATTTCCAGTCGTGAACCCGCGTTCAGCTTAGAAGCCTATTGGATAGATGAATCTCAACGGGAATTTGCGATCAACAGCGGGTACACGGTCGTCGACCCGCCGAGCGTTTTCGCCACACATCTGTCCGAGATCATCAAGAAATACGCCCATGAGATTCTGGGGCGCCGAGAGATGAGCTTGCTGATCGACGGATTGAAAGAAAAGTTCTCTTCTTTGGTCAACGAAGTCATACCGGATGGGTTGAAGATGTTCGAAGTCCAGCGGATCCTGCAAAATCTATTAAAGGAGCGCGTTTCGATCCGCAATATGCCCTTGATTTTCGAAACGTTGACCGAGCACATCGATAAGACGAAGGATATCGATTATCTCACAGAATACGTCAGACGGGGGTTAAAGCGCCAGATCGTTTTGGACGCACGGTCCGACGACGGGGCTTTGCATGCGGTGGGATTGGATCCGTCTTTGGAACGGCAGTTGGTGAATTCGATCCGCGAAACCCCGGAAGAACGGTACCTGGCGATAGACCCGGAGATGTTGAAAAAACTGGAGGGAACTCTGTCGAACGCCTTGGAGAAAGCGATGAAAAAGGGATTTATGCCGATCGTCGTCTGTTCCGGGTCGATTCGATACTATCTGAAGCGAAGTATCGAAAGGGCGTTACCCGGCGTTATCGTTCTGGCATACGAAGAACTCGTCGAGGACATCCCTTTTTCGGTGGAAGCGGTGATTAACCTGTGAAAATCAAAAAGTACGTCGTCGAAGATGTCAAGGACGCGCTCAAACAAATTAAAAGAGACCTTGGCGAAGACGCGGTTATACTCGGCACGCGAAAGTTCAAGTCCGGCGGATTTTTGGGATTCGGGAGCAGAACCAAGTACGAGGTGACCGCCGTCGCCGAAGAGAAGAAAGAAGAAATCAAATCGAAGACCCCGCCAAAAGATGAGGAATGGATCGACAGCAAAAAACTCTATGAACTGAAACGCATCCTGTCGAAAAATGTCCAGGCACAAGCGGAGACGTCACCTTCTCCGAAGGAACGACCTAAGACGCCGAGCGTGCCGTCAACCGGGTATTCGGTGGGGCTTCCCAAGATCGAAAAGGTGGATGAGGACTCCTCTTTTACGAGACTGTCCGGAGTTCCCGCAACGGAGTGGGGGGGAGGCGATGACGCGGGCGCCCGTGACGTGTCGGGGCTTCGGAAGGATATGTTGGCGATGAAACGGATGATCCAGGACTTGAGCGTCAAGATAGGGAAAGAACACTATCTCCCAGGCCTTCCGGAGCGGTTTCGCAGGATCTATGAAGCGCTGATCGACCAAGAGGTTAATCAGGACTTGTCCAGAAGAATGGTGGAGTCCTTGCGCATCGTCACGAATGACGGGATGGACAACACGATGGAGGTGGAAAGGAAGTTTTCGGAAGTTTTATCTCCAGCCATAAGAACCGATAATTTTATCAAGAACCACGAAAAAGGGGATATCCTGTTCTTCATCGGCCCGACGGGCGTGGGGAAGACCACCACGTTGACCAAAATCGCCGCGATGCTGTCCCTCGAGATGCGAAAACGAATCGGCATTCTAACGATCGACACCTACCGGATCGCGGCCGTTGACCAGCTGAAAACCAGCGCGGACATTATGGGTATCGGCGTGGGTGTCGCTTATAACCCGAAAGAACTATCGATGCTACTGGAACGGTTTAAAGACTTCGACCTCGTGCTCGTGGACACCGCGGGAAGGAATCAGAAGAACGAACTGCAGATGAACGAATTGAGCCGATACCTGCAAATCGTCAATCCGAAGTATAAGCTGCTGACGATGAGCATGAACACGCGCTCGAAAGATATGTACAGCATTATCGAGCATTTTTCGGTGATCGCGCCCACCCATCTGATTCTGACGAAGATGGATGAAACCTCCGTCTACGGGTCATTTCTTGAACTGAGTAGCCGATACGACATTCCGGTATGCTTCATCACGAACGGCCAGAGGATTCCAGAAGATATCATGATAGCGGACTCGAAACGGTTGGCTTCGTTTATCGTGAAAGAGGTGCTGACTAATGCCAGACCAGTTGGAAACGCTTAAAAAGGTTGTAGCAGCTAAAAATTTCGAAATCATCGTCGTTGCCAGCGGAAAAGGCGGGGTTGGGAAAAGCGTGATCGCCGCGAACTTTGCGGTGGCGTTGGCGAAAAATCAGAAGAGCGTCCTGCTTTTCGACGCTGACGTGGGTTTCGCGAATGTGGATATTCTATTGGGGTTAACGACCAAAAACACCCTACGCGACTATCTCGTGGGAAAGATGGAACTCAAAGACGTGCTATACCCGACCAGCTATGGCATTTGGCTCCTGAGTAGCGGAACGGATGTGGGCGATCTGATCGCTTTTCGAAACGAGTCGAAACTGCGACTTATGGACGATTTCTTGAAACTCGTCGTGGATATGGACTATGCGGTGGTGGATACAGGCGCCGGGTTCAACGAAGAGCTCGTCGCTTTTTATCAGGCAGCGGACAAACTGTTTTTGGTTACGACGCCTGAACCCACCGCGCTCATCAACGTTTACACCCTGGCGAAGGTGTTGGCCACGAAAGGGATTTTTCCGGAGCTGTACCTCATTATGAATCAATCGCGAAACACGAGTAAAGACACGCAGGTGCTCGAACGGTTCTCTTATGTTCTAGAAAAATTCGCGGGCTGGACGATAGCCGAAAAGTTGATCGTGAGGGAGGATTCTGGCGTGAGCGCTAGCGTTTTAAAACAGGCTCCTTTCATCGAAACTCAAAGGCATTCCCAGCCGGCTCAAGCGATATTGCGCTTGTCGAAGATGATTCTCAAAAGCCAGTATAAGGAAGACGAAGAGCCCAATGGCTTTTTCGTAAAGTTCAAAAAGCTCTTCGGGATCAAGTAGGGGCACGATGATCCTTATCCAGAATTTAAGCAAGCTGTTGAAGCTCAGCTGTTGGAAATCGATGCTGGAATTACCGGGCCGCTCCTTATTCTGCGTTTTTTTGGGCACGTACAAAGACCTCCTTCTGTTCGAAAGCCGGGTATTCCAAATCAGCGCCGATTTGCGAAACGACAGTGAAATCGTCTATCAAATCTTTCTCCCTCTGGGTATCATCAAGGGGGAGGGACGACTGAAGGAGCAAATGGTCAAAGACGACCCCGTATATGGTAAAGTAAAAAGGTTATTGGTGTCTCCGGGACAAACGATGGTTTCTCAGAAGAGGAATTACAAACGTTACTTTTTGATAGAAAAAGGAACCTTCGAATCACGGGGAGAGTCGAGGCAGGTAATCGTTAAAGACGTTTCGATGGCCGGTATTGGGGTCTCTTGCCAGAACCGTTTGTTAGCGGAAGAAGGGACGATCCGTATCTTCGGCATACAACGTCCGTTTCACGTTAAGAAAGCCTATGAATTCACCAACTACAACTTTTTCGAGTACGGGTTCTTGCTCCGACTGGCGGATGAAGAGCAAAAGAATGAACTAAAAAAGAAACTCCTCGTGTTTCACCAGAAGCTCGCGAAACTGGGTGTTTCTCATTAGGTAGGGAAAGGATGGCATACTTCAATACGCAGATCAAAGCAAGCGAAGGGCTAAGAATTGGGAAGCCGCTGATCATCGACGTATCCGACCCTCTGTTGGAGGGCGTATACAAGAGCAGCATCTATGACATCGATTTCAACAAAAAGGTGATGAAAATCGGGATGCCGAGCTCTCAAGGTCAGTTCGTCCCGTTGCCCGCCGGAACGCGCCTATACGTGAAGATGGTGGATAAAAGCTCTATGTACGTTTTCCAGAGTATGGTGATATCCTACGAGAAGGATCAAGAAGGATTCTTGGTGACGTACATCCTTTTTCCGGACAACCTGCGGAAGATACAAAGGCGCCAGTTCGTTCGGGTCCCGTTCTTCGTGGAGGGCGATTTCATCCGTTTGAAAACAAATGAGACTCATAAATTCATTACGAAAGACTTGAGCGCCGGAGGATTGCTGATGGTGTCGCCCTGTGAAATGACGGTTTCGGAGAAGGTGGTCGTGAATATGGTTGTTTGCGAATCCATCACCTTGGACGGGGTTACCTCACAGATTGTCAGGAGCGATCGCAATGTCCAAACGAAACACTGGATCTACGGGGTGGAGTTCAAGGATCTTCCTCGTTCGATCGAAGACCGAATCGTCCGGTATGTCTTCGTTTTAGAACAGGAATATCGAAAAAAAATTAAGGAAGAAGGAGCGAATCCTTGATGTCGTACTATGCACAACTGTCGCCTCAACACTTAGATGTGTTGAAAGAGATCGGCAACATAGGAACGGGGAACGGGGCCACCGCGCTTTCTATGATGACGGGTAAAAAGGTGGAGATAAAAGTCCCCAGCGTCTCTGTAATCGAGTTTTCTCGGATTCCCTTATTTTTTAAAGACCCCGAAAAAGTGACCGTAGGCATACAGCTGGGATTTCATGAGGAGTTGAATGGAAAACTCCTCCTGCTTTTTGATTCCGAGCCCGGTCGAAGGTTGCTGGAGCTGTTGATCGGATTCGTGAACGAAGACCTCACGACAATGGACGAAATGCAGCGATCGGTTTTCAGCGAGATTGGCAACATCGTTTGCGGTTCCTATCTCGTGTCGCTTACGCAGTTTACGAATCTGTTCGTGAACTCCGAAGTTCCTCAAATCACCGTTGATATGGTCTCCGGTATCGTCGCGGAATCGTGCTTAGAGTATGCCGAAGAAGAGGATCACACGATTCTCATCGAGACCAACTTCCAGATCGAGGGTCAGCAGAATGTGGAGGCCTTTCTGTTTTTGATATTGAAACCCGAATCCGTGAAAAAATTGCTTGAATCGCTTGGAATGTGAGCACTATGGAAGAAAAAGCAATCATTGGCATCGGAGAGTACAAATCGGGTAAGAACCCTCTGGTTCTCGTCACCTTGGGCCTCGGCTCTTGCGTGGGAGTATGCATCAGGGACCCTGCCAAAGGAGTTGGCGGTCTGATTCACGTTATGCTCCCGGAAAGTGGCGGAAAAGAAGTCTCGAAACCTGGTAAATATGCGGATTCCGGCATTGAGGTTTTGTTAAAAGAGATGGGAGCTTTAGGAGCGAACTTAAGTAAACTCGAGGCGAAGATAGCCGGCGGCGCAGCGATGTTTAAATCCACCGGATCGTCAATGGAAGTGGGGAAAAGAAACACCGAAGCCGTGAAAAACGTACTCGCCCAGAAAAAAATCCGTCTATTAAGTGAAGACACCGGCGGTACCCGCGCCAGGAGTATAGAGTATAATATCCAAACGGGGATCCTTCAGATACGAAAAGTGGGAGGGGGAGAAAAGACCGAGATTCTAGAGCTGTAGGCGGAGAGCGGGCACTAAATGATTCCATACGATAAGGAAGGGCAGCAGTGTGATCAAAAACAAGCGTCTCGATTCTTCATACAGCCAAAATAGGCTCACAAAAGACCAACTCATACAAATGATTCTGCCCAAAATTAAAGCGCTGGCCTCAAACGTGAAATCGACCTTGCCGAAGAGCGTAGAGGTTTCGGACCTCGTTCAGGAGGGGGTCGTCGCGCTTATCAACGCATTCGATCGCTACGACGAAACCAAAGGCGCGAGCTTCACCACATTCGCGCTCACGCGGGTTAAAGGGGCAATGTACGATTACTTGCGAAGTATCGATTGGTTGCCCCGTAAAACGCGCCGGCAGATTAAGGAAATCGAGAAAGCCTACTTCGAATTAGAGGCGAAGAACGGAGCGACGCCCACGGAAGAAGAGATCGCCGAATACCTGAAACTCCCGTTGGAAGAGGTACAAACCACCCGTATGGATATGAACTGCAAGCAAATATTGGATTTGGACAACTACCTCAGCCCCGATGAGACCGATTTTACCGAAACGATCGTCAGCGAGGAGTTGAATCCGGAACAGCAGTTTGAAAAAGACGAAAGGCGCGACCGTTTGAAAAGCTTTATTTCAAGCCTCACCGAAAGAGAGCAGCTCGCTATTTCGCTTTACTATATCGAAGAGCTCAACTTGAAAGAAATCGCCCTCGTGTTCGGCGTTACCGAGTCGAGGGTTTCGCAAATAATGAGTAAGGCCTTGAGAACGTTAAAACATAGGATCGAAGAAGCGGAAGCGGAAGAGCGCAGACAGTTTTTTTAACCGGCACAGAAAGGAGGAGTCATGATGACGGGACCGCTTGAGATGCAAACCTCTTTTGTCAAGCCTGCCGAAGCGGCGCAAAGCGTCAGCCGTCAGCTGATCACCCAAGAGGCCGCCCAACAGGCGTTGGCTTCCGAGATGTCGAAAAAAACCAAAGAATCGACGCACACGACCCCTGCCGCGCAAAAGGCAGAGCAGGAGGGCGTCAAGCACTCTACCGACCAAGAACAAGGGGCAGCGCAAGGAGAACTATCCCGAAAGAAAAAGGAAGAAGAGAAACAGCCCCCCAAAAAGCCCGAAGACGATTATCGGGGCCATTTCTTGGACGTGCGCGGTTGAGAACATCCCTAGCTGTTCAAAGCTAAAGGAGCCCTAGTATGGCAGATGTTGCCTCGGTATTCGGGTATTTAGGAATCGAAAAGAAGAGTGACGAAACCTATGTCGGCGGGATCCTCATCTCCGACTATTACGGTATCCCCGTCGAATTTAAGTATACGGAACCGATCAAACCGACTAACCTTCAAAAAATCTTGTACGGCAAGTCCATCGAGAAGTATCTGACCGTGGACGTTCTTTCCAAAAAGTTGATCATCAGCATTCAAGAGAAACCCCGTTTCATCCTGGTTCGTGATATGACCTTGCTACAAACCCAATCGAAGTACCCGCTCATCTTTTTGGAGTCTATTAAGAAGGAAACGACGGATGCGGACGCCACCGATGATCGGTACCGTTCGGATATGATCGGGAAAGAGTACAAGATCGTCTATGTCAATAACTTAACTTCCGACGAACACCAATGGCTGACCACCATCTCCAAAGAGATCGATATCCTCGAACCGTTTTCTCGCCTTAAGGAGGCTCTGGATTACGTTTGTTCGATAAAATAAAAGACTTTTTCAAAGACTTGGCGGACTCCGTAAAAAAAGAAACCGGCGCGATCTCCGTTTTAGGAACCGACTTCGAATTCGACACCGGTATTGGCGACATCTATGCGCCGTTAACCGACGCGATTGCTCTAGAAGGCTTTCACGCCTATGGAACCGAGTTGAAGATCACCGATCTCGAGGAGTACTCCGACGCCCTATGCGTGGTCAAAGGTTTCAACGAGGAAACCGTCGGACGCTTCGACCGAATCGTCAAAACAGCCGTTTTCACAGAGGAGGCTTCTGTTTCTTCGATAGAACCGCCGGGAAAAGAGGTCGCGCTCAGGGATTTCACGCCTGCCGGAACCGACACGAGGGTCTACGACGAGAGTCCGGAAGACACCTCCCTATCGATGGAGCAAATCCTCTCCTTCCCCCTCTACGTCGTTCGCGGAATCTCCGTTTACTCGGAAGAGCCGTTGGAAGCCCCAGGGTTGAGAAGCGAAGGGCTTTTCGCGTCTATCAAGACGAACGCGTCGGATCGGATTATTGCGCGATTCCCGATGAAACGGTCCTCGGTCTCACGTGAGAACTATTCCACTAGCAACATCAAGAACGCGCTGTCTTTCATCCTCGATCGAATAGACCACAAACCCCGTTTGAAATGGGTCGGGATATTTCGTGATGTGCCGATCAACAGGATCAAGCAGCTCACCTTCCACGAATCCACGCTCTCTTTCACCTTGTACAGTTTCGACCGTCGTTCCATATACATTTTGGATGTGTTGGCGGTCTTCGATGAAGTGACGGAAAAATACCATATCGCGCCCATCGTTCGAGGATAGCGAGGAGAAACAAGATGGACTGCGCCATAGAGAAGCTCCCATTAACGGGAAAACACACGGCTTATCTGAAAACAGACCTTCACGACGACTTTCTCAAGCGGTTGATCTCACGATTACACTCCCTATCGAAGCCCTGGGTTATCGCTTTCGAAGATATGAAGTCGCTTCAAGACTTCGGGAGCCTGGACTCGCCCCAAGACCTTTGCCTATTCCCCCCTTTCGATCTGCTGCCCTTCGAACAGGTGGAAGGGTCGATACCGACGCTCAAAAACCGGATGAAAACCTTATATCGTCTGGGCAGCTTTGAACGCTTCAACGGCGGGATACTGACGACGATTCCGACACTGCTTCAAAAGATCGTCGACCCGCGCCTTCTGGTCACAAGCTCTCTGACCTTCAAAAAGGGAGGGTATATCACAGGGGACGGGAGACCACGATATGATCGGGAATCCGTTATCCAACACCTCACGGAAAGCGGATACCGCCGAGTCTATACCGTCGAAAACCTAGGCGAGTTTTCCGCGCGTGGGTTCATCCTGGACTTTTTTTCGCTGCTAGATGACTTTCCAACACGCATCGAATTCTTCGACGACGAGGTCAGCGACGTGCGCTTCTTCGATCCTCAAACCCAGCTGAGCTTGCCGAGAGGGGTAGACTCGACGGAGGGATGTCAGCGGCAGGAAGGCGAACGCCTCATTCCTCCCTTTCGCGAGACCTTCTTCAAAGAAGAGAATTTGGAATGTTTCCGGAATCGTATCGCGGACCTGAAAAAGAGATACCCGAACAGCCTCTTCTTGGGCACCTTAGAGCAAAAACCGGATCGATTCCCCACACTTGGCGGTATGTTGCTCCCCACACAACGCGCCTTAGTCAATCTCTTGCCTAAGGACACGGTCTTTTTTTACGTTCGGCTCTCTCAAGCCCTCGAACGATTCCGCGCTTACGAGAAAGAGCTCTTCGACATTTACCCTCAAGCGGAGTACAAAGAAATATACCTCAAGTACCTTCGGGTATCGGAAAGCGCCCTGCTGTCCAGGGAGAACGTTACGGTTCTGACGGAATCGAGAGGTCCGTCCGTAAGCCTGGGGGATCAGGCCGCCCTTTTCGCGGACTACACCGTTTCTTCGGACGGTTTGGCTCCCGTCAAGCGAAAAAGCCAAACGAGCGCTTTCCTAGAATATCCAAGCCAAATAATCGCCTCGTCCGAAGACCTAGAAAAAGGGGATTTAATCGTTCACGAAGACTTCGGGATCGGTCGTTATCAAGGGAACGAGGTGATCAGCAATTACGCTGGGACCCGCGAGTATCTGAAGATCGAATACGCGGATCAGGTGAATATCTTCGTGCCCGTAGAAAATTTGGATCGGGTGCATCAGTATATCGGGGATGAGACACTCGTCGGATTGACACGGCTGAAAGGCAACGGGTGGATCAGGACCCGGAACAAAGTGCGAGAGGATATCGAAGAAAAGGTAGAGGAGCTCATCCAACTCTACGCGATTCGCAAAGCCACCACGAAGCCACCCGTTTTCGGAGACTTCGAGCTGGAATCCAAATTCGCCGCGTCTTTCCCGTATGTGGAGACGAAGCCCCAAGCACGCTCGATCGAAGACGTTTATCACGATTTGGCCCGAGAGTATCCGATGGACCGGCTGATCTTTGGCGATGCGGGGTCGGGGAAGACAGAAATCGCGATGCGGGCCGCCTTCCGAATGGCGCTCAACGGGAAGCAAACGGCGATGCTCGTTCCGACAACGATCCTTTCGAAACAGCATTATGAGACCTTTTCCGAACGGTTTTCAGCATATGGGGCGAAGGTCATTCTGATCAATCGCTTCGTCACAGAAAAGGAGCGAAAATTGGCGCTCTCGATGATCGCGGACGGATCCGCCGACGTGATCATCGGTACACATAGCCTCCTCTCTTCACGGATTAAGTACAAAGATTTGGGCCTCTTGATCATCGACGAAGAACAAAAGTTCGGAGTCGCACAGAAAGAAAAGATAAAAAAGAAGAAAACGGAAGTCGATGTGTTGACCCTCAGCGCTACTCCGATCCCACGGACACTTTATATGGGCTTCTCCGGCGTCAAAGAGATGTCGGTCGTCGACACGCTTCCCCCCGGGCGCCTGCCGGTTGAAGTGCTGGTGGCCCCTTGGGAGGAACGCATCGTGAAGACGGCGATCTTAAGGGAACTATCGCGGGGCGGCCAAGTGATCTACGTTCACAACCGTGTCGAGGATATCTCCGAATCACTGGACCAAGTACGGGCGCTCGTACCGGAAGCGAATGTAGGCCTCGCCCACGGTCAGATGAAGAAATCGATCTTCGAACAGACTATCCGGGAATTTTACGAAGGCCAGATAGATATCCTGGTTTGTACGACGATCATCGAGAGCGGCGTCGACATCCCGAACGCCAACACCCTGGTCATCGACGATGCCCAACGATACGGGTTGTCCCAGCTGTACCAGCTGAGAGGAAGGGTGGGGCGGAGCGATCGGCGCGCCTACGCCTACTTTTTGTATCCCAAACTTGGCCGCCTGCTTCCGGAAAGCCGTTCTCGGTTGGACGCCATACAAACCTTTTCCGGAGCGGGAAGCGGTTTGCAACTCGCTCTTCGGGATATGGAGATCCGAGGTATCGGCAATCTTTTGGGGTTCGAGCAACACGGCAACATCAACACCGTCGGGCTTCACTTGTACCGCGAGATGCTGGACGCTGCGTTGGTAAAACGCGGGTTGAAAGAAGAAAAGAAAACAAAAGAGGAGCCCGAAGAGACCATCCGGGTGGAGATCAAAGGATTCCCGCTCAACTGTGTGCTCACCGACCTCTATATCGCGAGTCAGATCGAGCGTATGAAGATCTACAGGAAGATCGCCCTCTCTCGAACTTCCGCAGACATAGAGGCCGTGGAACTCGAGCTAGTCGACCGCTTCGGCCCGTTAGAGCCCAACGCTCGCGAACTGCTCCTCTATTCGCGAATCCGGATACTGGCGGACGCTTTAGGTATTAAAAGCATAGAATCACTCAAACGCTCGCGCAACGTGCGCCTCGCCTTCATCGACAGACTCGCCCTCGAGAGGTTCGAATGGGGATCGCTTCGGGGCTTTTCGAACGTGGAAGGATTGGAAGTGTGGCTCTTCGAAATCGATCCCCGCCACATCGCGCAGCTGTTTGAAGACAACGTGAGTCGTCGGGGTCTTTGATCTGCCAATCCCCGATCGAGTGTGATGCGCGATGGTTTCGCGACGATCCGGTACGTGATGGGATCCATTAAATCGAGTCATAAATACGTCTTAGTCGTGTTAACTGAGTGGTGTGTATCGGATGGAAAAAGGCGCCAAATCCAAAAAGGAGGGATTTGTGTGGCAAAGAAAACTATAGTTTATCTTGCGCTTCTCGTATTGGCAACGGCTCTGTTTGCGGGGTGGACGATAGAATTCGGTTTTGGACCGATCGTCGTGACCCCGCAACCGCAACCGCAACCACAACCACAACCCGTATATCCGTATCCGTATCCCTACCCCTATCCTTACCCCACACCACCTCCCGCAGGTGGGATCAGGTTGGGCATCTCCACCGTCGACAACAACGGCTACGGTGTGTTAGTCACAGAAGTGTTACCCGGATACCCGGCTTATGGCCAGCTGTTCCCAGGAGATATCATACGGTCGGTACAAATCTTGCAAGGGCAAGTGATGGTTTACAACAACTATGTGCAGGCTTACGGTTTTTACGGCTATCCGCAGACGCCGAGCGGCGTTTGGGTTTACTCCTCCACGCAATTGCAGTCGATGATTCTGAGCGCTCCGTGGAATTCTTCGATCATTTTATGGATTCAGCGGTACGGTTCTCCTATGATGCTGGTGATTCAACTGGTGAACGCCAACAGTCCTCCCATCTTCTTTTCCATCAATCCTTGAGTCTGCACGCGATAGAAGGGAAGGCTCCGTTTTAGCGAGAAAGGAGCCTTCTCTTTTTTCTATGCTATAATCGTTCATCGGCTTGACCGTCGTCGCCGAAACCGATCGCGCAAGATGTGGGAGAATCTACGATGGAACAAACACCTCAGGAAGTGGTAGACCGTTTGGTCAACGAAAAAGGCTTGGACGCTTTGGACGGGTTAATGGATCTCATCAAGAGCTCTGAAGATGCCGAAGTCCTGTCGATCGTCCAGGAAGCTCTGGTTCGGCTCGGATCGGCCGCTAAACCGCGGATACTGGAGTTTTTGGAGAAAGAAACGCTCGAGAGCGCCTCTTTACCGGGATTACTGATCCTTGTCGAGACCCTTGGCGATATCGGCGCTAGAGGAGACATCCCGGTCCTTTACTCCTACCTCAAGCTGTTCGAGCAAGAGATCGACCAGCTCTATGTCTATGAAGCCATCGCCAAGCTGGGGGGAGGAAAGGAATTACTCAGCCTTCTGGAATTGCTCCTGTTTGAAGACGAGGAGAAGGACCTCCTGCGAGATCATATCATCCTGATCCTTTCGTACATCCGTGACCGGCAAGCGTTGAGCTTCCTTGTGAGACTGCACGCGCTCAACGATTCCAACGGAGAACAGGAGGAGCTGATCCTATTGAGTGTGATGAGCCTGCTCACGCAAAACCCTGCGTGGGTAGGAGAACTGAACGCCAGCTCCGAAGGTCGGAAGATTATGGAGAAGCTTTCAGCGAAGATCAAAGGGCAGATAGACGAAAGCGTCACACAGAGAGAGAACCCCCTATGAAGATATTGCTAGCGACCACCAACCGTTTTAAGGTGCGAGAGATCACAGAGATCATTCCAGATGTCGAGTTTCTCGCCATTAGCGATTTCACGGATCATTGGGAGGTCGAAGAAGTGGGCGCGACATTTGAAGAAAACTCTCTTCTGAAAGCGAAGACCGCCGCGCATTACTTCGGAATCATCTCGATCGCAGACGACTCCGGTTTGGAGATACCGATTTTGAGCTACTTCCCGGGGGTACAGTCTTCCCGGTTTTTAGAAGACCGCCCTTTCGAAGAGAAGATGAAGGCCGTTCTCGAACGTATGTCCTCTTTCGACAAACCGGAAGAGCGCGTGGCCCGTTTTCGAACGGTCGCCACCTACTATGACCCGCTGACTGGGCAATCGCTCAGCGCCGAAGGGGTGGTGGAAGGAAGCATTGCCGAACGGATCTCCGGAGACAATGGATTCGGCTACGATCCCATCTTCATCCCCAAAGGCTTTGACAGCACCTTCGGCGAGTTGACAGACGTCATCAAGAATAACTTTAGCCATCGCTCACGCGCCTTTCACAAACTCTTTGAACGGATAAAATCGGAAGCGCTGCCTTGAAGCGCACCACGATCTTCCTGACGCGACACGCCTCTACCCTATGGAACGAGGAAGCCCGATTTCAAGGCAGCCTGAACAGCCCGCTCAGTTTAAAAGGAAGGGATCAAGCCCGCCAGCTGGGACTGGTGATCCGGGAGTTGTCGCCTGAGGTCTTGTGCACTTCGACGCAATTGAGGTCTCAAGAAACGGGGGCCATCGCTTTGGAAGCCGCGGGGCTATCGCTATCGATCGACCGGTATCCGGAACTCAACGAGATCAGTTTAGGCTATTGGGAAGGGAAAACGGCCGCTTGGGTGAAAGAGCGAGACGCCGAGGTCTTCAAAGAATACGTACAAAACCCGCAAACCTTCAAACACCCGAATGGGGAAGGGTTTCAGGATGTCCTCTCGCGGGCCTTGGCAGGGATGGAAAAGATACTTGAAATCCATTCCGGGAAACGCGTTTGGGTCATCACCCACGGGTTCGTGTTGATCGCATTGCTCATCTATCTGCGAAACATCCCGGCGGAGCATTACGCATTGAAAATGCGCCTTCCTGGGAATGCGGAAGTGCTCCATACCACTTGGCTTCGCTGAGTGTGGGTCAAGTTATGGGGTGACATAACTAAGAGGTTCATCGCGGGGTAACCAGCGGGCTGACTTCTTGTGGGTTATCGCGGGGTAAGTGGTTTTTTACGACCCCACGATACGCCTTTTAGTTTTTTAAAACGTCGCGATCAGCTCACATAAAAGCGCATCGCGCCGTCGCATAAAGAAGAAGCGCTTACGCCGCGATGGTGCGCCTCGGAACGCCGAACTTTAGTTCGGCATGTTTTAGAAAAGTAAAAGATGGTTCCGCACAGAGAACGCAGAGAACACAGTGGAAACATAAACCTGGTGTTGACTCTCGAAAACACATCTCTTCTTTGTGCCCTCCGTGCCCTCCGTTTGAGCTTTTTTTCAAGAGATGCCAACTTAAAAGTTGGCGTTCCCAGCCTATGAAGTCTCGCGATCCGTCTATGTAATTAGCGCTTACGTCGCGATGGTGCGCCTGGGAACGCCGAACTTTAGTTCGGCATGTTTTAGGAAAGTGAAAGATGGTTCCGCACAGAGAACGCAGAGAACACAGTGGAAGCATAAACCTGGTGTTGACTCTCGAAAACACATCTCTTCTTTGTGCCCTCCGTGCCCTCCGTGCCCTCGGTGTGAGCTTTTTTTCAAGAGATGCCAACTTAAAAGTTGGCGTTCCCAGCCTATGAAGTCTCGCGGTCCGTCTTTGTACTTAGCGCTTACGCCGCGATGCTCATGTGGGTTATCGCGGGGTAAGTGGTTTTTACGACCCCGCGATCCGCACTGTAGTTTTTCTCTTTTTTGACAACATGCCGCACTAAAGTGCGGCGTTCCCAGGCGTTCCCAGCCTATGAAGTCTCGCGATCCGTCTTTGTACTTAGCGCTTACGCCACGATGCTCATGTGGGTTATCGCGGGGTAAGTGGTTTTTACGACCCCGCGATCCGCTCTGTAGTTTTTCTCTTTATTGAAAACGGCTCTTCGATACATTACTTGAAGCCCATTGATCATCCGAGAAATACAAAGTAACATAAGAGGAATAAATAATTCGATAGATGGCCGATTGTGCGATTAGAGCGGATTAGTTAAACGGTCTTAAGGTCTAAAGAATTATTACGATAGAAGATGTTAATTATTGATATCTCGTAAATTGTCGAAGAGCCTTGAAAACATGCCGCACTAAAGTGCGGCGTTCCCAGGGTGTTCCCAGCCCACGAAGTCTCGCGATCCGTCTTTGTACAAAGCGCTTACGCCGCGTTGACCACGCGGACTAAAAAACGTGCGACCGCTTCTGGCCTTGTTTCTTGAGTACATTCAATTGCTTCCCACATACGGCCCATCAAATCGTGTTCAAGACCTTTGTAGGACTCTCTACATTAAATGCTTCTTTAACTCTTCCTCGTTTTTCATATCGATTAGCTCAAGGCCCAAGGAGTCAAGTTGCTCTATTGTAAGGGACTTCAGCTTTTCGAAATGCTTTTGCGAGACTTTAGGGAATTTTTTGGATATTAGTTTCCAAAGGAGTTCTTCCCGGCCTTCTTCTCGGCCTTCTTCTCTGCCTTTCATAATTCCTTTTTCCATTCCTTCTTGTCTTAGCATATCCGCGATTGTTTGCATCTTTTCGCTCCTTTCTTCTGATACCATTTTCATCAGTTCTGACAATTGTTGGAAATTCTCACCGCCCATCGTATCGAACAGGTAGATCGTACAGACCTGGAAAAACCGTTCATTCGCTTCTGTCCACGACAATTCCGAAATCGTCACTGCGACTCGGAGCATCACTTCTCGAATCGCTTCTTTTCCCTCGAGCGATCTCATTCTTAGTACGTCCAAATAGATTCGAAGCCGTTTCGCCCCTTTGACCTCTTCTTCTCTCAATGACGAAATTTCAAACAGTTCATATTTATAGTCTGGGATGTAGTCTTTCAAATCCCCGTCCATACTGTCGCTGTTTGAAAAGCGATTCGAAAACCATTGCGGCGCTTCCCATTTCTCCCTCCCCTGGTAGAAAACCACGGGTAGAATCACTGGTAGAGGACGCGGTACTGTCTTCTTCCATATGGAGGTCATATACCCCAGGAGTTGTAGGCTCACGTGTTTGTCAACCTTGCTTTTGTGTTCGAACAGCAGATAGACATACGCCTCTTCCTGTTGCATCTTCACCCGAAAGAGCAGATCGAATAAGTATTCCGAGAGGTCTTTCTCGACGTAACTGTCTTTTTCTATCGTTATCGATTCGGGATCGATTAACCGGACGATCTTCGGAGGTAGATAGTGTTGGAGGAAGGACTTCGCGGTTTCTATATCCCCCAAGACTTCTTTAAAAAATCTGTCGTGTGACTTACTGATTTTCTCCACGGGTATCCCTCCAGAATAAAGTCTCATCGGTATTATACCTCAAAGGCGGGGGTTTCCAAAAAGCCCGCGTGGGTCAAGTTATGGGGTGACATAACTAAAAGGCTCATCGCGGGGTAACCAGAAAGCTGACTTCGTAAGCCCACGAAGTCTCGTGATACGCTCTTTCTCCTTCTCAAATGCGTATCGCGCCGTCGCAGAAAGAAGAAGCACTTACGACGCGATTACTAGATGGACAAAAACCGTGCGATCGTTTCTGGCCTTGTTTCTTGAGTACACCACATAACTTGACCCACACCGTGCCGGAGCGTGGGTATCATATCGGGGCGAAGGAGCGCCACGTTTCGGATCCGCTGGCCTTTCATTCTCAAACAACGAAATCTTGCAGAGCGTAAACGAGGTGAGCGGATCGTACACGGATCGTCGCCCCTTTCCGTCTATAAAGATAACGCTTTTTAAAATGGAGGAGGAACGATGAGACGCACCCCTTTTTTTCTCTGTCTGATTGGGTTGTTGTTGACCGCGTGTATGGTGGCGAAAAGTCCGGAACCTTCTACCGAGGAGCCCATCTTTATAGAGGATTATACGGAAGAGATAGACTTCGTAGACCAGGAAGGAGCCCTATCGGCCCAGTGGGAAGATGCCGTCGATATTCCCACAATGATGGAGGGAGAAATATCTGCGCGATTTCCCCAATACAACCCAATCGGGGCAAGCGATTTCGTATTGAGGTTGAACACGATTTTTTACGAGGCGGCTTACGCCCTTCTTCAACCCGCCAGTTCCGAGCCAACGGTCTATATATGCGATTACCGAACGACCTATCAGTCACCGCGGCTGACGAGTTTTCGTTACGAATACTATACCTATCAGTACCCCGCAGCGCACGGGTTGAGCGCTTGTTCGGGTTTCACCATCGATTGGGAGCGAGAGGAGATCTTACCTCTACACGCGTTTTTCGGCGCGCATCCGATGTGGAAAGAGGTGATCAACGACTGTATGCGCGCCTACCTGCACGAAGAAGAGATCACCCTGTTCGATGCCGCTGCCTTCGAAGGGGTCACGGAAGACCAAACTTTCTACTTGACAGACACGGCCTTCGTGTTGGTCTATCCACCTTATCTATACACTCCGGGAGCCCTAGGTATTTTGGAGATACCGGTCCCTTTCGTCGCCGTCGCGTCTCAATTACGGGAGGAATATCGATATACCCTGCTTCCCGAGCTGGATTTGGCGGACACGGAGAAGGCTGAGCAGGAAGGATAATTCCCGCCTTTTCGCAAACCGAATACCCGGCTTTATGGTATACTAATATCGGAAAGAACAAGCAATTACCTACTCCTGGGGGTGTTCGTATGGATACAACAAAGAAAGGCCGGGTCGTGAGCATTATAGGACCGGTGGTCGATGTTCGCTTCGAGCACGGTTCGCTTCCTGAAATATTCAATGCTTTGGAAATCTTCAACCCCGAGTCGGGCGCCACTCTGGTACTCGAAGTCGAGCAGCTGATCGGCGATAATACCGTTCGAACGGTGGCCTTGGATTCGACCGATGGATTGGTCAGAGATGCAGAGGTGATCGACACGGGCGCGCCGATTCGTGTTCCGGTTGGGTCAAAAGCGATGGGAAGGATGTTCAATCTGCTAGGGAACCCAATAGACGAAAGAGGACCCGTAGATATTCAAGAACGCTGGCCTATCCATCGTCCCGCTCCTTCCATCAAAGAACAGTCTACCGAGATAGAGATATTGGAGACCGGTATCAAGGTCATCGATCTGGTCGCCCCTTTCCCGAAAGGCGGCAAGATCGGCTTCTTTGGCGGGGCAGGGGTTGGAAAAACCGTCCTCGTGATGGAGCTGATCCGAAATATCGCGATCGAGCACCATGGGTTTTCGATGTTCGCGGGCGTGGGCGAACGAACGAGAGAAGGGAATGACCTCTATCTAGAAATGGAAGAGTCCGGCGTCCTTCAAAACACCGTCTTGGTGTTCGGTCAGATGAACGAACCCCCCGGCGCCCGATTCCGTGTCGCCCTCTCCGCTTTGACGATGGCCGAGTATTTTCGGGATGTCGAAGGCAAAGACGTTCTGCTCTTTATCGACAACATTTTCCGTTTCGTCCAAGCCGGCTCCGAAGTGTCGGCCTTGTTGGGAAGGATGCCCAGTGCCGTCGGATACCAGCCTACGCTTTCAACCGATATGGGAGAATTACAGGAGCGTATCACCTCCACGAAAAAAGGATCGATCACCTCCGTGCAAGCTATCTATGTTCCGGCGGATGATATAACAGACCCGGCTCCGGCCACGACTTTCACCCATTTGGACGCTTCTGTCGTTCTGTCGCGGCAGATTTCGGAGTTAGGGATTTATCCGGCGGTCGATCCCTTGGACTCCAACTCGAAAATATTGGATCCCAACATCGTCGGAGAAGCCCACTATCAGGTGGCGCGCCAAGTTCAAGAGGTGTTGCAACGCTACAAAGAACTTCAGGATATTATTGCCATCTTGGGGATGGAAGAGCTTTCGGAAGAGGACAAGAAGACGGTGCAACGGGCGCGGAAGATTCAAAGGTTCTTAAGCCAACCCTTCTTCGTCGCAGAAAAGTTTTCGGGTATACAAGGTCAGTACGTTCCAATAGGTGAAACCATCCGAAGTTTCCGGGATATCCTGGACGGCAAGTATGACCATCTACCCGAACAGGCCTTTTATATGGTCGGAAATATCGATCAGGCGGTAGAACGCGCGAAGACCCTCAAAGGGGGTGAATGATTTGTCTCTTTTCCAAGTCCGGATTATCACTCCGGAGAGGGTCGTTTGGGAGGGAAAGGCTCAAGTCGTTACCTATCGAACCCTGGAAGGATCTATGGGCGTACTTTCGAAGCGGGCGCCGATCATGGCTGCTTTGGATATTGCCCCGCTGAAGATTACCACCGAAAACGGCGTGGAGGAGTTCGCCGTACACGGTGGCGTCTTGAAGATGGACGGAGACCTGTATCTGATCGTGACCGACGCGGCCGAAAACGTGAAGGAGATCGACATATACCGCGCCGAAATGGCGAAACAACGCGCGATGGATCGCCTGGAAAAGGCAAAGAGCGATATCGAGCGCGTTAGAGCCAAAGCTTCTTTACAAAAAAACCTGCTACGCGAATCCTTGGGACAGAAAAAATAGGATTTGTCGATGATCTATCGCGCAGAACCTATTTTCGTAGAAAGACCTTGGGGAGGCCCTTTCTTTCGGCAACTCTTTCCGAACTGCCCGGAGGGTCCGATAGGGGAAGTGTGGCTGCTATCGGGCTTAGAAGGAAAATCCACCCCGTTGGTATCGTTCGACTCGAACGAACCGGAGGAGCGCGCCCTCTCAGATCGAACCCGAGAGATGATAGGCTCCGAACTCCCGAGGTTCCCTGTGTTGGTGAAGTTGCTTAAGGCGGAAAAATGGCTTTCGGTACAGGTCCACCCGAACGATCGCTTCGCGCGCCTGGAAGAAGGAGAGCCTTGGGGCAAGTCCGAACTGTGGGCGATCGTTGGAACGGACGAGGAGGCTCTGCTGATCGACGGGTTCAAAGAAGGCCTTTCTTTGGAATCCTTACGTTACCCTAAGAATCACGAGACCTTCGCTCGAAAGATCGAAACGGCGATCCATTTCGTTAAACCTGAGATTGGAGAGATCTATGAGATCCCCTCCGGGACTGTTCACGCGTTAGGCCCCGGAGTAATGGTCATCGAAATCCAGCAAGCCTCGGAATTGACTTACCGGCTGCTCGATTGGGGGCGCCAACGCCCTCTTCAGGTCGAAAAGGCGATCGCGGCAACGCTTTCGGAGGGCTTACGCGCGAAAAGGCACCTATGGATTCAAGGCGTGAGCAACGACTACTTCGACTGCACTTTTCGATCGGACGGAACCGCAGAAGGCTTTTGCCTCATGCTTTCACAAGAACACCTGATTGTAGACCACGTTCGCTGCCCACCTTGGCAGGTCATCATCGTGCCCTCAGGAGAAATGGTTCGTTTGGAGGGCGCCTATATGCACCTCAGCTTGGGGCCCATATGGAGATCATACATTCAGTGAGGAAGACGATACCGTTTTCTTCGACTGTTATATAAGGAGGTTCAAAGGTATGCCCTATGTTCCGACGAAAGAGATTCTTGGTGACGCCTATGCAAAGGTATACGGTGTCGGCGCTTTTAATATCAACAATCTAGAGTTCCTTCAAGCCGTGATCGGAGCGGGTGTAGAGGAGAGTTCGCCTGTTCTGATCGAGGTCAGTGAAGGGGCTGTCAAGTACGCCGGGTACGGTCAGGTTCAAAGGGGGGCCGATACACTCTATGCGATGGTGAAGCGGTATGCGGATACGGTGAAGATCCCGGTCGCTTTGCACCTGGACCACGGGAAGGATTTCAAATATATCGTAGCCTGTATCAAAGCGGGCTTTGGATCGGTAATGATAGACGCGTCCGCTCTGCCTTATGAAGAAAACCTCAAAGAAACCCTACGCATCGTCGAAATCGCTCACGCCGTAGGCGTATCGGTGGAGGCGGAATTGGGAACCCTGAAGGGGATCGAGGATAATGTGGAAGCTGCCGAATCCATTTTAGTAGACCCCGCTCAGGCTGAGGACTTCGTGAAAAGAACCCGTGTAGACTTTCTCGCGCCCGCTATCGGCACCAGTCACGGCGCTTTCAAGTTCAAAGGGGAAGCCAGGTTAGACATACGAAGGCTAAAAAAGGTGAAGGAACTGACGGGGATTCCGTTAGTCCTACACGGCGCCTCTTCGGTGCCCGAAGAAATGGTCGATCTGGCCAATCGGTATGGCGGAAAGATCGAAGGCGCGAAAGGTGTCCCATTCCAGGTTTTAAAAGAATGTGTGGAAGCCGGTATCAATAAGGTCAATACCGATACCGACCTCAGAATCACCTTTCTTGGGGTGTTGAGAAAGGCGTTAACGGACAAGCCCAGCGAGATCGACCCGCGTAAACTGTTCGGACCGGCGGTAGAATCGGTTAAAGAGGTCGTAAAAGCCAGGATGCGCGTCTTAGGCTCATCGGGTAGAGCCTGAGCCGGGGTTTGGAGGAGGAATGACGTGAAAATACTGGTGATAAACACCGGGAGCTCCTCGATCAAGTATCAGCTGCTGGATATGAAAACCGAGCAAGTGCTTTGCAAAGGGCTCGTCGAACGTATCGGCATACCGGGATCGCAACTGAAGCATACACGAGGAAAAGACAAGTATACGATCGAGAAACCGACGCCCCACCACGACGACGGGTTGAAACTGATTCTAGATACGATCACCGACCCCGAGAAAGGCGTGTTCGACAACTTGAGCGAGATTAAAGCGGTTGGTCACCGTGTGGTGCACGGCGCCGAAAAGTTTTCGGGCTCCGTTTTGGTCGAAAGCGACGTCATACACGCTTTGGAGGAAAACGCCTATTTGGCGCCGTTGCACAACCCGCCGAACATCGTCGGATTACGCGCCGCGATGCGGCTGCTTCCGGGCATCCCCAACGTGGCCGTTTTCGATACCGCGTTCCATAGTACGATGCCCGCGAAAGCGTATTTGTACGCAATCCCTATGGAGTATTACCGTAAGTACAAGATACGCCGGTACGGTTTTCACGGGACATCTCACCGCTATGTCTCTCAGGTTGCCGCTCAAATGTTAGGAAAAGATTACAACACGATGAAAATCATCACCTGTCACTTGGGAAACGGCGCCTCGATCACCGCGGTCAGTGGCGGGAAATCGGTCGACACCTCTATGGGTTTCACTCCTTTGGAGGGGTTAGTCATGGGCACACGGAGCGGAGACATTGACCCCTCGATTATCGTTTTTTTACAAGAAAAAGAGGGTAAGACGGCCGAAGAGGTCTACGGTATCCTGAACAAGAAGAGCGGGATGCTCGGCCTATCGGACGGGTTTAGCAGTGATATGCGGGATATCGAAGCGAAAGTGGAGGAAAAAGAGCCAATCTGCCGCTTGGCGATGGATATTTACCAATACCGTATCGCGAAATACATCGGGGCGTATACGGCCGCTATGAACGGGGTCGACGCCATCGTCTTCACCGCCGGTGTCGGAGAAAACGCGCCGAATTTACGGATGGAGCTCTGCCGCGAATACTTGGGCTACTTAGGCGTCACGATCGATCCCGAAAAGAACAATAGACGTGGAGAAGATATCATCATCACGACTCCCGATTCGAGAACTCCCGTATTGGTGATCGGAACCAACGAAGAGCTTGTGATCGCGCGAGATACGCGCGATATCGTCGAAAAAGGATTAAAGTCGCTTTAATCAAATAGAGAAAACGAAGGAGTGAGTTATGGCGAAAAAAGAAACCACCGGAAATCCCGTGAAAGACATACATAAACGGCTGAGACGGGAGCCGGTATCGGCGTGGTCTAGGCGAGATAGAGAGGAGATCTTCGCCTTTAACGAAGGGTACAAACGGTTCTTGTTCGCTGGGACTACCGAAAGGACGTCCGTAAACGAAACGATACGATTGGCGGAGGAAAACGGCTATATTCCGTTCGAGACCTTTCTGGAGAATCCTCCGAAGAAGTTGGAAGGTCAGAAAGTGTATTACAACAACCGTGGCAAATCCGTCGCTTTTTGGGTTTTGGGGAAAGATATCGCGGATGGGGTCAATTTTGTCGCCGCGCACGTCGACTCTCCCCGTTTGGATCTCAAACCGGCGCCTTTGTACGAGGATACCGACTTGTGTTTGGCGAAAACGCATTACTATGGCGGGGTAAAGAAATACCAATGGTTTAACGTTCCCTTAGGGATCGATGGCGTCGTGATGAAAGCGAACGGGGAAAAGGTGCCCGTTCGGATCGGGTTCGAGCCCGGTGATCCGATTTTCGTGATCTCCGACCTGTTACCCCATCTCGATCGACGAGAAGGGGATATCACGAAAGTCTTCCAAGCGGAAACGCTCAACGTCCTAATGGGCAGTATCCCGTTAACTTTCGAAAAAACCGAAGGGGTTAAGGACCTGGTTTTGCTGAACGTTCTCAACCTTCTGAACGAAAGATACGGTTTCGTGGAAGAGGATCTCTTCTCCGCCGAACTGGAGATCGTGCCCGCGATAGAGCCCAAAGACGTCGGATTCGACCGTAGCATGTTGGCGGCTTACGGCCATGACGATCGGGTATGCGCCTATACGGCTTTGAAAGCCTTGTTTGATGCGCGTTCTGTGTCGAAAACTGCCTGTACGATTCTATTGGATAAGGAAGAGATCGGCAGCGTCGGCAGCACGGGCGCGAACCATACTTTTTGGAAAAAGCTGATAAAGCGTTTGTTGCCTTTGTACCATACGGAAGCGTCGATCGATACGATCATCGAAAGATCGATGGTCATCTCCGCTGATGTGGCGGCAGGCATCAATCCCTCCTTCAAAGAAGTACACGAAGAGAAAAACGCCGCGAAACTCGGTTACGGGATCACGATCACCAAGTACACAGGCCGAGGGGGAAAAGGAGGGGCCAGCGACGCGCACGCGGAGATCGTCGGCTATATTCGTCGCCTGTTTAACGAAGCCGGTATCGTCTGGCAAAACGGTTTGCTAGGCAAAGTCGACCAGGGCGGTGGAGGTACCGTCGCACTATTTTTCGCCAACGAGGGACTTTCGGTGATCGACGCCGGCGTGGCGGTCTTAGGGATGCATTCGCCTTATGAGATCGTGAGCAAGGCAGACGTTTACGAGACTTATTTGGCTTATAAGACGTTTTTTGAACACTCGAAGTAACGGTTGAGAACGCCTTTAAGGGCGTTCTTTTTTTTAGGAGGTTCGAGGATTTCGTGCCAACGTGGAAGAAACGGCCTAGAGGAGGCCAAAATAGGTTAGCCCGGTTACGAGCTTTACCTCGGATAGGAAGTCTGAAAAGCAGGCTGCTTCTGACGCTTTTACCTATGGTTTTCATCTTGCTGTTCCTCTTTACTTGGCTGCTGGGTTGGGGTTTATCGGACCTGGAAACCAAAGGCGCGATCGCTCAAAGCAAAGAAACCCTGATGGCCAAGTCCGAGACCGTCTCCGCTTGGTTGGGTATGATCGAAGAAGAGCTGCAGAACGTCTCGTATCTCTTGATCGACGACCCAGGGAAAGCGAGCTTCGAACACCCTTATATCCGGCGCCTCCTCAACCGAAACCCCGTTCAATTTGAGTCTTTTTTATTTGCGGATACCACTGGGCGAGCCCTTCATTCCTTGGGATACCTCCTCAATATGTCAAGCAATCCGCACCTTAACGAAGCGAGAGAGAAACCGGAAGAATTCGTGTTCGCCGGCCCCGTCTTCTCGGAGTTATCCAAGAAACCGGTTTTAGAAATCTGGAAAGCGTCCGTTGACAAGAACGGGAAATATCGTGGGGCCATTAAGGCTACGGTTTATCTCGATTACTTCTCGGAAGTGGCGGCCGGTTTACGCCTTACAGGCAACGGCGCCGGTTGGATCGTTACGGCGGACGGGTTTTTTCTTTCTCACCCGTCTGCGTCCGGGGCGCTAGTCGACTCGGTGGGACCCGCCATCGAAAGCGACCCGCTCCCACTGGACGAACGCGCTGCCGAATTGCTTCTGTGTGCCATCCAATCCCGGTGTGGAGGTTTCCGAGAGACGCTTTCACCCGCAGGGTCCAAAGACGTTTTAATCTATGAACCTATCGCGAACTCCCCGGGCTGGTTCATAGGAGTGACAGTGGACCAATCCCTATTTTTCGAAAATAGGCGGCGGATTATCGGGTTCATCCTCGCCGCTTCCGCCGTGTTGTCTATTTGCATCGTGCTTTCTTTGCTCTACGCGAGCAAGAAGTTGGCCGCGCCTTTGCTAGCCCTTGAAAAAGATATACAAAAATACGGCCGTGGCGACCTCACTGTGCGTGTGCGACCCACCGGCTATCGAGAGGTTTTAACCATCGGTCGCGTATTTAATGAGATCGCCGGCCGTACCGAGCGGGACTTTCTCGACTTGGAAGACGTGAACCATCGGCTGAGAGAAACCAATGAAGAGCTGGAATACGCGAACCTCCAACTCCAGGAGGCTGGTGAGCAGCAGCACCTTTCGATGGACCGTTTGAATGAGATCATCGCGTTGACCTCCTCTCTTTCGGAATCGGTCATACGAAAAGACGAATCCTTTCTGGGGAACCTTTTGGAGATGCTGATGAAACTCATCCCGGTCACCGATTTTGGCAGCATTTCGGTGATAGAGAAAGAAAAATGGCGTTTTGTTCACGCCGTCGGACACGACCTAACCGCTTTGAAGAAGCTCGACCTGAGTTCGAGTTATCTGTTTTGGACTGCGGAACCGATCGTCGTTTCGGAACTCCTCGGCCCGGAACACAACTCTCAAGTTCCCCCGGACTTAATGGAAAAGATACGGAAGGCGACCCGCCCCATTCGGTCTTCGATCGTTTGCCGACTCTCCCTAGGCGCGGAAAAACTGGGGTCTATCTCTCTCGATATCGCGGAAGGGAATCCTATCGACTTCACGCCTTCGGATCTGAATATCGCGCGTTCGTTTTCTAATGTGGCCTCCGCGTTTCTGGCGCTACAGCGGTATATGGTCAATCAGGGGAAGTTTCAAAAAGAGCTCTTGTTAGCGATGATCAAAGTCCTGGAGTTCATCGACCCCTATACGAAAGGCCATTCAGAAAACGTGGCCTCTTACTGCGCCCGTATCGGGGAAGCGTTGCGATGGCCAAAAGAGTATATCACGCGGATCTACTGGGCCGGTTTGGTGCACGATATCGGGAAGATTTTGGTGCCGATGTCGGTTCTTCGTAAAGAAGCTCCGCTAACGGAAGAAGAATTCGAGACGATCAAACAACATCCGGTATGGGGGGCCGAGGTGTTGAAAACCTCGGAGGAACTCGAGGATCTGGCGAAAGCCGTCTTGTATCATCATGAACGATGGGGTGGCGGTGGGTACCCCAAAGGTTTGTTTGGTGAAGAAATTCCGCTGTTCTCTAGAGTGATCGCCGTTGCGGACGCCTACGATTCTATGACCTCCAACCGTCCCTATCGCGAGGCGCTGCCCGAATGGGAAGCTATGCGGGAAATCGAAAGAAATCTGGCCACTCAGTTCGATCCGGACATTGGCCGGCGTTTCTTGCAAGTGATAGCTCGCGATAGAAAAACGAAGAATAACCTCTAATCGCTTTTTAAGGTGGAGGGGTTATAATCGCATCGGTGGTTAAAGGCTGTTCTACCCAGACAGTACGGCAGCAAAACCCCCTCCTCCCTTAGGATTATGTACCCGATAAACTGAAGAGTGTAGCGCAAGCGGTACGAACGGAAATCGGTCGGCTGAAAAGCCGACCTTTATTTTTAGGTGAGGAAAAGCGCATTGAACGCTTCAACCATCAGAACGGTCGCGGCGAACTTCTCAGCCCTACTTTCGACTAGAAGCGCTACAAACGGCGGTAAAAGCCACTTCCTCAAAAAAAGTTGGCCACTACAATCGTCGAGCCACGTAAGTCAGTTGCCTGTTCTTAAGCATCGGAACACCCAGCTTCTTGTAGATATCCTCGTGAGGAGATTCCGGTTTTCCAAATACCCTCAAATGGTACACCTTATCCCCTTCGTCCCGAAAGACAACCGTACTCTGTTGATGGGAAGAGAGTGTCTTCCGGATGGTCGACCATCGTCGATGGTCTCCCGTTTCCTTCAATCGTTGCTCGATCCAGTTCAGTAGATGATACGCCAATATCGAAATAAAGAAGTGCGCCTTTGTCCGTTCCTGACTTTGTCACGGGAACACCCTCAAAAGGGCATAAACAGCGAAAAAGAAAAAGCGAGCCTTGACATATTGCCACTGCTCGCTTTTTGATTGGTTTTTATCGATTAAGCCTTCGCCTTCTAACCCTTCACAATTTCCAGTTTTCTTTCGGGGTCACATT
>Ga0255347_1001196_pt1 | contig 43719 bp, 44 predicted proteins | sample wastewater_treat_2_FD_192479 | JGI IMG/M metagenome (GOLD analysis project Ga0255347, IMG submission 192479) | Wastewater microbial communities from Lulu Island WWTP, Vancouver, Canada - plant24 | ecosystem: Engineered > WWTP > Wastewater > Unclassified | place: Canada: Vancouver, British... | reverse complement strand
TGGTCGCCCACGGCGGATTTTGAGTCCGCTGCGTCTACCGTTCCGCCACCCCGGCGAGCACTGACGTATCTTAATCCAAAGTAATCCGCGTGTCAACGATGCTGGTTTTCTCGACAGATTACGCCAGGCCAAGCATCTCCTCCACTGCGAGATCGTCGACCCCCGCGAGCGATTCGATATGATGGCGCAGCTCGTGGACGACGGTCTCCTCTATCTCTTCCAGCCACTCGTCGCGAGTTGCTCCCTCCAGCTCCTCGACGAAGGTGCCGTAGTAGAGATAGACGATGTATCCCATCACAGGGTCCTCCACGTACTCTCCGAAGAGCAGGTAATCGCCGTCCTCCTTCTTCCGCCGTATTACGTTGAACCCTCCGTTCAGCCTCTCCAATAGCTTTGGCGGAAGGCTCTCGACCACATTCTCCACCGCCCTACAGAACTCCTCGTATCGCACTCCGGACACGCCCTTCCACGCAACCCCGTATCGCGGCACCCGCGCCCCGACTCGCGCACAGGGTGTATAATTTATTGTATAGAACTCCAAGGGAGGCTGACCAGCCATGAACAAACTGATTATACGACACTTTACCCCCTCCGCGGACTCGGGCGTCAGATGCGCGCCCTGCGAGGAGACATCCAGGTACCTTCATTCGATGATGGAGAGCCTTGCGCCGAAGCTGGCCGGCCTGGACATTCAACTCGCCCTGCAGAGCCTGGAGGTTCACACCGTCACGGAGGCAAACTGCGGCAAGCTCAACTACGTGTCATTCCTGGGCCCTGAACTGGGAATAGAGGCGGAGCGTTCGATAGAGGAGATACTTGACGCCTCCATCTCGTTCGAACGCTGCGAAGGGTGTTCCCTGCCCGACGGCACGCCGTTCCCCGTCCGAACGCTCAATACCGGGGGCTCCTCGTTCCAGGCGCTCCCCCCAGGAGTGCTGAGCGACGCTCTCATAAGGGTCGTCTTCTCATCTCTCGGCTCCTGCGGAAAGGGAGACTGCGCCTCCTGCGCCGGTTGCGGGGGGGAGTGAGAGCTCTGCCCGAGCGCCCGCCGGGCTGAATCCGGTCATGATGACGTTCGGCTATTTTTTCTACAAGGCCATCGGGGCGTTTGTGACTCCCCCCGGGGTCTTTGTTTTACTGTTGCTGCTCCTCTCTTTTCGGCTATCGAAAAGAGACGAAGATCGGCGAAGGAGGATAATAGTCCGCGCCGGGCCTCTGCTCCTGGCCTTGGCGTTGTATGTCTTGTCCACCCCGCTCTTCGCGAGGATCCTGGCCTTCCCGCTGGAAGAACCGTTCGAGTTCGTCCTCCCGACGCCCGAGGGCGGTTCGATAGTGATGGTTCCGGCGGGGGGCCTCTGGTCCATCGGCGGGGAGGTCCGCATGGGGGCGGAGACCCTTCAGCGATTCACGGCAGGAGTGGATGCGGCCGAGCACCTGGGCTGCCCTCTGCTGTTCAGCGGCGGTCATCCGGGGATCGCGACCGAGAGACAGGTCGCGGACGCGGTAAAAAAAGCCGCCAACAGGTTGGGCTTCAGGGGCGAGCTGGTCGTGGAAGGGGCCTCCCGCACCACCTGGGAGAACATGAAACTATCGGCTCCTCTCGTCAGCCGATCCGGCGCAAAAAACCTGATCATCGTTACAACCGCGTACCACCTGAAGCGCTCGATGTCCTTCGCAAGGCGGTTTCTTCCGGGAATGCGGATAATCCCCCACCCCTCCGGTCGTCTATCCGAGTCCGGCGGCGTGAGCGCGATGGAATTCCTCCCCTCCGCCTCGTCGCTTTACGTCAGCACTATAATGATCCGCGAGGCGCTGGGGAACATAGTCTACTCGATACTCCCAGACACAACCAGGCGCATCATGAGTCCGGGCTGCTGAAGCGTCTCCACAGCTTCTTCAGCCTACCGAGCATCGCCCTCTCCTCGCCCAGCTCGCTAGGGAAGTAGAAGCGCCTGTTGGCCGTCATGTATCGCTGCGGAGTCCAGTGCCTTGGGTCGTCGTGAGGATACGCGTAATCGACGGCACCGGGCAGCAGGTGAGGCGGGACTCTCTGGTGGTCACCCTCCTCGACTGCCTTGAGGGCCCTGTCTATCGCAAGGTAGGAGCTGTTGCTCTTCGGGGCGGAGGCCAGGTAGATTACGGCCTCCGCCAGTATTATCCGGGCCTCCGGCATGCCGGTCATCTCGGCGGCCTGGGCCGCCGCCGATGCGACCACCAGCGAATTCGGATCGGCGAGGCCTATGTCCTCCGCCGCGGATATGAGCACCCTTCTGCAGATGAATCGCAGGTCCTCGCCGGCGGAGAGAAGGCGAGCCAGCCAGTAGATCGACGCATCCGGATCCGAGCCGCGAATGCTCTTTATCAGAGCCGAGATCACCGCGTAATGGTCGTCGGAGCTCTTGTCATGCCTTATGGCCGCCTTTGGAAGGGCTTGGAGTATGAAATCTCTGGTCAGCACTCCGTTCTCCGCATCGAGCGCCGAAGCCGCGAACTCCAGGCGACCCAGCGCCTGTCGCGCGTCCCCTGAGGCCATCGAGGCGAGCAGAGCCATGGCTTCGCTCTCCGCTCTCAACCCAAGGAGGCCGAATCCGCGTTCTTCGTCCTTCATCGCGGTATCAAGCAGCGCCGCGAGGTCCTCCTCGGCCAGGGGTTCGAGCTGGAATACCATCATGCGGGAGAGCAGAGTCTTGTTTATCTCGAACCACGGATTCTCCGTGGTGGCACCGACCAGCACGATATCCCCCCTCTCGACCGAGGGTAGGAGGACGTTCTGCTGGCTCTTGTTGAAGTGATAGATTTCGTCAACGAATGTCACGGGGCTCCTGCCGGAGCGCAGCGTCTTGAGGTTCTCCGCTCCCCTGACCAGGTCGCGCAGCTCCGCAACCTTGGCCGACACCGCGTTTATCTCGAGGATGTCCCGACCGGTCATTCGGGCCATGAGGCGGGCGAGAGTGGTCTTTCCAGTCCCTGGAGGGCCGTACAGGATGCAGCTGGGGACCGACCCCTTCTCGAGAATCTTTCGGAGCGGGGCTCCCTCCCCTACCAGGTGCCTCTGACCGGCGAATTCGTCGAAGCTCCTCGGCCTCATCCTCTCCGCCAGCGGCGTCCCCGCCGCATTGTTCGGGATCAACGCGTCGCCCCCAGCGCCTCCGGGTCCGCGGCCACCATGGAATACCCGCTTGTGTCCTCCAGCAGTCCGGCGAGAGGATACCTGGACTCAAGCAGAAAGCCCAGCGCCTCCCGCAGAGGCATATCGAGCCACGCGGACGAGAGGCCCGGGACGCGGCTCCACTGCTCCGCTGTCACAGAGCCCTCCCCCTCGATGTGAAAGTTGAGAACCCCCTTGGCGGCACAATCCATGGAGACTGCGAGCAGGGACTCGCTCGAGGCCGGAATGGACAGAGCGCACTTGGCCAGCTCGTCGAGTCCGTCCCTGCCCCGCAGGTTCCTGTACTCCCAGGGGAGAAGGGGCACAGGCTTCTTGAGGTATTCCACGAAATCCGTCAGTCTGTCGAACGATGCATCGGCCCAGTGGCTCCACTCCGCACCGGGGCGCTGCACCAGGACCGCCCTCATGCCCGCGCGCCTGGCGCCTACCAGGTCGTAGACGAAATCGCCGACCATGACGCAGCCCGAGGCGCGGCTGCCCATACGTTCCGCAGCCCGCCAAAGGGCCTCCGGTGCCGGTTTGACCGGCGGGTCGTCCCGACTGAAGACCTGTTGCGGCAATGGCAGGTTCGCCCGCTCGGCCGCGAGTCGAATCGAGTCCATGCAGTTCCTCGAGACGACGCACCACGGGATTCCCGCCGAATCCAGCCATTCCAGCAGATCGAACGCCCCCGGGACCGCGACCGCCGACTCGGCCCCTTTCATCTCCTCGTCGTATATATCCTTTTCCAGGGCGGAAGCGATCGGTTTCGGCAGGGTCGCAATCGACTCGAACAGAGGCACGAAGCGGCCATCGAAGTACTTCTCCCTTATGTGCGCGAAGCTGAGCTTCGTCTCGGCCAGGACTCCGTCCCAGTCAAGCACGAAGGCCGCGCATGCGGCCGGGCTCCAGTAGTGCGTACGCTCGAACGAAGACAAGAGACGACCTCCTCGGGATCGAAATGAAAAGACAGGGAGCGGCTTGTGTCCGTCCCTGTCTCAAGGCTTCCCCGCAATGTCGTGTCACGAACGTCTTGACCCGTTCCTATAGCATTGGGGCCTGTTGAACCTTAGTTTCGTCACCGTCTTCACGGCTCCTCCACCGGCCCAAACCGGCGGCCCCGCTAGGCGCGAGTGTTGGCTCAAGACAAAAATCATGATCACGGGCACCGCAGGGACTCTCTTTCGGGGACATTATAGCATAAAAAAGGCAATCGCCCGAAAACGAGCGATCGCCTTATGGTGGAAATCATTAAAAACTAGTCGAGATCGGTAAGTCCGTCCTTGAAGATGAAGTAATAGAATACCGCCACGAAGAGGATGCCGCCAACCATGTTGCCGAGCGTGACGGGTATGAGGTTGCTTAAATACCCTCCTACGCTGACGTTGGCGAGTGCCTGTTCGGCCAGCCCTGAGGACTCCACCGCCGCGGGTGTCGCCTTGAGGAAGATCCCGAGGGCCATGAAGTACATGTTGGCGATCGAGTGCTCGAATCCAGCGGCTACGAAGGTCATTATCGGGAAGAAAATCGCCCATATCTTGTCGACTATCTCGGTGGCGGCCATGCCCATCCAGACCGCGAGCACGACCAGCCAGTTGCAGAGGATGCCGCGAACGAAGGCCTGCCCGAACGGGAGGCTCATCTTGCCGGCGGCCACCTGGAGCGCCCTGCCTCCGACTGCCCCGTCCGCCAGGCCGGAGAAGAAGACGAGCGCGGCGATGAGCAAGCTTCCTACGAGGTTCGCCGTGTAAACCCAGCCCCAGTTGCGCAGAATCTTGTTCATGGGCGTGCAGCCCGCCAGGTAACCGAGCGGCATCATGCAGTTGCCGGTGAACAGCTCCGAGCCGCTTATCACGACCATCATGAGGCCCACGCTGAAGACCGCCCCGGAGAGCAATCTTGTCACTCCAGCCCCGTAGAGGGGGGTCATGTCGTGCGACACGACCGTCATCAGCCACCCTGCAAAGGCTATGTACGCTCCCGCGAGCGTGCCCATCAGCACCATCTGCCTCACCGAAAGGTTGCCCTTTACCTTAGATACTGCACATGCCAGTTTTGCAAGTTCCGCTGGTGTCTTCACTACTTATTCCCCGCTTTCGGTATTTTTTATGGCGGGCGGTGCGCCGAACAGCGGCCGCCCGCCTGTGATCCCTGCTTAGACTACTTTCTCGAGTTTAACCGCGCTGACTTTGAACCCGGGGGTCTTGGAATCCGGGTCAATCCTGGCCGACGTCAGGATGTTGGCCGATGTCTCGCTGAAATGGAAAGGCAGGAATACGGTGCCTGCCGGGACGCGTTCCGTGATCTTCGCGTCTCCGCTCACCTCGCCTCTGCGAGAGGTCACCTTCAGCTTCTCGCCCGCCTCTACGCCGAGCGCGGCCGCATCCTCCGGGTTTATCTCAATATACATCTCCTTGATGAACTCGCCGGTGCTGCTGCGCCGGGTCATGCTGCCGGAGTGGTAGTGATAGAGCAGTCTCCCGGTGGTGGCGATGTACGGGAACTCATCCGTAGGCCACTCGTCCGGTTTCTCCCATTCGCGGGGCGAGAAGTCGGCCTTCCCGCGTGGGAAGCCAGTGGTGTACAGGATCGGGGTGCCAGGATGGTCGCAGGTCGGGCAGGGCCAGGGTATCGCGCCGCCCTCGAGCCTGGCGTAGTTGATGCCGGCGTACGAAGGGGTTATCTTGCCTACCGCGTTGAAGATCGTCTCGGGCGAGTTCATGTCCTCCCACTTGGCACCAAGACGCCTGGCGATGTCGAGCAGTATCTCCCAGTCGGGGCGTGCCTCGCCGGGGGAGGCGACGGCCTTGCGTATCCTCTGCACGGCCCGAAAGGTGTTGGTGAAGGTGCCGTCCTTCTCGGCCCAGCTCGACGCGGGCAGGACAACGTCCGCAAATTCGGCGGTCTCGGTCAGGAAGATGTCCTGCACCACGAGAAACTCGAGGTTCTGGAGTGAACGGCGGACGTGCGCCGAATCGGGGTCGGTGACCATGGAGTTCTCTCCCATGATGTACATCCCCTTTATCCTGCCATCCCCGGCGGCATGGGTCATCTCGACCACGGAGAGGCCTGGCGTCTCGGGAAGGTCGCAGCCCCAGACCTCCTTTACCTTCTGCCTGGTCGCGGGCAGGCTGACCTTCTGGTATCCTGGGATCACCTCTGGGAGGGCCCCCATGTCGCAGGCCCCCTGGACGTTGTTCTGTCCGCGCAGGGGGTTGACTCCGGTACCCGGCCGTCCGAGCATTCCGCACAGGAGGGCGAGGTTGGCCACGGACCTTACGTTGTCGGTGCCGTTCAGGTGCTGGGTTATCCCCATCGTGTAGAACACCGCGGAGTTCGGCCCCTTTGCATAGGCGCGCGCGGCATCCTCTATGATCTCAGGGGACACGCCCGTTATCCCGGAGACGTACTGCGGGGTGTACTTCGCCACGGTCTCCTTGAGTTTGTCGAAGTTGTTGACGTTCTTGTCGATGAACTCCTGGTCGTGAAGGCCGTCGCGCAGGATCACGTGCATGAACCCGTTCAGGAGGGCGACATCCGTTCCGGACTTCTGACGGATATGGATGTCAGCGTACTTGGTCATCTCGATCTTCCTGGGGTCGCACACTATGAGGGTGCAGTCCCCCTTCTTCTTGCGCTCCTTGATGAAGGAGCCGATGACGGGGTGGTTCTCCGTTGTGTTGGATCCGATTATCAGTATTGTGTCAGCCGACTTGATGGACTCGAAGTCGTTGGTCATGGCGCCGCTTCCGAGGGTCTCGCCGAGACCCGCAACAGTGGCGCTGTGTCACAGGTGGGCACAGTGATCTACGTTGTTTGTGCCCATCACCTCCCTGGCCAGGCGCTGCATGAGGTAGTTCTCCTCGTTGGTGCAGCGGGCTGAGGAGAAGAAGCCCAGCGCGTCGCTCCCGTACTTCTGCTTGATCGCGCCAAGCTTCTCGGCGACGAGCGACAGGGCCTCGTCCCAGGAGGCCTTGCGGAAGGAGTCGCCCTCTCGAATAAGGGGGGCGACCAGGCGATCCTCGCTGTGGACAAACTGCCAGGCAAAGCGTCCCTTCACGCAGGATCTGCCCTTGTTGAGGGCGGTGGGGCTGGAATAATCCGTCGTGATATTGGCGATTCTGCCGGTCTTTTTGTTGACGTTGATGTCCAGCTCGCACCCGACCCCGCAGTAGGAGCAGGTGGTCTTAACCTTCTCCAGGTCCCAGGGGCGCCCCAGCCCCGCGGAGGTCTTCTCGAACAGGGCGCCGACAGGACACACCTGGACGCACTGACCGCAGAACACGCAGTCCGACTCCTCTATCGGGGAGCCGACCGGAGGCTGGATCGAGGTGTTTATTCCTCGGCCCTGGAAGTCAATTGCGTGGTAGATGGCGTGCTCGTCGCAGACTCTGACGCACCGGCCGCACAGGATGCACTTGTTGAGGTCCCTTGCGTAGAAGGGGTTGGCATCCTCGAGCCTGTGAGAGGTGTTCGTGTCGCCGGGATCCGAAAAACTCGACTCCTTCACGCCGAGTTCGTAGGCCACGTCCTGAAGCTCGCACTTTCCGTTGCTGGAGCAGGAGAAGCACTCAAGCGGGTGGCGCACAAGAATCAGCTCGATGACCGCCCTGCGCGCCTCGATCACCCTCGGGGTGTTGGTATGCACGACCATGCCCTCGGTTATGGGGGTAGTGCAGGCCGTAAGCAGCTTGGGGTTCTTCTCCGCCTCGACCAGGCAGATGCGACAGGCTCCGAAAGCGCTTACAGCCGGATGGTCGCACAGCGTGGGGATGTGGATGCCGTTGGCCCTCGCGGCCTGAAGGATCGTCATCCCGGGCTCCGCAGTTACCGCCTTTCCGTTGATTATCGCGTTGATTTTGCTCATGGCATCTCCTATCTCTTTACTACGGCGCCGGTCGGGCAGTTCTCCATGCAGGCGCCGCACTTGATGCACTTTTCCTGATCGATCACGTGGACTTCCTTCGGCTTGCCCGCAATGCAGCCGACCGGGCAGTTCCTTGCGCACTTGGTGCAACCGATGCACTTCTCGGGTATGATGCTGTAGCTGAGCAGGTTCTGGCACACTCCCGCGGGACACTTCTTGTCGAAGATGTGGGCCTCGTACTCCTTGCGGAAGTACTTGAGGGTGGTCAGCACCGGGTTCGGAGCGGTGCCGCCCAGGGCGCAAAGCGAGGTGTCCTTTATCTGGTTGCCGAGGTAGAGCAGCTTGTCGATATCCTCCGGCTCCCCCTTCCCCTCCGTGATGCGCGTGAGGATGTCGAGCATCTTCTTAGTCCCCTCGCGGCAGGGCACGCACTTGCCGCAGGACTCGCGCTGGGTGAACTCGAGGAAGAACTTCGCGGTGTCAACCATGCAGTTGCTCTCGTCGAGCACGACCAGGCCGCCGGAGCCCATTATGGCCCCCGCCGCGGTCAGCGACTCGTAGTCAACCGGAAGATCGAGGTGCTCGTCCACCAGGCATCCTCCGGAGGGGCCGCCTATCTGCACGGCCTTGAACTTCTTGTCGCCGATGATTCCGCCGCCTATCTCGAACACGATCTCCCGTATCGTGATCCCCATCGGGACTTCGACGAGTCCTGTATTTTTCACCTTGCCGGTGAGGGCGAACACCTTGGTGCCCTTTGACTTCTCGGTGCCCATGGCGGCGAACGATTCCGCCCCCTGAACTATGATCCTCGGGATGTTCGCCCAGGTCTCGACGTTGTTGATGTTCGTCGGCTTGCCCCACAGTCCCTTGACCGCCGGGAAGGGGGGGCGTGCGCGGGGCATTCCCCTCTGTCCCTCTATCGAGGCCATGAGGGCCGTCTCCTCGCCGCAGACGAAAGCCCCGGCGCCCTCCTTGATGTGGAGGGTGAAGTTGAAGTCGGTCCCGAGAACGTTGTTCCCCAGCAGGCCGTAGTCGGTGGCCTGCTGTATGGCAGTCTGCAGGCGCTTGATGGCGAGCGGGTACTCCGCCCGGCAGTATATGTACCCCTCGTCGGAGCCCATCGCGTAGGCCCCGATCATCATCCCCTCGACAACGGCGTGCGGGTCGCCCTCGAGGATGGAGCGGTCCATGAATGCCCCCGGGTCTCCCTCGTCGGCGTTGCATATCACGTACTTTTTATCGCCGGGAGTGGCCGCGCAGAAGCCCCATTTCATGCCGGTGGGGAATCCGCCGCCTCCGCGCCCGCGAAGCCCTGATTTCTTTATCTCGTCGATGACCTCGGAGGGCTTCATCCCTGTAAGGCATCTTCCAAGCGCCTGGTAGCCGTCCCTGGAGATGTACTCGTCGATGTTGTCGGGGTTGATGTATCCACAGTTGCTGAGGACAATCCTATGCTGCTTGCCGTAAAACGGGATGTCCTTGTAGTGGGAGACCTTCTGGGCGGAGATGGGCTCCCTGTACAGAAGCCGGCTGACGATACGTCCTTTGTACAGGTGCTCCTCGACGATCTCGTGGACGTCCGTAGCCTGTACCCTGGAGTAGAAAGTCCCCTCCGGATACACGACCACTATGGGGCCGAATTCGCACATGCCATGGCACCCGGTCTTTATGACCAGGACTTCCTTGTCGAGTCCTTTTTTCGCGAGCTCCTCCTGGAAGAGCTCCATGATCCTGCCCGAGCCGCTGGATTCGCAACCGGTTCCGCCGCAGACCAGCACGTGAGCGCGATACAATGCCATATCGATGTCCCTCCCCGACTAGTCGGCGCGGCCGTAGAGCTTGTCCTGCACGATGCGCCCGTTGACCACGTGTTCCGAGATGATCCTGGCGACATCGGGAGGCGTCACGGTTATGTATGTGATCCTGGGCTCGCCCGGACGAATGACGTCCAAAAGAGGCTCGTTCTGACACATGCCTATGCACCCGGTTGTCTCAACCGCAACATTGTGCAGGTTGCGCACCTCCAACTCCTTCAGCACCGCGTTCATTATCTCCCTGGCGCCCGCCGCAATACCGCATGTGCCCATACCTATGATGACCTTAGTCTTGTCCTCTTCGGAACGCGCAGATGTAAGATCGCCCGTCTTCTCCTTGATCTTTCTCAGATCGTCGAGACTACGGATTTTTTTCTTTTCCTCGGTCATTTCCATTCCTCCTGTCCGCACGATTCGTGGCAATTCACGTGTAAAGTTCCTCGATATTAGTGGTTATGTACTCCCTGACGCCCATCGCGAGCGCCGGATCCGAGAGGAGATCTCCGCCACCGAGCGCTTCCTTCAGTTCATCCCAGTCGAGGACGAACTCGCGGCTACCTGTCCTGTGGACATACCTCCAGTGTATCTCCCCGTGACCTATCAGAAGCGTCAGCAGTGAGGACGGGATATCGCCGAGCGGGGGGATGTCCACGCTCTTCTTGCTGAAAGTCGCGTGCACGAGCGTCCCCTTGCCCGGCGTGGAGGAGAGGCGAAATTCTCCGTCGCACAACTCCGCCAGCTGTTTTAAAAATGGCAGGCCAAGTCCCACCCGGCGCTCCGTGCGGGTCGTGTAGAAAGGGTCGACCACCGACAGAGCGGTGGCTTCGTCCATCCCCCTGCCGTTGTCCTTTACGGTCAGTCGAATGAACTCGCAGTCCTCGAGCTCTATCGCAATCTCGTCAGCCCCTGCGTTCACGCCGTTCTCTGCGATATCCAGAATATGGTGGGACAGGTCCTCGAGCATGATCAGGCGTAGTGGTCGAGGAAGTTCCTAAGCTCGGCCTCGTCGTTGCTCAGCCTTCCGTGCGTGTCCTCGTCAATCATCACCACCGGGGCAAGACCGCAGCAACCCAGGCACGCAACCGGTTCAAGGGTGAAGCGCAGGTCTTCCGTGGTTTCGTTCTCCTTCACATTCAGCATCTTCATTATGTTGTCCATGATCTTCGCACTGCCGCGGACGTGACAGGCCGTGCCCCTGCACACCCTTATGATGTGTCTGCCCCTGGGCTTCAAGTGAAACTGCGCGTAAAATGTGGCTACTCCGTATAGTTCGGCCAGCGGCACCCCCAGCTCCTCGGAGACGATCTCCATGGCCTCCCGGGAAAGGTACCCCAGGCTCTTCTGAGTCTCCTGAAGCACAGGGATCACGCCTCCCCGTTTTCCCTGCCACGGAGCGGTGATCTCGTGCACGACAGAGCGCACGTCCTGCTTTGCCTCCACAACCATTGCCCGACCCCCTAGATATTGTGATTTTTATAACATGTACGTTAAAAAAACCCCACGCACGCAAAAAGTAAAGACAGATCGCCTTGAAGGACCTGATGTCTCTACTGCCGAATCCTCGGTAATATTACCACAGAAATTAGTTTTTTTCCGTAAAAAGAGGATATTTAATAGTTTTTTTCACGGCTCGCGGGATAGAATTTTTACATGCACGAGCTCATTCATCCAGGGGTAGATAGCTACCCTCGGATAGTAGCTTGATGGCTGTCGACCATCTCTCCATCTCGGAAAGGAGTCGCCAATCGTCCCTGCTCTCGAGGTTGACCATGATATCCTCGACCTGTCCCCCTACCCCCAGTGCATCCGCCAGCACCAACATCTTTTCCTCTTCTTCCCCCGCGAAGAGCGACAGAGTCAGCCCAAGCAGGATCGTAGCCGAGGCCAGCCAGTTGCCCAGCTTGATGTCATCTCCCGAGAGCCAGGCATCCTCGTAAAGCATAGCCATGTTGAAGGTCTCTATGATATCGTCATCCGCATCGTCCTCAGGCTCGTCGAGGTAGCCCATGATGTAGAACGGGACTTCCGGATCGGCGTCGATGGCGGCCCAGAGGGCGTCGTAGGCGCGGTGCCCCGCGCCGAATAGCTTGAACGTCGCGATCGCGATGGCATACAGCGTTCCGGCGGAGGGATCCGTCTCCTTCATGCCCTCCTCGAGAACTCTCCTGTACTCCTTCATCTCCAACAGGATGCGGTAGAAAAGGATCTTCGCGGGCGTGACTTCGTCGGCGTCGTAGCTCATTGCCTCCTGAGATTCGTCCAGGGCCTTTCCCAGAAAGCCCTCGGAGAAGAGGGCGAACGCCAGTCTCAAAAGGACAGAGACGTAAAGCATGCCTGTTTCACTGTAGATAAACTCCTGGCCTGCGTCCTGCTCGTCTTCGCCAATACAGACCTTCAGCATTCTCTTTACTAGCGCGAGGAGAGTGATCTTTCGCTCGGGGTCGTCCGTCACGTCGGAGAGCAGGATCATCCCCTCCATGTTAGTCGGGTCCAGCTTCAACACCCTCTCGGCCAGTCGCCGGACGATTTCGGGGTCGTCGGAGTCGTAAGCCTGGTCGAGCAGTCTCTCGATCTTATCGGTGGTTTTCATGTCATTCTGCCTCCAATGCCGCGCACGTCGATACCGGTGCCTGATATCACAGCCTCCGCAACAGCGAACCGGCCCGGCGCAATTAGTGCCGGACCGGCGGTCTGGTATGCGGACCATCCGCTAAATAATTAACTTGCCCCCGCCCTGTCCCTTCCCGCCCAGTCGGTTCAACTGCTGCAACACGGCGGGCGATGCCACGTCTATCCTGGGCTTCTGGGCCTGTTGCTTGGCCATAGCCTCCTGCAACCGCCTCTCGTACTCCTCCATTCCTTTTTTAAGGGAGGCCACGTCTCCTTTGATCCACTGGAGGATGCCGTCCGCGATTGTCTGAACAAGCTCATCCGACGGCTCCTCCTGTATGGCGCCCAGCTCCTTCAGCATCTTGTGCTCGTCCTTGATGGACTCGACTATATCCTCCTCCGTGAGGATGCCCTTCTTGTAGAGCACGCGAGCCACGATGTTGAACCTGCTCTTTGAGTTCTCGTCGTTGATCGTCAGGCTGTCAACCCTGGCCAGCAGCATGGAGATAATTTCGTCAAGGCCTATCTGTACAGGCATAGCCATGTTTTCAATGCGCCCCTTTCATCGGAAATTTCCATAATATATTGTATCACACTATACGTTGAAGCGGATTTCAATCATATCCCCGTCGGCCACTATGTAATCCTTTCCCTCGAGTCTCAGCACGCCCTTCTCCCGGCACTTGGGCAGAGACTGGTCGTTGGCCATGAAGTCGTCGTAGGAGACAACCTGGGCCCTGATGAACCCTCTCGCCAAGTCGGAATGAATCGCCCCCGCGGCGTCGACGGCGGTCTTTCCCTTCAGCAGGGTCCACGCCTTTACCTCGTCCTTGCCTGTCGTAAAAAACGAGATGAGTCCGAGCAGGGCGTATGCCCCGGACACTAGTCGGTTCCGCCCGGGCTCCACCAGGCCGAGCTCGTCCATGAACTCGGTCTGCTCCTCCCTGGAGAGCTCCGCGAGCTCCATCTCCATCCTGCCGTAGACCCTTATCAGCTGTATCCCCTTTTCCCCGGCGAGCTCCTTCAATGCAGCGAATGATGGCAGGGCATCGTCCGTCTGCGTCTCGTCGACGTTCGCCACCAGCAGCTCCGGCTTCAGCGTCACGAACGAAAACCCGCTCAGCACGCGCAGCTCCTCGGCCGACAGAGACATCTCCCGCAGGGGGCGCTCCTCCAGCAGGCAGGCCTGGCACCTCTCCAGGAGTTCCTTCTCGCACTCCTCGGCGGCGCCGGTCTTTTTTTTGGCGAGTATTCTCGAGAGTCGCGCCTCGATGACTCCCAGGTCGCGGAAGATCAGCTCCATCTCCACGATGTTCCAGTCTCTGACCGGGTCTATCGTATCCTCCGGGTGCGGGACTTCCGCGTTCTCGAACAGTCGCACCACGTGGACCAGGGCGTCGGACTCCGCCACGAACGAAAGGAACGAGTTGCCGAGCCCCTCGCCCTTTCCTGCGTTGCGAGACAGGCCCGCAAGGTCGACGAACTCCACGGTCGCGGGCGTGGTCTTTTTTGGCTCGTAAAGACGCGCCAAGCTGTCGAAACGACTGTCCGGCACGCTGACAATCGCCCTGTTGGGATCTGTCTTCCCACCGGCATAAGGCTTGACCTCGGCGCCCGCATTTGTCGCCACGTTGAACACCGTGCTCTTTCCGCAGAGCGGCAATCCTATTATTCCACACTTGAGCAAATCGCACCCTCCCTACCCTTTCATATCGAAGATCGGGCAATCCAACAACGTCATTATACTCTCCGCTCCGGAAATGGCTTCCCCATAACGGAACAGGGACTGCCACAGCCGGTCGTTTTTCTGGTATCATCGTTCCGTATTTCCCGTCCCGGGACGGGAATCAACATCTGTCCGGACAAAACTGAAAAGAGGCTTGCGTTTCAGGGATAGCGCCTGGAGGAATATAGGATGTATGTGTGGTTTACAATCCCGCCACTTGTCTCTCTACCAATCGCACTCGCACTCGCGGCCTTCGGGAGCGACGCGCACAGGATTCATGCAGGTGCACCGCTGTGGTTGCTCATGATAGTCCTTTACACCGCCCTGACGATGATGTACGCATTCTCCATTAAAAACGGCCTTTCATCTCACCTCCTCCCCCTTCAGATGGCATCGCAGGGGATTATCATCTGCATAATCTCGCTTGAGGCCGGGGCGCCGCCCATCACTCCATGGGCGGGCGTGGCGATCGCGGTGTCCGGCTTCGCCCTGATAGTACATCTTTTCTTCGGACAGAGGCGAGAGCGGAAATCCGGCGGGGCGCACGACGAGGCAAGGATCGCCCCGGCCGCCGGCGCACTGGACACGCTGGACAGTTCCCCCTTTCCCCAGGCCGCCGCGGACGATGACGGCGTAATCTTCATGGCCAACGACCCTTTCAAGGAGATCGTCGGCGTGGAAGAGCCGGAGGGCAAGATCGTCACCGACTTCTTCACGCCGGGAGAAGACGAGGTGACCATTAAAGGCAAAAGGCAGAGCGTCTTTCAGAAGGCAAACGGGGAGCTCTTCTACTTTCTGCTGGTAGACCCCCCCAAGTCCACCGCCCCCCCCGCGCCGCCGCAAAGGCCCGACCCTGACCTGATGGACGCCGACACGGGTCTTTACTCGAAGAAATACTCGACCAAAAGAGTCCCTGAGGAGCTAGGCAGGGCAGGGCGCTACCGCCGCTGGCTGTGCGGCATTCTGCTGAAGGTGACCTTTACCTCTTTTCCGGGTTTGGGCAGGCGCCCGGACTTGGAGGAGGCCTTTTTCTCGGCCTACGCCCAGTATGTCAAAGCCGAGATTCGGGATAGCGACATGGGCTTCTACCTTGGCGATCGCGAGATCCTGCTATTGTTGCCCGAGACGCCGCAGCAGGGGGCCAAGGAGACTTCGCTCAGACTGGTCGATCTTCCGGAGGAGCTGCTGGAGCTTAAAGGGGACCTCCCCTTCTCCGTCGACATTCAGTACGGGTTTATGTACTACAGCGGAAACTACCCTTTGACATACGAACAGTTTATGCAGAAGCTCTACTCATCTCTTGGAGGTGTCAGTGAATGAGTTCAGTCAAGCGGCTTGTCGCAGTCCTTTGCACTGCTATTTGCATCTCCGCGGTCAGTAACCCCGGTTTTGCCTCCGAAAGGAGATTGTCCGAGATGTCACTGGAGGAGAAGGTCGGGCAGATTATGCTCGTCTTCTTCGAGGGGGGAGCAATCTCGGAAAACCTGGAAAAATTCGTGGCGGAGCTAAGGGTGGGAGGGGTGATCCTGTACTCGAGCAGGGAGAATATCGCGTCCGTGGAACAAGTGGCGAAACTGAACGCTGAAATCCAGCGGACGGCCCTCTCCACCGGCACTCTTCCCCTGTTTATAGCGATCGACCAGGAGGGCGGACTGATCGCGCGCATTCGCGAAGGGGTGACCCAGTTCCCCGGCAATATGGCGCTCGGCGCCGCCGACGACCCGGCCCTAGCCTCAAAAGTGGCCTCTGTATCGGGCAGGGAGTTGGCCTCGCTCGGAATAAACGTCAATTTCGCGCCGGTGATGGACGTCAACAACAACCCGTCGAACCCGATCATAGGAGTGCGCTCGTTCGGGTCCGACCCCGCTCTCGTCTCCCGGCTCGGGGTCGAGACGATACGCGCCAGTCTCGCCGAAGGCGTTCTGCCCGCGGCGAAGCACTTCCCGGGCCACGGCGACACGTCGGTAGACTCGCACACGGGGCTTCCGGTGATCGAGGCTACCAGGGAGCGGCTGGATTCGGTCGAGTTTCCCCCCTTCAGGGCGGCGGTCGAGGCGGGGGTGCCTATCGTCATGACGGCGCACGTGCTCGTCCCCTCGATCGACCCGGCCAACCCGGCCACCCTGTCCCCGGCCATCCTTGGCGTTCTTCGGGACGAAATGGGATTCAACGGCCTCATCGTCACGGATTCCATGGGCATGGGGGCTCTCGCCGAGGGGAGAACTCTCGAGGACGCTGCGATAGCAGCTTTCAACGCCGGCGCGGACATCCTGCTGTTCGGGGCGGACAAGGGGCACGAAGAGACAGAGCACTTCGGCGTTTATTCGGCACTCCTCGAGGCCTGTCGAACGGGGAGAATACCGTCCTGGCGTCTGGACGAGGCCGTCGGCAGGATCCTTGAAGCCAAGTGTTCACTCGGGCTTCTCCATGAAGGCTGGAAGCCGGAGTTCGCCCCGACGAGGGCGGCCGAGGGAGCCGAGGTCGCGCGCGAGGCCGCCCTGAAGAGCATAACCGTAGCGCGCGATATTCGCGGTGCTCTTGCCTCCGTGCGGGACGGCAGGGTTCGTCCGCTGTTATGGCCCTCGGAACGCGCCTCCGCCGCGGAGGGGCTTGTCCGGAACCTATTTCCCGTCGACCTGGCGCTTCTCCCGGGGAAACCGGAGGAGGCCGACATAGCGGAGGCCCTAAAACGGTCCGAGGGGTTCGACTACGTGCTCGTCGCCGACTACGACGGCTGGAGAAACCCGGCGTGGCTAGAGATGATCCGCAGGATAGGGCCCGACCGGGTGATACTGCTCGCCCTGCGGACGCCCTACTCTCTCATCTCAACGCCGGATGTCGCGGCCGCCGCGATCGCCTACAGCGACAACCCCCCATCGCTGCAGGCGCTCGGCGAAGTCCTTAAGGGAGTGTCCCCCGCCAGGGGACGGCTGCCGGTGGACCTGCCCGGATTCAAGCGGTCCTTCTAGCCGCCTCCCAGGCCTTCCGGCTAGACATCGAAGCAGGAGCCCCCGATAAACTCCCTTATTATCGAATTGTTCGGGATGTTCTCTGTAGGAATCATCGGGACGTACTTCACCATCGACAGCAGCCTCTGCGCCTCGCCGTACACCGGCGAGGCCTCCGGTACAGTGTGCAGGATAGGGTCGACATAGGCGCGAAGGGCCGGAAGTTCGTAGGGCAGGGACGAGTTGAACATCGCGTCCGCCCTCTTCTGGTACGGGAATACATACTGCATGCTCCCCCTAATAACCTTCGGCCACATCAATAGAGTCGCCTCGGCCGAATGGCCTCTGGTGCGCGAGTCCCTGACCAGGCGTCGGAGCAGGCGATTGTCGGTGGTGCTGGTCCTGTTGTGATTGTCGAAGTTCACCCCGGTCAGCGGGGATACGAAGATGCCGTACTTCTCGTCCTTCGGCACGGCGCAGGTCACCTTGGCGTTGAGGCCGTGTATGCCCTCCATAATGAGGACGTCCCTCGGGCCGAGCTTGATCTTCTTGCCCGGCTTCTTTCTTCCCTCGATGAAGTCGAACCTTGGCGTCACCACCTCCTCCCCCGCGAGCAGACGCCCGAGCTGCTCCTCAAGCAGCTCCAGGTCGAGCGCCTCCACCACCTCGAAGTCGTAGTTGCCCTCCTCGTCGCGGGGGGTATTCTCCCTGTCGACGAAGTAGTTGTCCATCGCAAGGGTGACGGGGTTCCTGCCGAAGACCAGGAGCTGTATCTTGAGTCTCTCCGAGAATGTCGTCTTCCCGGACCCCGAGGGCCCCGCGATTGCCACCACCTTGACCTTGGTGCGCGAGACTATCTCATCTGCTATCCTGCCCAGCCTGTTCGAGTGGAACGCCTCCGACAGAAGGATCAGCTCGTTGGTCTTGCCTTCGGCCACTTTTTTGTGGAGGCTGTCCATCGTACGGAGGCCCAGGACCTCCAACCAGTTGGCGTAGTCGAGGAAGACGCCCGAGAGGTTCTTCGAGGCCCTGAACGGAGGCAGCGAGGCCGGGTGGCTGACCGTCGGGAACTGGAGCACCATCCCAGGTCCCAGCTTCTTCAGATCGTAGAGTTTAAGGAAACCCGTCGACGGAGCAAGCGGGGCGTAAAAATAACCGTACATGTCCGCGCACCGATACAGTTCAACCGGGTCGACCGCGCCCCACTGGAACAGCCTCGCGACCTCCCCGCTGCCCTGCCTCTCGAAGACCCTCCTTGCTTTGTCGAGCGAGACTATCTTGCGAATGAAGGGGAGGTCCCTTTCGACCAGTTCAGCCATCATCGCCTTGATGGCGACAATCTCCTCCTCGGACACCTCCCCGTCGAGGAACTCCCAGTAGCACCCCTCGCTTATCGAGTGACGGGCGTAAATATCCTTGGAAAGCCCCTTCTTGCACGCCAGTGCCAGCAGGAAGCTGAGCGAACGGCGGTAGACATCCATCCCCTCGAAGGAGGATGTGTCCACGAACACCACCCTGGAGTCGTCCTCTATGACCCAATCCAGGGGACGCAGGTAGTTGTTCACCCTCCAGGCCACGATATTCTTATTGGTTCCGTCCGGGACGGCCTCTGAGAGCACTGCCTTTCCGGTGATGGGAACATCGCTCGAAAAAACGGGTCCATCAACGACTTCGATTGTAAACGCCATTTCGCCTCCCCCTTCTGCTCAAGTCCGCAGTGTAATCGATTATCGAACGTTTTCACGCCGGCCGAGCCGCATTGAGCATCAGTACGTCCACTCGAACGCGGGCAGCCCCTCGTCCAGGAGCCTCCGGCGAACGTCCGACGACACTCTCTCCAGGTCCGCCTCCGTCCTCCCCTCGCACCTCGTGACGATCACAGGCTGGGTGTTCGAGGCGCGGATCAGCCCCCATCCGCCCGGATACAGAATGCGAACGCCGTCGACGGTGATGGCCTCGTGATCCTTCAGAGCCTTGTCCCTCAGAGAGGTCACTACATCGAACTTCCTCTCGTCTGCGCAGTCGATTCTAACCTCGGCGGTACTGGGGTAGTGGGGAATGTCTGAGAGGAGCTCCGACAGAGTCGAGTCCGTGAAAGAGAGGATCCGGAGAAGCCTTGCGGCGGCGTAGAAGGAGTCGTCAAACCCGTAGTACTCGTCGGCGAAGAAGAAGTGACCCGAAAGCTCGCCTGCGAACACGGCCTTGATCTCCTTCATCTTGGCCTTGATGACGGAATGGCCGGACTTCCAGAAGAGGGGCCTGCCGCCGTGTCTCTTGACATCGTCGACAAGCGATTGCGAGCATTTGACCTCGACAATCACGTCGGCACCCGGGTGCTTGGGGAGTATCTCTCTCCAGTAGAGGGCCATCAGGATATCTCCCCAGATCATCTCGCCCCGCTCGTCCACTACTCCCAGGCGGTCCGCATCCCCGTCGAACGCGACTCCGACGTCGGCCTTCTCGCGTCGGACGGCCTCGATGAGGGCCGCCAGGTTCTTCCTCTGCTGCGGGTCGGGGTGGTGGTTCGGGAAGGAGCCGTCCGGCTCGTCGAACAGGGAGACGACCTCGCACCCGAGCGCCTCCAGGTATTCCCGGATCATCAGACCGGCCGTGCCGTTCCCGCTGTCCGCGACCACCTTCAGACGCCTTGGCCCGAGCGCGCATTTCGACAGCAGCATGTCGATGTAATCGGGCTTGAGGTCAACGCTCGACAGCTCCCCCGGTCGTTTCGCATCGGCCATGTCGTCCGCCAGTATCATGCGGAGGATCTCCTGTATCTCGTCCCCGTAAAGGGTGGCACCGTTGAAGGCCAACTTCAATCCGTTCATGTCCTTAGGGTTGTGACTGCCGGTGATCATGACCGCGCCGCCTGCATCGAGCCTGTACTGGCTCCAGTACAATACCGGAGTGGTTACCACCCCGATATCCACCACATCGAGGCCGGCTCGCAACAGGCCCTCTATCAGGGTCCGCGATAGTCTTGGCGTGGATTCGCGGACATCTCCGCCAACGGCGGTCTTATTCACGCCGCGGCGGAGCAGCCAGGTCCCGAAGGCCCGCCCTATCGACATGACGACGTCATAGGTCAAGTCGCTGTCGGCTACCCCGCGTATGTCGTACTCCCTAAAAATCGTCGGCGAAATCTGCATCTCGTATCCCCTTTCCGCGCCTTTGATATCTTTCCCGCCATATTGGCTCCTTGCCTGCGGCGGGCCTTCATTGTATCATCTGCGTGTTTTTCCGTTTCGCAGCCAATGCGGCGACCGGGCAGAAAGCAAACTACAGGCAGTTGAACAAGGGACGTGCTTTTCGTGAACGAGATAATGATAATTGCCCCTATAGCCGCGATCATCGTGCTCGGCAAGATCATAGCCGGCATGGGAGCGGTATCGCCTCTCACCTTCAGGGAGACCAACAAGATCCTGTACTGGATCTCCATCCCGGCCATGCTGCTCAGACTGACCGCCCAGGCCGACCTGGGATCGTCGGGGAACCTCAACCTGCTGCTGTCGGTGCACGCCACCTATTTCATTCTCCCGTTCATAGCCTGGTGCGCCGGGAAACTGGCGGGCGAGGAACGCGGCCGACTGTCGATCTCGGCCCTTGTCTCCATGAGATCCAACCAGGTGTTCATGGGCCTGCCGGCCGTATCCATCGCCCTTGGAGATCCCGGTCTCAGGGCGCTCTCCCTCTTCCTGGCCATGAGCCAGGTCGGATATCACATACTGTCGGTGTCGTCATCTCAGCTGGTACTGTCGGGCAGACTGTCCTCTCGATCCGTGATGGACACATTCCTGAAGCTGTTGAAGAATCCGTTGATACTCGCCTGCATAGCCGGCCTCGCCTGCTCCTGGTCCGGGCTTGACCAGTTCCCCCACTGGCTGGATGTAACCCTGAAGGTGCTCGGGGACATGGGGACCGGCCTGGCACTGCTGTCGCTCGGGGCCGGCATAGACCTCTCTTCCCTCAGGGGTCTCCTGGGGGCCACCTGGAGGGATTGCGCAATAAAGCTAATAGTGAACCCAGCCGTAGCATATCTGCTCTTCATCGCGCTTCCGGTCGAAAACACCATGATGCAGGTGGTCGTCCTCACCTCGGCGATGCCGGTGGCGGTCAATTCCCTCGCGGTCGCACAGGGGATGGGAATGGACGAAAAGTACGCCGGCGAGGTTATCACCGCCTCCACGATCCTGTCAGCCCTCACCCTCCCCCTATGGCTTCGTATTATCAACGTCTGACGACTCCTCGACGGGTCAGGGCGTCCGCCTCCAGAGGAGGAGCCCGTCCTCGACCACCGGCGCAACTTGAGCCTGCCCCCTTAGCCATGTAAGATGGGCGGCGACCGCGGCGCTGTTCAGCAGAAACTCGCTTATCGTCATGGACAGTCCGAATCGTTGGCCGAGCCTCTTGACTATCTCGTCCCTCGCGACGGGCTCGCTGCAGCAGTCGAGGACGGCCTCGCTCACCATCATCAGCGTCCTCCTGTTGGCGGCGGCCAGAGGGCCGATGTCCCGGGTCGCATCAGCGTGGCTCGGCACGAACCAGGCCGCACTGGTCCTCTCCAGGAGGTCGAGGGTCTCGAGCTCTGCTTGCACGTCCATGACGAACATTATCCGGTACTTCTCGAGCAACGCCTCGGAGAAGACCGAGTCCGCCACGAAGAACACGTCGTCGGGGGTCAGAATCCCCACCATGTCGAGGAAGTGCCCCGGCAGGGGGACGGCCTTCAGACCGCTGTCGTCGAAGGCACCGGGGGCAATTATCAGTACGTCCACCCGGGACGGCTTGGCCTGCAAAAACCTGTTGGTGATCTCGGCGAACGGGAACGCTCCCCACAGGAGCAGCGGCTCCATGAAGGTGTTCTCGATTATGCACGCCTCAAGCGGGGTGGCGGCGGCCGAACACCCGGTGCGCCTCCTCAGGAATGCGTTGCCCCCGCAGTGATCGGCATTGGAGTGCGTGGTGACCACGCACCGGAGCTTTTTACCCTCGGATTCAACCCAACGGGCGAGCCTGCGGCCCGCCTCATCGTCCAGTCCGCTGTCCACGAACCACACTTCGCCCTCTCTTTCAAAGCATCCCACATTTACTTTCCCTGGGAAAAAAGAGGTCGCTCCGGCCAGATGTTGTATTTCCATACCTTCACACCTCCTTCCAGACTGTCCTTCTCATCGAGGACAGTTTATCATCCCCGAGGCAATCCGTGATGTATAATGAAGCCGTAGACAATCCAGGAGGTGAGCTTTTTTGCAAAACAGCCTCAACGACAAACCTTCCACGTCGGCGCCGGCGCTCGAAGTGCGCGGGCTCCGAAAATCCTTCGGCAGTCTTACCGTCTTGGAGGACATCTCGCTTTCAATAAGAGAGGGGGAGGTCATATCGGTAATCGGTCCAAGCGGTTCCGGCAAGAGCACCCTGGCGCGCTGCATCTGCCGTCTCGAGGCGATCGACAGGGGAGAGGTCCTGCTGATGGGGGACAGGATCGACGGCGGCAGGCATTCAAACCGCGACATCGCCCGTCTTGTGGGGATGATCTTTCAGCAGTTCAATCTCTTCCCGCACCTGTCCGTAATTGAGAATATCATCCTCAGCCCGGTGAACATACTAGGAGTCCCGGCGCCCGAGGCGGAGGAGAGAGGAATGGCGCTCCTCAGGCGGGTGGGGCTGGCTGACAAGAGAGACGCGCGCCCAAGCGAGCTGTCGGGAGGCCAGTGCCAGAGGGTCGCGATCGCCAGGGCGCTCGCGATGAACCCGAGGATACTGCTGTTCGACGAGCCCACCAGTGCGCTCGACCCGGAGCTGGTAGGGGAGGTTCTGGATGTGATAGCGGATCTGGCCCGCTCGGGAATGACGATGATGATAATCACGCACGAGATGCTGTTCGCGAAGGAGGTCTCCGACCGGGTGCTCTTCATGGATGCCGGGAGGATCCTGGAACAGGGGCCGCCCGAGGATATCTTCACCGCTCCGAAGCTGCCCCGCACGCAACTGTTCCTGCAGAGGATGCTCGCCCACGTGGGAAGGGAGCTGGTCGAGGCCGCCGCAGACGAAAGGAGATTCTCTCATGGCTCTTGATTTCTCGGCAATCTATCCGTACCTGCACATGCTGTTCAAGGGCGCGTCGATAACCATCCAGGCCTCGTTGTTCGCCCTGTTCTGCGGGTTGGTCCTGGGCATATTTGTCGGAGCGGTCAGGGTGGCGCCGTTCGGACCGCTGCGCTCGATAGCCGCCGCTTACATCTACGTTATACGCGGGACGCCGCTTCTGATCCAGCTCTTCTTGATTTACTTCGGCCTGCCGTCGCTCGGGCTGAACCTTCCGGCCTTCACGGCAGGCGTAATCGGCCTTACCATCAACTCATCAGGCTACGTCGGAGAGATAGTGCGGGGCGGAATCGAGGCGGTCCCGAAGGGGCAGTGGGAGGCCTCAAAGGTGCTGGGCCTCTCCTACATGCATACTATGCGCTTTATCATCCTGCCCCAGGCGATACGCAACATGCTCCCGGCCATAGGCAACGAGTTTGTGACCCTGATCAAGGAGTCGTCGCTGTTGTCCACGCTCGCGATAACCGAGCTGACGATGGTCGGCCAGCAGGTCAGGAGCGTTACCTACGCCTCCTTCGAGACCTTCATCATAGTCGGCCTCATCTACCTTGTCATGACCAGCATCACAAGCCTGGCCCTCCAATACGTCGAGAAGAAGTGGACGGTGGCGTGACCGCAGACGGGCGCGACGCAAAGAAGCCGGGCGGTCAGATTGCAAAAAAAGCCTGACCGCCCGGCTTCTGTATGCCATCGCACTATCCAAGGGCGTTTTTCTCGGGCGCCAGGGTCCTCTGCCCGAAGGATGAACGCTCGGCGTCCGCCGCCATCCCGTCGAGGTATCCCCAGGTCGCCATGACGAGCTCCCTTATTGAAAGCTTTCTCTTCTCGCGCATCTCGTTCCATAGAGGAATCGGGAGATACAGCCAAATTCTGTATCCTGCGGAGTCGCCGCCGTAGTCCGACAGCACCAGGTAGCCCGACTTGCTGTACAGGACCACCGGCCTCGAGCTCTGGGAGTTCATCCTCTGAAGGTCGTCCACGGTGTAGCCGAGACCCTCGATCTCCTCGATATCCTTCCTGCCGGGCAGGTCCGTGAGAGAAAACCATATTCGCGGGGATGGGGCGGCTCCCTCGAAGACATCCGACGCGGTCCTGATCCAAGTCTTCGTCCTTGAGACGGCATCGTAGTCGTTCCTCGAGAGCGCGAACCTCATCGCCCAGTAGGCCGCGCGCAGCGTCCCGTCTTTCTCCAGGAGCTCGAGCGCCGGGCCTTCGTCCTCAATGGCGTCATCGACGATACGGGAATCGTCCTTGAGCAGACCGCGGAGTATGAGCATCGCCGGCTGGTGCTCGCCCGGCGGGGGCATCTGTCTCCGCAAGCAGGATTTCAGCAGGTCGATGGATTCCCTCGACACCGTGATGCTGCCGACCTCCCCCAGGTTGATCGTCTTGGGCTTTTCTTCGTACAGGAAGATCTCCTCGGGGAGATCCTCCGACCCGATTTTTCCGAGAGCCCAGCGCTCATAGGCTCTCATGTCGACCGTGCCGAGGATATAACGGTTATATGGAAGGAGGAGGATAACCCTCGGGGCGGGTACATTGGTCAATCCTGGCAACAGCATGTCATCAGGCAACCTAGCCAGATCTCCCCTGGACATAAGCTCGAAAATCATGTGAATCCCCCCCTCTGTCATTAGATTAGCATGTTTGTTCTGAAGCATCAAGGGAGGGGCCCGCATTACGGGGCTTGGCGAGCGCAACGAAGGCTCGGGCGCTTCTACACAGCGCTGCGCGCGGTCAGTACCTCCACCTGCGGTGCAACCAGAGCCACTGTTCGGGTCGCGCCAGTATCATCTTCTCCAGGGCTCGGTTCATCGTCGCGGTGTTCTCCCTGAGGGATTCCTCGCTGTCCTGCGTCTTTACCATGGGGAGGGGCTCGCAGATCCGGACTTCGTGCTTGAAAGGGGCGATTCTGTAGGACACGACCGGCACCACTGGCGCTCCGCTAAGCCTCGCTATTGCGGCGGGGCCGCGGGCAGTATAGCAGGTACGGCCGAAAAACTGCGAACTGACGCCCGTGATGTTCCAGGCCTGGTCGGGCAGCAGTCCAAGAAAACCGCCGTTGCGCGCGAAGCGGACCGCATCCTTCATGACGAACTTCTTCTCGAAAACTCCAACACCGAGACTGGAGCGATAAACCGAGATAAGCTCCGACAGGTCCTCGTCGTCGGGATTGCGCACGACCGCAGAAAGCGGGTAGCCCGACTGCGCGAGCCATGCCGCGAGGAGTTCCCAGTTCCCTATATGCCCGGTGAGGATGATCGCGCCGCTGCCAGTCGATTTTATCCGGTCCAGTATCTCCTTTCCCTCCACGGTCACTATCCAATCCAAGGCTTGGGAGGGGTTCCTGACGAGGGCAAGATACTCGGCGGTCATCCAGGCGATGTGCTCGTAAACCCCGTTCACTGTCGCGCGAATCCATCTCTCCATGGCCTCCGGGTACGCCAGCCGCAAGTTTTCCACTGCCACTCGACCCCTCGGACGCACGCACTTCAGCCCTCCCGACAGAACTCCGGCCAACAGGCTCGCACGCCATCCGCGCCTGCTGAACCGGGCCAGCAGGTTGATCGCCCTGGCCTTTCCTCTCAACTGTCGTCCTCGGACACGGCCCGGTACAGCTCTCTTAGTTTTCTCGCGCTCCTGTCGGGCGGATACGCCTCGGTGACATTGCGCCGCGCAAATGCGGAGGCGCCTCTTCCTCCCTCGCCCAGAACCGTCGTGAAGGCTTTCTTTACATCCTCGGCTGATTCGGAGAGCAACGGAACATAGCCATCCTTCCCGATTAATTCATCAAGGGCTGCGGTGCGGGCCGCCACGGTCGGTATTCCCCTCAGGGAGGCGAACGCCGCCAGCAGAGCCAGCGAGTCGGTCGGTCGAGGGAGCAGAAGGACGCAATTTCCCGATGCGAACAGCTTCATTTCCTCCTCCTCGCGATCGAAGTCGATGAGCATGCTCGAAAGGGAGGCGGCTGCCTGGGCATACAGGCGGCCGTCGTCCGCACTTCCGGTGAGGAGGAAGAGGGCGGGACGGGACTCGTCGAATATATCCTTGCCCTCCTCCGTCCCCCAGCTCATCTTCATCTCGAACGCGGGAGGTATATAGGTGTAGCCGCGGGGGGCGGCGGAGGACAGTGTGGTCGGATGCCCTTCCCATTTGGAGCCTTCGTCGAAACGGGTATGGACGGTCCTTGAACGCGCACGGACAAACATCCACCAGGATGGGGGTTGTCCCCAAAGATGCCACAGCTTCCCCCTGGCGGCGACGATGAACAGGCGTTCCATTGCGTTCAGCGACCTCCATGACAGCAAGCCCGGTATCCCCAAGGATTCCGTACCTCCTCCGGAATAGGAGCGAATCACGGCCCCGTCACGAATCGCGGCACGGGCTACCGCTCCTGCGACAGCCGCCTCCCACGGGCGGAGCGACTCGCTCAGGTACCAGTAACAGTCCGTCTGTTTCATCTGCGCCACCATCTCTTCTCTATTCGAACTGGATCATGAACACTCGTTTTTTTCCAAGTCGGACGAACAGGAATTTTCCGCCCAAAAGGGCGTCCTCGGAGACGGACGCGTCCTCGTCCGGAATTTTCACTCCGTTCACGTACAGCCCGCCGCCCCTTATCAACCGACGGACCTCGCTCTTGGACGGGCACGCCCCGGTGGATACCAGCAGATCCGCCAACGAGGCGGGGAACGACCTCGGTGCCGTCCCGCCGGGGGTCTCCGCAGCCAACATCTCAAGTATATCAAGTGAAAGATCCCTGGGCTCGAAGGAGTCGCCGAAGAGAATGCGGCTCACCCTCTCGGCGGTCCTGGCGCTCTCCTCTCCGTGGACTATCGTTGTGACCTCTAACGCCAGCCTCTTCTGAGCCTTCCTGAGTTCGGGGGACTTTCTTTGCGATTCCATTATCTCCTCAATCTCTTCCAGGGAAAGGAAGGTGAAAAGCTTCAGCAGCTTCTCCACCGCCTGGTCCTCGGCGTTCATCCAGAACTGGTAGAACTTGTAGGGGGACGTGCGGGCCGGGTCGAGCCAGACGGCGCCCTCCTCGGTCTTGCCGAACTTATTCCCGGAGGAGGTAAGAAGCAGCGGCTGCGTCGCCCCGAAGGCAGTCCCGCCAGCCTTCTTCCTGATCAGGTCGACGCCGAAGATGATGTTGCCCTGCTGGTCGTTCCCCCCCATCTGCAGACGGCATCCGTGCTGCTGGAACAGGTGCAGGAAGTCGTAGGCCTGCAGCAGCACGTAGGAGAATTCGGTGTACGAGATGCTCTTCTCGGGATCCTCCAGGCGGCTTTTGACGTACTCCCTGGACACCATGGCGTTGACCGAGAAGAACTTCCCTACCTCCCTGAGGACCTCCAAAAACGTCAGCTTTCCCAGCCAGTCATAGTTGTTGATCATGAGGGCGGACGACGGCCCGCAATTAAAGTCAAGGAAGTGGGCCAGCTGCTTCTTCACGGCCTCCATGTTCTCCTTGGTCTTCTCCACTGTGAGCAGGACCCTCTCCTTGCTCTTCCCCGACGGGTCTCCGATCAGCCCGGTCCCCCCCCCGCCCAAGGTATCGGACGGTGGCCGCACCTCTGTATCCAAGCCAGGGCCATTATTGGTATCAGGTGCCCCACGTGTAGGCTGTCCGCAGTCGGATCGAAGCCCACGTAGGCGGTCACCATCTCACTTTTGAAGAGGGCGCTCAGCTCCTCCTCGTTGCTGCACCACTCCACGTGCCCTCGTTCTTTCAGGACTAATAGCGCGTCCTCAAACATTCCTTCCCCTCCTGCCAGATAATACAGGCCCGAAGGCCTGGCAAAATCAACATTCCGACATTCATCGTGAAAGCCTGCGGTTGATCAGTGCCTCGCGGGCTTTGCGTACACCCACTCAAGCCTGCCGCCGGCCGGCGTCGGCATTACCAGTGTCAGCGCGCCAAGGCTCCCTAGGAGCCGCGAGACTCTCGCGATCACGCTCGATTCTAAGCTAGGCACGACCTTGCCCGCTTCTTTGATTGTCCTCTCGAGTCCCCGCATCGCGGACAGCACCTGCTCAACGTCGAGGTAAGCCCAAAAAAAAGCGCCTCGGACATCCTCCAACTCGCTGGCGTAGTCGGCCAGGGGGCGGGTGCGCCCTGGCCTTATCGCGTCGCCCTCGATCATTCCGAGCTTCAACACCCGGGGATTTGCCGCGGCCAGTATAGAAAAGGGTATCGACGAGACACCGCCGCTTGGATAGTCAGGGGCATTTTCCACCGTCGGCACCTGCGAACAACGGTACCCTGTCCAAAACAGGTCGGCGAACTCCATGCCCTTGACTCCTCTGCCCGGAAGCTCCAGCAGAATTCCGGGGATTGTAAACAGCAGGAACTTGCCGGTGCCGCAGAGCGAGAGTACGCATCGGCCCGGAAGCAGCCCCTCCAAAAAGTTGAACGAGTCGCCCAGGTGCTCCTGCAGGAACAACGCCGCATTCGCTGTCTTCCAGATTTTGAACAGTGTCTCCGGGAGAATGAAACCCGCCGCTGCCACAAGTGGCTCCGGGAACTCGTAGTTGGCGCCGCGATCTTCGTCAAGCAGGCCATCGAACTGACCGCGGAATACCTCCGGAAGTCCTTCGATAGTCCACCTCATCTCGCCCCCGCCGGCCCTCTCCCTCCACGCCGCGGACACAGTGACTCTTTCCTTTTCGACTGGCAAGCCCTCGATGGAGGTCAGGCCGGAGACAAGTCCGCCATCGGAGAGGAGCATCCGCCCCGGCCACGTCCGTCCTCGCGAGGGAGGTGGGTCCACTGGCTCCAGCTTATTCTTGAGAGCCAGCGCCATCCTACTCAACCCGTCGCTCGTGGACGAGACCATTGCGACTCCTCGCTCGGCGCGGAGGTAGAGCCCCTCTTCTCCGTTTTCCGTGGTCAAAACAAACACTCCGTCGTCCTCGGTGCGCACCAGGACGGAGGAGTCGCCACGGCGGCTGTCCGCAAGCTCTTGAAGACCGATCGCCGACGAGGAACCGACGCTTGTGCGGGTTAGCCTCGCCGCTAGATACAGGTGAACGCCGTATTTCGAGTAAGTCAGCAACGCGGCGGTCTCCCCGGCTTCGCCAAGAATCGGGGTCAGCAGGGAAAACCAGTCGGTCGGCACGTCTCTCTCCGCGAGGACATCAGCCGCGGCACCGACTACCGGCAATACCGCCGAAGCGGCGGAGTACTCCAAGTAGAGGAAGGGCGCATCCTCCGAAGGGGCGGGTATCAACGAACTCATCCGCGAGCCCTCCGGGCCGAGCACATTGTAGACAGCACAAACAAGAACAATGCTCGTCACGGCAATAAACAGGCCCGAGGATTTCATCTTTCCACCCATTAAGCACCTCCCTGCGGCCCTGGTTCGCCCTAGTCCGTGGGCCGACTGCCGGTCATCCTGTCGTATGCTGTCTCAAGGAGGATCTTGCTGGACTTGAGCAACGGGACCAGGCTGTCCAGACCGGAAGAGACGGAGTTGTTCTCCAGTTTCAGAGCGAGCGACTGGATGTCCGTCAGGATACCCGAGACCTCCTCCTTTACAAGGACGATCGGCTGAGGAGTCATCCTGTGGACGCTCGCCGAGCCGTTGGGCTCCAGCTCTATCTCCTGCCCCGCGAAGGGTATCGCGCTCGTCCTGCCCGCATCCTTCAGGGCCTCGGACAGCGCAAGCGACGACGCAGGCTCGCCGTGAGTTATGATGAACAGGGGGGAAGTCGCGAAGTTGTCCGCCCACGCTAGGAGGTCGTTCTTGTCCGCATGCGCCGAGAAGCCGTTTATCGTATGCACCTGCGCCTTCACGGTCACGTCCTCTCCGGCGATTCTCAGGTTCTTCTCCCCCTCCACGATCCTGCGGCCGAGCGTCCCGTGCGCCTGGTAACCGACGAACACCACGTGATTCTTGGGGTTCCAGATGCCGTGTTTCAGGTGGTGAACGATACGCCCGCCGTTGGCCATGCCGCTGCCGGCCACTATCACGCCATGCTTCAGCGAGTTTATCGCCTGAGACTCCTCGACGCTCGACACGTATTTCAGCCTCTCCGGCGCGAACGGGTCCTTCCCCTGGCTTAAATACTGCTGCATCTCCGAGGACAGGAGGTTCATGTGTTTTCTGTATATCTCCGTTGCCTTGACCCCCATGGGAGAATCGAAAAAAATCGGTACGCCGGACGACATCGCACCCTCGTCCTTCAAGAGGGCCAGCTCGTACAGGATCCTCTGGGCGCGATCGACGACGAAGCTGGGGATGAAGACCTTCGCCTTGTCCTTCAGGGCGCTGGTGATCACGTCGTGAAACTCCGCGCGGCTCTCCCCTGTGTTCTTGTGCAGACGATCGCCGTAGGTGGATTCAATGACGACGTAGTCGGCGGACGAGATGATGGCCGGGGTCCTCTCCATGACCGTATTCTGCGGTCCGAGGTCGCCGCTGAATACAATCTTGACCTGCTTGTCGTCCTCCTCCAACCACACCTCGAGGATCGCGCTGCCTAGTATGTGCCCGGCGTCCCTGAAGCGCACGGACACCCCGGGCGCCACGCCGGTCTTTTCATCGTAGCCCACCGCCGTCAGGGACTTTGCGGCGGAGTCGACGTCGTCCACGGAGTACAGCGGCGCCACCGGGGCAAGCCCCTTTCTGGAGTTCTTCTTGGTCTTCCATTCGGCCTCCTCTTTCATCAGGTTGGCCGAATCGTGCCAAAGCACCCTGACCAGCTCCACTGTCGGGAGAGTGGTCATAACCTTGCCCTTGAAGCCCTCCTTCACAAGCAGGGGAATTCTGCCGGAGTGGTCCAGGTGAGCGTGCGTCAGAAGCACCGCGTCAATCGAAGCGGCGGAGAATAAAAACGGCTCGCGGTTCTTCTTCTCGTCGTCCCTGCCCTGAAACATGCCACAATCGACTATGACGCGGCTGCCACCGCACTCCAGAAGGTAGCTTGATCCTGTGACTTCACCAGCAGCTCCCAGTACCTTAAGTCTCATAAGCTCTCCCTGCCGGGATTCCTCCTCCTTCCGCGGCGCACGGCACCCCGTGCCCCTCGCCGTCCCTCATCGAAGCCAGGGGAATAGTGCATCGAACCGTAGTTCCTCCCTCTCTGCCTGAGAAAACCTCCATCCTGCCGCCGACGATGGCCATTCGCTCCTGCATGTTGGCCAGCCCCCTGTGTCCCTCGACCCTCAATCTCTCGTAGTTCAGGTCGAAACTGAACCCGCAGCCGTCGTCCGTTATCTCGAAGACCGCATTCTCTCCCTCCTTGACGATGCTTACAGTCATGAAGGCGGCCTTGCCGTGGCGAACCGCGTTGGAGACGGCCTCCTGGAGGATACGCGACAGGGGGAGAAGTCTCTCCTGCTCAATCTCCACCGAGTCGTCCACCTCGACTGAAATATCGATGTTGTAATGCCTTGCGAGACGCTCGCTCTGCTCGGTAATGGCCTCCTTCAGGCCGAGATCGATCCATGGGGGAGAGAGTTCGTCGCACATCTCCCTCAACTCCCGCACCGCGACCTGGGCTGTCTCCTCCGCAAGCAGCAGGCGTTCTCCGATCAATTTCTCGTCCCGAGTCATCCTGGACAGGCGCACCTGCTGAATCATCGCGGTGATGTTCTGCAGGGGGCCGTCGTGCAGCTCCCGCGCAATCCTGGATTTCTCCCGCTCCTGCACTCGGACTATGTCGTTAACGTATCGGTTGCGAAGAACCGCGCGCTCCAGCGCGGCCCTGGCGAGTTTGTACAGCACGGCTCGAAGACTGTCGATCTCCGCGACGGCCCTGGTGTCGGACGGAATGGGCAGATCCCGACCCCAGTTGAGCTCCTCCAGCTCCGCGACGAGCCTCCTGAGCGGGCTCACTAGCCATCTCCACAGCGCCAGCAGGGCGAGGAGGATACAGATGCCCATTATCAATCCAAGCACGGACCACAGTCTGCTCCCCTTCGCCAAGGGCCCCAGGAGCTGCTCCCAGGCTACCGCGGCTATGACGTACTTCTCTCCGCCCCGTACCGGGTAGACCGCCAGAGTGTACAGATCTCCGTCCTTGTCCTTTATCTCCACCGCCTGCCCTATCGGTATGTTAGGCCGCCACACGGCTGCGATGTCGGCCCCCGGCGAGGCGAAGAGCAACTGCCCGTCCGCGTGAAGTACCGCTATCCAGCCGGGCACGGACGGCCCCCACGAAAACAGCCTGAGGCCGCGTATTCCCATCATGTTCATCTCGAGCCCCCAGCCGAGGGGCTCGTTGGCGAGTACCCTGGATGCGGTGTTCTCAGCCATCTCCTGGACATACGACCGCGCTACGTACCGTATAGCCCACTCGTGCTGGAGGATACCCAGCCCCGACACCAGCAGCACGGCGAATGACGGCAGCATCAGGGCGAACACTATGAAGAGAAGGAGGCGCCTTCTCATTCAAGCAGCTCCTCCAGCATCACGACCCCGTACTTTAACGCCAGTAGCAGCGACTCGGTCTTGTTCTTGGCACCCAGCTTGTCGTATATGGACGCCAGGTGGGTCTGAACCGTCCTCTCGCTTATGAACAGCCTGGCCGCCACTTCTTTGCTGGAGAGGCCCTTTGCGGCCAGCACGAGGACCTCCCTCTCCCTGGCGGAGAGCGGCTCGGGGGAGAAATCCCCGCTGCCCATGGCCGAAGCCACCTCGGAGTCGAGGTAAAAGCCGCCCTTCGACACCGTCCCTATGGCCCTTGCGATCTCCTCGGGCGTGGCTGTCTTGAGGATAAAACCCCTGGCACCTGCCCTCAGGGAGGCCAGGACATACTGCTGGGCGTCGTAGGACGTCAGCATGATCACCGCGACCGGGAGCCCCGACTCCTTAACCCTGCGTGCGACCGACACGCCGTCCTCCCCCGGCATCCTGATGTCCAAAAGGGCGACGTCCGGCTTTATCTCGGAGATCATCTTCCAAGCCGCTATTCCGTCCTCGGCCTCGCCAACGAGCTCGACAGAGCTCTCCTGGGAGAGAAAGGCGGAGATGCCCGCCCTCGTCAGTGGATGATCATCCGCCAATAAGACCCTGATTGCCATGAAGCCCACCTCTCATACCGTGCGCTGGAAGGTTCAGGCACGGCGAATTATTATGTTCAGGCCCCCGCCGACTCTCCCAGGCCAAGCTCCGGTTCAACGAGCCTCAGGGCCTGTATGACCCATTCAATGACCTCGTCGAGCGGCATGGGTATCATCTCCGCTCCCTTGACGATGAGATCCCTGTCGACGCCCCTCGCGAACGCCTTGTCCTTCCATTTCTTCTTGACTGACTTCACCTCGAGGTCCTGGACCGAGCGGCTGGGTCGGACGAGTGCCGCAGTTATCACCAGCCCTGTCAGCTCGTCGATGGTGTACAGGACCTTCTCCATGTCGCTCTCGGGCTTCGTGTCCGAGCACATGCCCCAGCCGTGGGCGAGCACCGCCCTGACTATATCGTCAGGCCACCCGTCCTCGGCGAGCCACCTGGCACCCTCCAGGGTGTGCCGTTCAGGCGTCGACTGCATCTTTTCCCAGTCAATGTCGTGCAGCAGGCCCGCCATTCCCCACTTCTCGACGTCGCCGCCCATCCGGTCGGCGAAGTATCTCATGGTCGCCTCGACGGCGATGGCGTGCTTGATATGCCCTTCGTCCTTGTTGTGCTTCCTCAGGAGCTCGAAAGCGCGCTCGCGCGTGTAATCCATATTCAATTTCCCCTCCTTGATTGTGCATCCGGCAGGATAATGCTCTCCAGCAGCGCCCCGGCCGTGGCCAACAGGTCCACGGTGACGCTCGACACCGACAGGGACGCCTGTGAACGCATCTCCCTGGCGAGTTCGTCCGGGTAGGGGTGGAGAAAGACCAGCCGGACGATGCCGGCGTTTATTATTGCCTTCGTGCAGTAGGAGCAGGGCTCGTGGGTGCAGTATATTTGCCCGCCCTCCGTGCTCACCCCCGTGGCGGCCGCCTGCGAGATCGCGTTCATCTCCGCGTGCGACCCCCTGCACATCTCGTGCCGCTCCCCGGAGGGGATGGACAGGATCTCGCGCAGACAACCCACCTCGGCGCAGTGCGGGAGCCCCCTGGGGGACCCGTTGTACCCTGTGCTCACCACCTGCCTGCCCCGCACTATCACGGCACCGACCCTGCGCCGCAGACAGGTACTCCTGGTGGCCGCCACTCCGGCCATCATCATGAAATAGACGTCCCAATCAGGCCTTGAATATACCATGCCAATCCTCCCGAACTCGTGCTTTCGATTATAACACTTCACGCAGCCACTTATCGCCCCGTCAGAGGCTCGCACCACGGGGAAGCGTGGTATGATACTATTGCGCCAAGGAACCATATACCCGGCCGACAAGGAGCACTGAATGCTGTCATATTTCCGCAGACTGGAGAAAAACGTGCTGTCATGGTGCGCGTACGACGTCGGCAACTCCGCCTTCGCCACGACCATCATGGCGGCCGTGTACCCCGTGTACTATCGCGAGGTGGCATCATCGGGACTTGCGTCGAACATATCCACGGCCTACTGGGCCTACTCTGCATCCGCCTCGCTGTTCCTGAGCGCCTTCTTCTCCCCGTTCCTGGGGGCTCTGGCCGACGGCCAGGGGATGAAAAAACGACTCCTCGCGGTCTTCACGGCGATCGGCGTCGTCTCCACGGGATGCATGGCGCTCATCGGGCCCGGCGACTGGTTCCCGGCGCTGCTCCTGCTGGCGGGGGGAACCATCGGATTCACGATCTCCATTGTCTTCTACGATGCCCTGCTGCCCCACCTGGCCCCCCCGGACAGGATAGACATGATCTCCTCGCAGGGGTACGCCCTTGGCTACCTCGGGGGAGGTGTGTTGCTGGCCGTCAATTTTCTCTTCATACTGGCGCTCCCGGGCACCATCGGGGCAAGGATGTCGTTTCTGTCCGCCGCCGTGTGGTGGGCCGTATTTACGATACCGATCATGGTCTACGTGGACGAGCCAGGCGCTGGCACCGGCGGCGGGGGCGCGGATGCTATAAGAGACAGCATTGGAAGATTAAAGAGGACGTTCCGCGAAATCAGGTCGTATAAAAACCTGTTCCTCTTCCTGGTCGCCTTCTGGTTCTACAACGACGGAATCGGCACCGTCATCCGCATGGCCGCGATATACGGCTCGCAGCTCGGCATCTCGATATATCATCTTGTGGGAGCGCTTCTGCTGACCCAGTTCGTCGGCATCCCGTTCTCCATCGCCTTTGGCTCGATGGCGTCCCGCATCGGCTCGAAGCGGGCGATACTCGCCGGTTTATACTTCTACCTGGGGCTGATCATCGCGGGGATTTTTATCAGCAGGCCATGGCACTTCTGGGCCCTGGCGGTGGCCGTGGGCATGGTGCAAGGGGGCACCCAGGCCATCAGCAGAAGCTTCTTCGCGTCGATGATCCCTCCCGGCCGGACTGCGGAGTTCTTCGGCTTCTACGATATCTCGAGCAAGTTCTCGGGAATCCTCGGACCTGCGATATTCGGCATGGTGACCCAGGTCACGGAGTCAAGTTCCGCAGCGATCGCCATCCTGTCCTACACTTTTATCCTGGGTATTCTTCTCCTCCGAAAGGTAGATGGATAAATCCGTCATGAGACTGTCGTCCCAAAGATTAACCATGCTTCTTTTGGCGCTGCTCCTGTCGTCCGTTCCGTGTCGCGCGGGCGAGGGCAGGTCCGCAGTCTCCTCCGGAGACAGGCTCGTCCGCACGATCGCGATAACCTTCGACGACGGGCCACATCAGGGGCTGACCACCGAATTGCTGGACATGCTCGACTCACTCGACGTAAGGGCCAGCTTCTTCCTGGTCGGAAAGATGGTGGAAAGAAACCCCGAGATCACCAGGGAGATTTACGCCCGCGGACACACCGTGGCCAATCACTCCTACGAACACAGGAACTCGTCCGCACTGTCCCAGCAGGAGTTTCTCGACGATCTCCACCGTTGCTGCGAATCGATAGAGAGAAACATACCGGTCCGCGTGCGCTTCTTTCGCCCTCCCGGGGGTAATTTTACGAAGGAGGTCCTCTCGCTGGTGGAGAAGGCCGGGCTTCGCACGGTCCTGTGGGATATCAACAGCAGGGACTACACAGGCGTATCCACGAAGAAGCTCGCCGAGAGGATCATCTCCAAGTCGGCGCCGGGCTCCATACTGCTCTTTCACTCGGGCGTCACCTCGACCATCGAAGCCCTGCCCGTTATAGTGGATGCCCTCAGAAAGAAGGGCTTCGAGTTCGTAACCCTTGACGAGATGCTCTCCGAGTATACGGCCAACGAACCGCCTTCCGTAGAGTGTGGCTCGCACGCGCTGTAGTCGCGACGCCGGGGCGGCGTTGAGGACCATGCCATAAGGAGATGAGATGAATGGCTTCGTTCCTGGTAGTTTCAACTGGCGGCACCATCGCGTCGAGGGCGGGATCAAACGGGCTGACACCCTCCCTGCCCGGAGAGGAGTTGCTGTCCTTCGCCGACGGGGTGGAGATGTTCGGGGATATTACGGTTTTGGATCTTTTTTCCAAGGACAGCTCGAATATGTCCCCGGAGGACTGGAAGATGATCGCCGCCTGTCTGAGGGCGGAGGAGACAAACTACGATGGCTTCCTGGTCCTGCACGGGACCGACACCATGGCCTACTCGGCCTCGGCCCTCTCCTTCCTGCTGCCTGGTTTCGCGAAACCGGTCGTACTGACCGGATCGATGGAGCCCATCGGCGTCCCCGGGTCCGACGCCGAGGACAACATCCTGTGCGCGTTCTCGTTCCTTTCCGGGCTGCACGACAGGGGCCTCCGGGGGGTTTCGATCGCCTTTCACAACCGGCTCATCCACGGGCCGCGCTCGCAGAAGATCCTAAGCCACGAGACCACGGCCTTCTCAAGCATCAACTACCCGCACCTCGGATGCAGAAAGAATGGAGAGGTCTTCCTGGAGCACACCCCGCGACTGCAGGAGAACTACCCGGTCGACGTGTCGTCCATGGAGCTGGAGACATCGATCTTCCTCGTCACCCTGTTTCCCGGATTCCGTTCGCGCTACCTCTTTCACCTGGCCGACGCGGAGCCGAAGGCCATCGTGCTGGAGGCGCTCGGCCTGGGCGGGGTCCCGTACCTCGGCGAGAACCTCCTCCCGCCGATAGCGATGTTCAGGGAACAGGACATACCGGTCGTGATCACCACCCAGTGCGTCTACGGCGGGGTGGACCTGAGCGTGTACGAGGTCGGGAGGAGGACCCTCGAGCTTGGCGTAATCTCCGGGAAGGACATGACCAGGGAGGCGATAATCACGAAACTCATGACGGTTATGAAGAACACGCCCAAGGCCAGCCTGGAGTCCGTCCTCCACTGCAATTTCTGCGACGAGATAGAGGCCCCGGTCTGCGCCCCTAGAGCTTAGCCTGGCGGCGATCCCTCCGGATCTCCCCCGGCCCTGCACAGTTCGACCAGCAAGCGGGGGTTCAATTCTTTTCTTATTCCGAACCTCGTTATGACGAAATCGAACTTGACCGGATCCTCCGGCACGAACTCGCGAAATAGATCCGTTACCTCCACCGCCGCCTTGAGGCTGGGCTGCCTGCGCTCCGTAAGCCCGAGCGCTGAGCAGTTTCTGAACATGTGGACGTCCATGGGGAGCACGAGGTCGCGCGGGTGGACGGCGGTCCAACCGCCGGGGTCGACCTCGTCCCGACGCACCATCCACTTGAGAAACAGAAAAAGGCGCTTGCAGGCGCTACCATCCTCTGGCGAGGGGAGCAGATACTTCCCATTGAGAGCGCTTTTCTCCCTCAACTCCGCGACGAATCGAGACAGCCCTCCGACGGGGCCTCCGGCCCTCTCCATCGAGGCCGCCATGAACTGCTCGAGTGTGCCGTACTCGCGCAATACTCTACCGATCCCTCTCATGAGGAGGGCCATCTCCAATCCAGAGGTGAAGCGATGCCGGAATGACGCTACAGCATCCTCCAGTGCACGCGGCGATGCTGTCATGACGAACTCCGCGGGAGAACCCCCCATGATCGTCAAGAGCTTTCGCGCGCTGCCCAGGATAGAGGCCACTCGCCCGTAAGATATGGAAGAGACTACGAGCGCCGCGACTTCCAGGTCAGCCGTCCGGTGGAAACCGTACAGGGTCTCCAACGGGTCGGGCGAGACGTACTCCCTCCTGTTGTAGCGCCCGTAGGCTTCGTTCAAGCGGGGCAAAGCGCCCTCGAGAGCGCTGTACCCTGGTGACTGCCTCAATCGGTTACTTGACCTTGTTGAAGATCGCCGACGGGGCGTTGGCAGGGGACTTGCCCTTCTTCACCCTGTGGTAATTCGCGTAGGTAAGCGGGTAGCCCTCCTTCAGGAGAACGGCCTTCTCTACCCTGCCGACGAACAGTTTGTGAGTGAACACATCCTGGACCGACAGCACCTTGGCCTCGATCCCGGCCAGGGAGTAATCGACGACAAGGGGAAGTCCCTCCTCTCTCACCTCGTAGGAGCACTCCTTGAACTTGTCGAACTCCCTCCCGCACCTGAAGCCAAAGATACCTATAAACTGCAGAGGGACGGAGTCCTCCAGCACCGATACTGAAAACCGGCCGCTCTTCTCGACCAGCTCCGTGGTGTAGTTGTTCTTGTGCAGACAGGCGGCGACGCATATGGGGTCGCCGGTAAGCTGCATCAGGGCGTTGATGATCTGTCCGTTGTACTTTCCTTCATAGCCCGTGCTGAGTATGTAGACCCCGTAACTTAGAGTAAAAAGGGCGCGCGGATCAATACTTTCGTTCATAATCATCCCCCTAGTCGTAGCGCGGCGCAGGGCATCGACGCCCCGCGCCGCAGTCATCGTCGTCCGAACCGGGCAAGAGATCGCTCCGGTTGCCCTCGTCAGTCGTCCTCCCTGCCTCCGAGTTCTCTGTCGATCATAAGCAGGCCGTGCTTGCCGTCCGCCATCATCTCAAGTTTCCCGACTATCTCGCTCGCGTTGGCCTCCTCTTCCACCTGCTCGGAGATAAACCAGTGCAGCAGCACCTGGCTGGCGTAGTCCTTCTCGGCCACCGCCAAGTCCATCAGGTCGTTGATCCTGCGCGTCACGTACTTCTCATGCTCGTAGGCGCCCCGGAAAGCCTCGAGCGGCGACGCCCACTCAGTCTCAGGGGCGGCCACAGCCTTGTAGAGCACCCTTCCGCCGCGCTCCATCACGAAGTCGGCGAACTTCATCGCATGCTCCACCTCTTCCTTCGCCTGGATGTTCATCCAGTGCGACATGCCCTTCAGGTTCATGGAGTCGAACCAGGAGGCCATGGAGAGGTATATGTAGGCGGAGTGAAGCTCCGCGTTTATCTGGTCGTTTATGGCATCCTCGATCTTCTTGTTGATCATCGCTACCGCCCCGCCTTCCAAAGCCCGTGTATGTTGCAGTACTCCCTGCTCGTCTCCGGGACGAACGCGTCGAACTCAGCCTCGGCGGCCTCTCCTGGTTTAAGGAAGCGCCTGCATACGCGGTCGTCCGATATCACTTCTATGAACTCGATGTAATGCTGCTCGGTCATCGGGTGCGGAACGCTACCGACCTTGACCCTGTTTCCCTCCACCACCGGAACATGCTTCTCGGTGGCTGAATCCGCCGTCTGCTCTTCAAGGAGCTTCATGGGTTGACCGCAGCAGACGAGAGTCCCTCCGCCCACGTGTAGGAGCTCCACGATATTCCCGCACAGTTCGCACTTAAAAATGTCCAGTCTCTTCATTCAGCGTCCTTCCTCCCTTGGAATCGTTATATCTCGCAAGATAATTCATTATACCACCCTTGGGCCCGTTTTATATCGGCTTGTCGCAATCTGTCGCGTGCATTATAATGCACCTTGCCGAGGCGTTGCAATTATTTCGCACGGTTAGGCACAAGAGAAGCCGATAATAAACGGGAGGGGGCGAGAACAGTGCGGTATAAACCGGGGAAAATGCTCGGCAAGATCCTCTTCGCCATTATCTTCATTACGCTCCTGGCGGAGCGTGCCTCGTTCGCCGCCCCGGTCAGGCATGTTGTTCTGCTCCCGACACTGAACTACACCGAGTACGAGGTGTGGGACAGCAAGTACTACCCGGTCAACGTGCTGGAACAGAAGATGACCGAGTACCTGGCATCCTTGCTCCGCGACAATCCTTACACGGATGTATCGATACTCGACGAGGGACAGGCCGCCCGCTGGATGGATGACCCGGTCTTCAGGCAGTGCGATTTCGCCGTTAGAATGGAGCTTCATTCCGTCCTGGCCAAGCAGAGGGAGGTGCTAGGTTCTTACGAGAAGGGGGACGTCTCCCTTCGAGTGCGCATCTACAACCCCATGGACACTGGACTAATGGAGTCGTTCGTCTCCTCTGGACGTGACGCGCGGTATACGTTCGACCCTGGAGACGATCGCCTGTATCTGCTGAACACGAGGACGAGCATCATCGACATCCTGTATAAGGACGGGCTCGATTTTCTTCGCCTTACCCCGCCATACAAGGGGCAGAAGATGAGCCGCCCAACCTGGCAGCAATTCTCCTCCACTCCCTACTGGCAGGCGTTTAAAAACGCCATCGACGACGTAGCCGTCGGCATCGCGAACATGAGGGACGGGGAGATGTACGTTATCGGCCGGATTATTTCCCCGACAGCCGACTCGACCAAGCGCAGCCGGGAGTACATAATCACCCTGGGAAGACAGGATGCCATAGCCGTCGGCGACATACTCCAGGTGATAAGGGGCGACACCTACATCACGGTCGATCCGGAGAACCCCGTGGTAGTCATGTCAAGGGTTATTGGAAACGTCAGGGTCGTAAGGACCATGAGCGAACAGGCGGTTGTAAGGCTTCTGAACGAGAGGAAGAACGACCCGGTACAGCTGAACGACCTCGTTACCGCTCCCCCGTACGGGAAGAAAAAGGCGGCGCCGTTGAGATGAAAAGGCCGCTCATATTTTTCTTCGTACTTCAGTTCACCTGGACGCTTTTCTACGGATCGCACAGAGAAGCTACGTCGATTGCTTATGCCAATGGGGTTATCGTGACGGAGCCCGAGGGATCCACTCCAAAAAAGGTCCAGCCGAAGAAGAAAGCACCAAAACCGGCGACGCCTACCCCGCCTCCAGCGCCTGAGATCGTCGAGGTTGTGCAGCTTCCGACACTTCTTGAGCAAGCGCTGGTACTATTGGAGCAGCGGTATTTCACCAAGGCTACCGCGCTCCTGCTTCGCGTCGTGGAGGAGGAGCCCCTCAACGCGGGCGCGTGGTACGCCCTTGGCAGGGCATACGAAGCCAGAGGTTTTTTCCCGGAGGCACAGCGCGCCATGCGCAGGACCCTCGAGATCGACCCATCCTTCAGCGGCCTGTCCAGGATCATGGAGTACCCCGGTGCCGGAGATCGCAAACCTTTGTGGGACCCCAGCCGACCGGCCAGGATTGAGGAAATTCCCGTGGCTATTGACGGATTCACCATAATGCCGCCGTCGAACGAGGAGAGTTCGATACTGACTCCACCCGTGCCGGGACCGGACGTAATTCTGCCCGGGCCTGTTCCACTTCCGAGACCCCCGCTGCCCCAGGAGATTGACGCGGCCTCTCCGCCCTCTCAGGAATCGCCTCCCCCAGCGAAGAGGATCCCGGTGAGGGTGGTGAAGCCGGGCGAGCCACTTCCAGGCAAGGAGAAGGATAGTCCGGCGTACACTCCGCCGACCCAGACGATATCGTCTGACACCCCGCCGGTGTACGTTCCGCCGATGCCTTCGGAGGAGCCTGCGCCCGTCTACTACCCTCCCGCTCCGCCGGAATCGGCTGATCTGCCGGAGAATCCGCAGGTCCAACCCAAGTCGCCGGATTACGTTGCGCCCGCTATTCAGCCGGAGGAGACCCCTGTCTACTTTCCACCGGCTCCGCCGGAGTCGCCGGAAGAACCCGTCTCATAGTTCTTTAGCAAGAGTTTATGAAAGGAGGTGACCAATAATGAAAAGAGCGGTAGTCATCAGGGTTTTAATCGCGATAACGTTTACGGTCACGTTAACGTTCCCTATTCCCGCCGCGGCAACGACGTTCGTAGCGGAACCGGTCCTCGTCGCCCAACCCGCCTATGCCGGAATGAGCTTCTACGCCTATCGACCTTATGATGTGCCCCCGGGCTGGTTCGTAACTTTCGACGGATATCCCATAACGAGGAATGGCTCGAATATTTGGGTTTACGGAACCTACCAGGGCTCGGCGCTGGTTCCGACATCATACGTAGTGGGTTCGATAAACCCGGTCTCTCTTCCATTAGTCCAATATGCCGGGTATGCGAAGGTCTCGAGTACACAGAGCGTGCCCTTGACTCCACTTCCAGTTCCACCCGCCACCACTTCCATCGTGGGAATGCCCGTCGACGCCATTGCGCCGGCTCCAGTCTGCACGATTCCGCCCACGTACGTCCCGGAGTGGGCCACCCTTTCCAGCTTCACCTCTATCGGTGCGTGGAACAGGTTAGTCGACAGGATGGGCATACTAGAAAAACCGCGAACACCGATCGCCTGGAAGGGTGACTGGCCGGAGGTCTTGTTCGTGTGGACCGGCAGGAGCTGGTATCAGATCAAGGCGCGTTCCGATATGCGCGAGCCTCCGTCCGAGATGATAAAGGGCCATCTATATTCGCTTATGAGGATGATAAACACTAACTCGTTCGTATGGAAGGATATGGATAGCGCGGTTTTGGCCAACCAGGCCGCGGTCTGGGGATATTTATGGATGGGAAGGATAGCTCCTGCGGACTTTTAGACTAGACTCAGCCATTAGTTAGGAGGTGGCGTTCTTGAGAAGATTCCATACCCCTTTGCGGTTTCTGCTCTGTCTGTGTGCGTTGTTTGCCTCGCTCAAATCGTCCGAGGCAAATTATATTATAGTGTCCGCCCCGGCCCCGGCGATCATAACAAGGGCCGACTATATCAACACTTTTACCTTCCCGTCACCTTCGCACCTCTCGATGCCCGGTCAGGTGCTCAGGTCGGCCGACGGCTATCTTTTTACATACGACACGATTGGTAGGAGGTACTATTTCGTGCCCCCGTCATACGTTCTGGCTCCCCAAGTCCTCGCTTTCCCAGTGCGCTACACCGCCGCTCCGTACTACATTACGCACGTCCCCGCGACGGGAGTCGCCCTTCCGTCGATGAGGTTGCCTGCGGCATACCCGGGACCCCTCATAGTCGTCCGGTAGTCGATAATTGAGCCTCGGGGAGGAGCGAAGCGACGAAGGGATCCAAGGTTGAGGTCGCGCACTGTAGGATCCCTCCTCCCTTCGGTCGTCGGGATGACAGCAAATTCGGTCGTCGGGATGACGGCAGGGACCGCAGTCGCGATGACGAGGGGAGACCGCGCTCGGGATATAATAAAGCAGCCGCCCATTTCGGGGCGGCAGCTCTTCTTTCAAACAGGATTTCCGGCGGCGACCTGCTCTCCCACGGATAGCCTCCGCAGTACCATCGGCGATGGAGGGCTTGACTGCCGGGTTCGGCATGGAACCGGGTAT
>Ga0255347_1001191_pt1 | contig 43805 bp, 32 predicted proteins | sample wastewater_treat_2_FD_192479 | JGI IMG/M metagenome (GOLD analysis project Ga0255347, IMG submission 192479) | Wastewater microbial communities from Lulu Island WWTP, Vancouver, Canada - plant24 | ecosystem: Engineered > WWTP > Wastewater > Unclassified | place: Canada: Vancouver, British... | reverse complement strand
AAAAGCGACTTTAGAAGCTCTTTTTGCCGCCTTGCGTCCCCACGGCTTGTGCCCGCGGACTTGGAACCGGGCGCCGACCCCGAGCGTAGCGAGGGGGCACGCCCTAATAAAAAATAAAATTAAAATTAAAAATTAAAGATTGAAAATTAAATAAATGAACTAAAAATGGGGAATAATAAATAGTGATGAATTTTGAAAATATTCTTTGTTGCATGAATAAAAAATAAAAATATTGATGTATCTTTGCAGAGATAAAAAGAGGGTTTTACTTCTATTTTATCCTAATTTCAATCTCAATCTATACAATATAATATGGAGAATTTCATTGTATCGGCACGGAAATATCGTCCTATGACTTTTAAGTCCGTAGTAGGGCAAGATGCGATTGTAGCTACGTTAAAAAATTCTATTAAGACCAAGCAGATAGCTCAGGCATTTCTCTTTTGTGGACCGCGTGGTGTGGGGAAAACGACTTGCGCACGAATTTTTGCTAAAGCCTTAAACTGCTTGAACTTAACGGAAGATTTTGAACCTTGTAATGAGTGTGAATCTTGTCGTTCTTTTAATGAATCTGCCTCCTTTAACGTTTATGAACTTGACGCCGCTTCTAACAATTCCGTTGAGGATATTCGTTCTTTAATCGAACAGGTGCGTATTAATCCGCAGGGTGCGAAATATAAAGTGTATATTATTGATGAGGTGCACATGCTCTCCTCTACGGCTTTTAATGCTTTTTTAAAAACATTGGAAGAGCCGCCGGCATACGTGAAATTTATTTTGGCAACGACTGAAAAACATAAAATTATTCCTACGATACTTTCACGTTGTCAACTTTATGATTTTAAAAGAATTTCTGACCATAACATAGTTAAACATTTACAATTTGTCGCCGAGAACGAAAATATTACCGCTGATGAAGAGGCACTTCGAGTGATTGCCCATAAGGCTGACGGTGCCTTACGCGATGCACTCTCTATCTTCGACCAATTAGTAAGTTTTTCGGGAAACCACCTTACCTATCAAGCCGCAATTGAAAACTTGAACGTGCTTGACGTTGAAAACTATTTTAATATAACCGATTATCTCTTTAGCGATAATATCGCAGACGCATTGTTGCTTTTTGATGATATTTTAAATAGAGGATTTGACGGACAACATTTTATAATGGGCTTGGCAGGACATTTTAGAAATCTACTTATTGCTCAAAATCCAAATACGGCACATCTGTTGGAGACTTCAAATACAATGCAAGTTAGATTTGTTGAGCAAGCAAAAAAAATTGATTCTTTATTGCTACTTCGAGCACTCGAATTAGCCAATAATTGTGATTTTAACTACAAACTGTCTAATAATAAACGATTTTCTATCGAAATTACTCTTATGCAGATTAATGCAAATTATATGCATACGCAAAGACAACAAGCGGTCAGGCAATCACGGGAGGGAAAATAATTTAGAAGAAAACGGGAAACAACCGACCAACGGGAATAGAGTTTCTATGAAACCGCAAATTACTCAAAGCGGTTTTGTGAATCCTAATACGCTGACTTCCAAAAAGACAATTCCGATTAAAGATGTCGTGAAAGATAGTCCTACCGACCAAGTAAAACCTGCTGCTAAAAACGAAGAAAAAGAGTGTAACGAAGAAACGGAAGTAGTAGACGTTGTTGAAAAAATTGCTGAGAAAACTACCGGAACGTTTGACAAAGAAACTACTGAAAAAGTTAACGGAGAAGTTGACGGAGAAGTTAGCGGAGAGGTTAGCGGAGAGGTTAGCGTTAGCGAAGATGTTGGTAGAGAGATTGGTAGAGAGATTGGTGGAGAGATTGGTGGAGAGATTGGTGGAGAGGTTGGTGGAGAGGTTGATAGAGAGGTTGATAGAGAGGTTGTTAAAGAGGTTCGCAGCGAAGCCGGCGTAGCAACTACTGAAAGTCAATCGCTTAGCGATGTTTCGGAAGAAGAAGATAGCGATTTGGAGGAAAGTGAAGTTTTGAGCACAGATGAGCAAATTCCCGACCATACGACTACGCCACAAACTCTTTCGACTGACGTATGGAATGAGATGTTGAGTGTCGTTTTTGAAAAGTTTCCTACGATTCATCACCCCTTAAAAGATATTCCCCCTGATTTTCAGGATAATAAAATCGTTGTTAAAGTTAAAAGCAATATTCAATTTGAGCATTTTAAAGGTAAGAAAAATGAAGTATTAGCCTATTTGAGAGAACATGTAAAGTTTCCTATAGATGATATTTCTATCCTTGTAGACGCTAATTTGGAAACCAAAAAAATAATTTACGATAACAAAGAGAAACTCGACTATTTACGTGAAGAGAATGCTGACATTTCTAACTTTATGGAAATATTAAAATTAACCATTAAAGAATAAATACGGTATGAAATTTTATTCACCTCTTATTTTAATTTTTTTAATAGTAATTCTTTTTTATGGAACAGCATTTGCACAGCCTGCGGATAAAGAATCGTACTTAATTAAAATAAACGAACATTTTGACAAGTCTGCTTTTGAGAAGCAAAAAGGGGAAATTCGTTCACAAACGGGGAATATCATATCGGTTTGGCTTCCCAAAGAAAATGTCGATTCGGTTAAAGCTATGAAGGGGGTGGAAGTAGTATCGCCTGCTCGCAAAATACAGCCGTTACTGAATAAAGCCGTGCGAAATGGGAATGTTGACAAAGTTTGGGACGGTACGGATTTGCCGCAAGGCTATTCCGGAAAAAACGTCATTATCGGTTTTACCGATTGGGGTTTCGATTATACTCACCCCTCTTTTTACGACACTAATTTATTAGATTACAGAGTTTTGCGAGCATGGGACCAGTTTCGTCAAGCGGGACCGCCGCCGATTGATTTCACTTATGGGACTGAACTTATAGGAAAAGAGGCGTTGTTAGAAGCACAATGTGATACAAGCAATATTTACGGTCATCATTATCATGGCACGCACGTTGCCTCTATTGCCGGTGGAAGCGGTGCTCACACCGTATATCGCGGAGTTGCTTACGATGCGAACTTGCTTTTTGCTACGTTTTTAGTTGATGAGGCTTCCGTTATGGATGCCTTTAATTGGATGAAACGAATTGCTGAAGAGGAAGAGAAGAGGCTTGTTATCAATATGAGTTGGGGACTCTATTATATGGATAATCCCGATGGAAAAGGACCTCTCAATGATGTGATTGAGACCTTATCAGACGAAGGGATTGTTTTTGTATCGAGTGCGGGTAATAATGGAGATGTCAATTTTCATGTTGATTACGATTTTCAAAATTCTACCGACACGCTGAAAACTCAGATTGAGTTTTTTAATTATCCGACTGAAAATTATTGGGGGCAATGTATTAGCATGATAAGTTGTCCTAATCATAGTTTCAATTTTAAGTTTTCAGTTTTAAACAGCGGATACCAAAAAATAGCAGATTCTCCAATTTTTAACACTTGTGATGGAGATTCCGAAATTGACACTTTTTTTCTAATAGCTAACGACACCATTTTTTATAGAGTTTCTTTAGAAAAGAGAAATCCTTACAATGATAGACCGAAGGCTTATTTACATATTAAGAAGCCCACACCTACCAATTATAAATTTGCGTTAGTTGCTTTCGCGGATAGCGGGCATTTTCACGCTTGGAATGTGGTAGAGTTAACGAGTAGAGTCGGTAATTGGGGGACTGATTTTTCCGCACCTTTAACGGGTTGGAAGGCGGGTGATAACAAGTGCGGCGTGAGCACTCCCGGAACGCAAGAACGCTCTATTACAGTTGCCGCACACTCTTCCGGCGTATATAATTCCGATTATAATTGGCTGAACAGTTATATCGCCTATTTTTCAAGTTCCGGTCCTACGATTGACGGACGAATGAAACCGGAAATATCAGCTCCCGGCAGCAATGTCATTTCTGCGATTTCAAGTTTTACAGACCATGATGTCGGCTCTCCTTGGGCGACTGTTACCTTTGAAGGTCGGGAATATGAGTATGTTCCGTTATCAGGGACTTCAATGTCTTCTCCTTACGTAGCAGGCGTTGTTGCTTTACTTCTTCAAGCCAATCCTCTGCTTTCGGCTTTGCAAGTTCAGCAAATTCTCCATGAAACTGCTTATCAAGACAGATATACGACAGAAGCCGGAATTGACCGATTCGGATACGGCAAGGTTGATGCCTTCGCTGCCGTATTGAAAGCATTAAACACTGTCGGGATAGATGATTTCACAACTTCTCAACTTTCTTGCTCTATCTTTCCAAATCCGACAACGGACAAGTTTTACCTAACTTTATTATCGGACTGTAACTATAATTCTGTTGAAATTTTTGATTTCAGCGGACGGCTGGTAAATAAAAAGATAGTACCGTCAGGTGTTCATGAATTTAATATGGGAAATTGTGCTTCCGGTTATTATTTTATAAAAATCAGCAATAAAAATAGTATTATCACCAAAAAATTGATTAAAGAGTAATTTTTTAAAAATGTCAATAAGCAAACTATAACAAGGGGAGAAAATAATCCAACTTACTATGGCAACAAAGAGTACGAAATATATTCCGGACGAAAAAAAAGAACGGAAAGAGATTCTTAAAAAATACAAAGAGATTCTATCATATCTTTACGATAAGACGAACAAAGAGCAACGATTGTTAATTCGCAAGGCTTTTCATTTAGCGGTCAATGCACACAAGGACATGAGGCGCCGAACGGGCGAACCTTACATTTATCATCCTCTCGAAGTTGCTAAAATTGTTTCTCAGGAGATTAATTTAGGAACGACTTCTGTTGTTTGTGCTTTATTACACGACGTAGTTGAAGATACCGATTATACGTTGGAAGATATTCAAGATATTTTCGGAGAAAAGGTAGCTAAAATTATAGATGGCTTGACAAAGATTGAGGATATTGTCATTAATGACGAAGATATTTCCATTCAAGCAGAAAATTTCAAAAAGATATTTTTGTCTATGTCGGAGGATGTCCGTGTAATTTTAATTAAATTAGCGGACAGACTACATAATATGCGAACTTTAGACGCCATGCCGCTTGAAAAGCAGTGGAAAATAGCTTCGGAAACGGCATATTTTTACGCTCCCATAGCACATCGTTTGGGGTTATACAGTATAAAAAGCGAGTTAGAGGATTATGCAATGCAATATACCGACCCCATTGCATACAACACGATTTCCAATAAATTAAAGAAAAGTGAACCTGAACGTGAAACATTAATTGAAGATTTTGTCCGACCTATTAAAGAAAAATTGAAAGAGAAAGGGATTGATGCCGAAGTGTCAAGTCGTACAAAGTCTATTTTTTCTATTTATCAAAAGATGAAGAGGAAAAAAATAGATTTTGAAGACATTTACGACATTTTCGCCGTTCGTTTTGTTTTTGATAGCGATGTAGAGAATGAAAAGCCAATTTGTTGGGCAATTTACACTATTGTTACGGAGCTTTATAAGACCAATGCTTCACGTGAAAGGAACTTTCTAACGAATCCGAAACCGAACGGCTATCAAGCATTACATGTTACGGCGATGAGCAATAGCGGGAAATGGGTAGAGGTTCAGATTCGTTCTAAGCGAATGGACGAAATAGCGGAGAAGGGGTTTGCCGCTCACTATAAATATAAAGAGGAGAATAAAACACCTAAAGATTACGAAAATAGAGTTGAAGATTGGTTAGCGAAAATTAGAGATATTCTAAAAAGCGAAGATACGTCTGCACTCGATTTTCTTAATGAAATTAAACTGAATTTAGATTTAAAAGAGGTTATCATTTTTACTCCGAAAGGAGATATGAAAGTTTTACCTGCCGGCTCGACCATTTTAGATTTTGCCTACGAACTGCACACACAACTCGGAGACACTTGCATCGGTGGAAAGGTAAATTATAACATTGTTCCCGTGAATCATGTTCTGAAAAATGGAGATCAGGTAGAGATTATTACTTCAAAAAAACAGACTCCCAAAGCAGATTGGTTAGATTTTGTTAAAACTTCAAAAGCGAAAGAGGCTATTAAGAGTCAAATTCGTGCGGAACAAAAAAAATATTATGATAAAGGAGTAAATCTGTTAAAAATGTTTTTTGAAGAATTAAAAATTAAATATTCTTCGGCAAATATTAGAAAATTACAAGATGCACTCGAAATAAAGTCACCCATCGAGTTTTGGAACTACATTGCCATAGGGAAATTATCAAAAAATAGAATAAGAAAAATATTTTTTAACGAAGAAAATGCGGATTTAGAGGAATTTCAAAAGAAGTTTACAGAAAAAAAACATGAAACCTCGCTGGAACAACTTATAGACGAAGAGTTGAAAATAAATCCGGAAATTTTCATGTTAGATGAGTCTTTTGATAATATAGAACAAGTGCAAATTGCAGATTGTTGTAAACCTATTCCCGGTGACCAAGTCGTGGGGTTTCAAAGTTCTAAAAAAACGTTGGTAGTACACCGTATTAATTGTAATAATGCCATTGAGCAGATGTCTAAATATGGAAACCGTATTATTAAGGCAAGGTGGCGAAAAGAACAAAATATCGCATTTTTATCAGGAATAAGAATTGTCGGTTTTGACAAAAAGGGAATATTAAAGGATATTATTGATATCGTCAGCTCAGATTTTGAACTGAATATTAAATCTATTAATATTGAAACAAAACGAAATGTTTTTACCGGTGTAATGATGCTCTATATCGAAAATGTAAATACACTAAATAATCTTATCGAAAATTTGTCAAAAATTGATAATATTGAACAAGTAACACGTATCGGTTTCTAAACCCGTGTTTTTATCATAAAATAAAAAACTTATTATAATCTTTTTTCAAGCTCTTGATAATTTAAAAAATATTGCTATTTTTGCAATAATAATTAAGTTATGGAATATTGTATATTATTATCAATAGCCTCATTGTCAATGGTTTAAAAATTAAAATACAAAATGATATGAGAAAAATCTTTTCTTTCTTTTTCACAGTGATTTTTCTAAGTTTAACATCTTTTTCGCAAGTAGCTATAGTTCCCTGCGGCGGAGATATTATACACACTACAGGCTCTGTTAGTTATACTGTCGGTCAGATAGATTATGTTTACAAAAACACCGATTCGTTAGGAGTGATTCAGACCCATTCTATGTGGGAAGGGGTGCAACAGGTTTATCCTGTTTTGCAGTTAGTTTATGACACTATCTGTCCGGGCTCATCTTACGCAGAAAATGGGTTCAACGTAGGACCTTTTCTTACTTCGGGGTTATATGTAGACACTATTTTTGTAGCAAGTGTCGTAAATGCGATGGTTGACACAACCATTAGATCTATACCGCCTGATACTGTTAAAGTGTTGTATTTAACCGTACGGACTTTACATACTTTAACACCTTCGGGATATAATATTACAATCATTGCAGGTAATTCCATTCCCGGACAATATTCACACACTTTAGGAAACGGAGCAACCAGCTATAACATGCAAGTTCGCCCGGATAATTCTGTCGGAATAACTACTATTACGGTTGCTAATTCTTTCATCTATGGGTTAAATCCTTTAACACAATCCGGAACATATTACGTTGATTTTACAACTATTGGACCGGGATGTCCTACTACTTATACTGATACAATCATTGTTCTTGACTCTCTTCTTTGTGAAATTGTTGACGTTAGAAAAGACAATTCTTGCGGACAAGGAATTGGGGCAGCGACAGCCGTACCTTCGGGGGGAAGCGGGGTTTATACTTATCTTTGGGAGCCTTCGGGGCAACGAACAGCACGCGCAACGGGGCTTACCGCAGGAACCTATGTAGTTACTGTAACGGATCATTTATTAGGACAAACCGTTACTGATACTGTTATTATTGAAAACGACCTTTTTATAGTAACCATAACGGCAGATGATACCACCCTATGTGGAGGCGAAAGCACACGACTATATACACAAATCACCGGTGATGACCACCAATTTTTAGATTATTATTGGACAACTGTCGGTTATTCAGGACCCGGAACAATCACCGGACGATATAGTGATAGCCCTACAGTTACAGTAATTGGTGATACGGGGCAAACTCGCGTTTATCAAGTTGAAGTTACCGACCACTATTTCTGTACAACAACAGCCACAATCACTATTTATATCCAGTGTGAAACAGCTCCTAGTATAACGTGGAATATACTGCCAAACGGAGGAACAGCCCCCGTACCTTATGATGAGAATTTAGCCATAGAAATTTCCAACCCTCAACCCGGAAATAATATTGATGCAGATTGCGGTTATCTTTATCGAATTAATGGAGGTCCTTGGCTACCTTGGACTAACACCTCAACTCCTATTATGATAGAAGATAATGATATCTTTGAAGGAGAGGTAACTTTTGAAATTAAACATAGCGATACATGTTCGGCAGGAATGATTGCCTCTTATTCATGGGAGATTACGGCTCCTCTCGGCTCTATTAGTTATGTCCGTGACTCGTGGTGGTCCACCGTCTGTATCTCCTACGATTCACTACGACTAACAAATATCGTTCTACAGGGCTTTGACTCAAGCACTTACATTTATGAATGGATGTACGCATATCACTTCCTAAATGGAACACAAGAAAGTAGCACTTGGATGAATTTAACACAATTAAATGATAATGTTGTTAATGTTAATACTCCTTATATTCCCGTTGACGCAAGCATTTCCCAAACTCCAACACAAGCCGGCGACACGATTTTCATTTTTGTGAGAGCTCAAAACACACCGGATGGCGGAACTACATGGGTAACCGTACAGACAAGCCAAGCTAGGTGGATAATCCAAGCTGACCCGTCTTTTGATATATCCCCATTAATAGGCGGAACAATATGTGAAAGCCAAACCCATGATTTTAGCATTGAAAGTTCAACCGCAGGAGCATATACATGGTCTTACGGAGTAGCACCGCTATATACTCAAAATCCTATTACCGGTACTATTACGGAATTTGATTATCAAATCACCTCCAACTCAACCGCTTCACAGCTCTATTTGTACGATTTTAATAATGTCAATAGCATAGAGATTATAGCACTCTTAACTCCAACAAACGGTTCTTGTCCTCCATATATTGACACGGCACTATTAACTGTCTATCCCGAAGAAACTTTAACATTATTAACAGATAGTTCAACTATAACACAAGAATTTTGCTTAGGTAATAGCATTGATGAAATTAGATATGTTTGGGGTTCCGGCTCCGATTCCGCAGTACTAACATGGAATAATATTCCCCCAGGAGTTCAAGTAACTACTAGTGGCGATACTCTTATTATATCAGGAACTCCCACTACTATAGGTACATTTTTATATTCTGTCGCTACAATAGGTAATTGTACTCCTGCTACAGCAACCGGTTCGATTAAGGTTAATAATTTACCCAACTTCACTATTAATGCTTCAAATATTGCTTGCCATGGGGACTCAACCGGAAACGCAGGAGTGAACCTTTATACTTTAACGGGTTATGAAGCTGATTATACGTTTGTTTGGAAAGATGTGGCTTCTAATATTGTTTCTAACTCAAGCCAAGCACAAAATTTATATGCGGGAACATATACTATCGAAGTTACACATAATTTAACACAGTGTTCTACTACAGATGTTATTACAATTACAGAACCGGCTTCAAGCGTTTCTCCTACAGTAACGTATACCGATGCAAGCTGCTATGGAGGTAATGATGGTACAATATCTACTATAGTCAATGGAGGTACACCTCCCTATAATATTTACATATACGATACTAATGATTTAGGTTCTGTCATTAGAGGTTTTAATAATGTACCGGCTGGAGTTAGTAAAACTTCAAATAATATGACGGCAGGAACTTATGCCGTTTATGTTTATGATGCGCACAATTGCTTATTCATTGAAGAAATAACTATCGCCTCTCCCTCAGAGCTTAATGTAGACATAATTCGACAAGTTGATGTTACATGTTATGATTCGGAAGATGGAATTATTGAAATTTCCGTAACCGGCGGTACTGCTCCTTATCAATATTTTTGGTCTAATTTAGAAAGAACAGCTCTAATTACAGATTTAGCACCCGGCAACTATAACGCAAATATTACAGATAATAATGGTTGTGAAACAAATATTACCGTATTTATAAATAGACCTCCTAGAATTGTAACAAAAGACACGGTAATTTCATGTGGAACTTATACTTGGAACTCCGTTTCTTATAATAATTCAGGTAGATATACACAAACCTTTACCGCTTCTAACGGATGTGATAGTACCGTTACACTCTATTTGACTATTATCCCAAATACACATAGCGATATTCACGTATCAGCTTGCGGTTCATACACTTGGCCTTTGAATCATGTTATGTATACATACAGCGGAACATATTCTTACACGATAGTAAACGGGAATGCACAAGGATGTGACAGTACTGTTTATCTACATCTTTCCATAGACGCCACCGCTACGATTGAGACTTCCGAAACAGCTTGCGGTTCTTACACTTGGGCTTTGAACGACTCTACCTATACACAAAGTGGAATTTATAGTCATATTGTAGCCTCGTCTGACCCATCTGCTTGTGATACAACCTATTTACTATATTTAACTATTAATTATGCCGGCACACGCGATATTTTTGTTAATAGTTGTAGCGATTATACTTGGGACTTGAATCAGATTACTTATAATCAAAGCGGAACATATTCTCATCAACTATATAGTGGAGATCCTAACTCTTGTGATAGCATTATATATCTACATCTTTATATACCAACAACGCCATTATCTGCAACGATTAATTCTACAAATATTCTTTGTAACGGAGCAAATAACGGAACAATTTCAATTCGTCCTACAGGCGGAACCGCACCTTATAGTATCTTCATCTATGATACTCTTGATTTAGGGACTTCTATCAGAGGTTATACAAATGTTGCCGCCGGTACTACGAAAACAGCTAATAATATACCTGCTGGTTATTATGTTGTCTATATTTACGACAACTACGGATGCTCATATACACACAATGTTTCTATTACGGAACCGGCTCAAATCACTTCACAATTTACTGTTACAGAATGTAATTCGTATACTTGGGAAGGAACGACCTATAACACTTCCGGGACTTACACTAAAACATTTACTGCTCAAAACGGTTGTGACAGTATTGTAACGCTTAATCTTACTATTTCTCCTTCTTCAAATATCATTATTAATGTAAATGCATGTGAAAGTTATACTTGGACTGCTAATGGACAAACTTATACGCAATCGGGAAGCTATACACACACAATACCGCAAGGCAACCAATACGGTTGTGATAGTGTTATGACGCTTAATCTTTATATTCCCACGACACCACTGACAGCAACGATAAATTCGACAAATATTCTTTGCAACGGAGCAAATAATGGAACCATTTCTGTTCGTCCTAATGGAGGAACAGCTCCATATAGCATTTCTATTTATGATACCCAAGATTTAGGTTCTGCTATAAGAGGATATACGAATGTTGCGGCCGGTACTACGAAGACGGCTACTAATATCCCCGCAGGAAATTACGAAATTCATGTTCATGACGCTTACGGATGTTCCTACACTTATAGCATTTCCATTACTGAACCTGCTCCACTTGTTGTAACTGCTTCTATCGTCCAACCTATCTCCTGCTATCAAAGTAATGACGGGAGTGTTACCGTGAATGTTAACGGCGGAAAAACTCCTTATGATTATTTATGGAATACTACAGATACCACACAGACAATTACAAATCTATCACCCGGTACCTATACCGTTACTGTTACCGACTCGAATCTTTGTACGAAAACCGTTTCTATTACAATTACTGAACCGACTCGAATTACCTCACAATTTACTGTTACGGAATGTAATTCGTATACTTGGGAGGGAACGACCTATAACACTTCTGGGACTTACACGAAAACATTAACTGCGCACAATGGTTGTGACAGTGTTGTAACGCTTAATCTTACTATTTCTCCATCTTCAAATGTTGTTATCAACGTAAATACTTGTAACAGTTACACTTGGACTGCTAATGGACAAACCTATACGCAGTCGGGAAGTTACACACACACAATACCACAAGGAAATCAATACGGTTGTGACAGTGTTATGACGCTTAATCTTTATATTCCCACGACACCACTAACGGCAACAATAAATTCAACAAATATTCTTTGTAACGGAACAAATAATGGAACTATTTCGGTTCGTCCTAATGGCGGCACAGCTCCATATAGCATATATATTTACGATGTCCAAGATTTAGGTTCTGCCATAAGAGGATACACGAATGTTGCGGCCGGTACTACGAAGACGGCTACTAATATCCCCGCAGGAAACTATGAAGTTCATGTACACGATACTTACGGATGTTCCTACACTCATAGTATTTCCATTACTGAACCTGCTCAAATTAGCTCACAATTTACTGTTACTGAATGTAATTCATATACTTGGGGGACAACGACCTATAACACCTCCGGTACTTATACTAAAACGTTTACTGCTCAAAACGGTTGTGACAGTGTTGTAACGCTTAATCTTACTATTTCTCCATCTTCAAATGTTGTTATCAACGTAAATACTTGTAACAGTTACACTTGGACTGCTAATGGACAAACCTATACGCAGTCGGGAAGTTACACACACACAATACCACAAGGCAATCAATACGGTTGTGACAGTGTTATGACGCTTAATCTCTACATACCTTCGACACTATTATCCGCCAATATTACAGGAACAGATGTTCGTTGCTATGGCGGTAATGACGGAACAATTAGGATTGAACCTATTGGTGGTACTGCTCCCTATAGCATTTTGATTTATGATATTAACGACCTTTCCTCTTCAATCAGAGGATATAGTGGCGTATCCGCCGGAACTTCGCGTATTGCAACCGGTATTGCAAGAGGAGTTTATGAAGTACATGTAACTGATTTTTATGGTTGTTCTTATATACAAACAATTACTATTAATGAACAAACTCAATTAATTGCTACTATTTCAACATTACAAACTATTACCTGCTATAATGGGAATAATGGAAGTTTATTAGCTAATGTTAGCGGCGGGACTTCTCCGTATCAATATGCATGGAGCAACAACACATCAAACTCCGTTGTTTCAAATTTAGGAGCTGGCACCTATACTGTTACCGCTACTGATAACAACGGTTGTACCGCTATCGCCTCAATTACATTAACCGCACCGGCTCAAATAACTTCTCAATTTAATGCCACAGCATGTAACTCATATACTTGGGAAGGCACAACTTATAACAATTCAGGAACTTACACAAAAACATTGTTAGCGAGAAATGGTTGTGATAGTATTGTTACACTTCATTTAACAATTAATCGACCAACTACAGCTACAGTAAATGCGACTGCTTGTCAGAGTTATACATGGGCATTAAACGGTCAAACATATTATCAATCAGGAAATTATGTTCATACAATGACAGGAGCGAACAGTCATGGCTGTGATAGTATTGTTACATTAAATCTTTATATTCCTTCCTCCCCACTCAACGGCACAATTACTCCAACAAATGCTTTATGTTTTAATGCTAATTCCGGTACAATTACCGTTTCAGCTAATGGAGGAACGGCAAATTACAATATTTCCTTATATGATATCAATGATTTAACCACTACAATCGGTGAGTTTACAAATATTCCACCATATACACAACGTATTTTCAATAATTTATATGCCGGAACTTATCAAGTTACTATTACTGATAATAACGGCTGTACTTTTACTTCAAACATTACCCTTTCACAAGCACCCGCAATTAATTTAACGGTAACTCCTCAGCACGTAACTTGTTATGGTGGAACGGACGGACGTGCTTCGGTGAACGTAAGCGGAGGAACAGGCACCTATCGTTACCAATGGTCTAATAATTCGTCTACACCTGCTATTAACGGTATCCCAGCCGGATACTACTCTGTTGTTGTTACAGACGCTAACAATTGTACTGCTTCGGGTAGTACAACTATTATTCAACCTAATCCTATTACCTCCTCATTTAATCAAACAAGTTGCGACTCCTACACTTGGAACGGAATACGATATACTGCTTCAGGAAGCTATATCAATATTTTTAGAACTCAAGACGGTTGCGATAGTACGGTAACACTTAACCTGACAATTACCAATTCTTCCAGTAGCCACATTTATGTTACCGAATGTAATAACTACACTTGGTACGGCAACGTACTTAATCAATCAGGGGTATATGACCATACGCTCACCGGTGCAAACAGCCAAGGTTGCGATAGTATTGTCTATTTACACTTAACTATTAATCGCCCAACTACCGCAACCGTAACTCGAGTTGCATGTGGTTCATATACTTGGCCCTTAAGCGGACAAACCTATAACCAAAGCGGAAATTACATTCATACGATTGTTGGAGGTAATGCCAACGGTTGTGACAGTATCGTTACCTTACGTCTTACTATTAATCAGCCAACTACAGGAGACGTTACAGTAGCAACTTGCATCTCTTATACTTGGCCCTTAAATGGACAAACTTACACCCAAAGCGGAAATTACAGCTATACAATTGCTAACGGAAATGCTGTCGGTTGCGATAGTATTGTTACTCTACATCTTACGATTTATCAACCGACAACCAGCGAAACGACTATTGAGGCATGTGTATCCTATCAATGGGAAGTAAACAATGAAACTTATTTCCAAAGCGGAGACTACGTTCATACCCTTGTCGGCGGTAATGCACACGGCTGCGACAGTATTATAACGTTACACCTCACCATTAATCAACCAACAAATTATGAAGTATATGACACCGCTTGCGTAGAATATCGTTGGAATATTTCAAACGAAACTTATTATGCAACAGGCGATTATGATTATATTGTTCCGGGTGGCAATGCACATGGTTGCGACAGCATTATAACATTACACCTTACTATTAATCAACCAAGTGTTCATGAAATTACAGTTATAACTTACAATCCATATTTCTGGGATGTTACCGAAGAAACATATAGTTCAAGCGGACAGTATTCTTACACCTACTACGGAGGTGCCGCTAACGGTTGCGATAGTACGGTCATACTTAATTTGACTATTAATTCTGTCGGAATTGATGACCAAGTTGCTAATGCCGCTAACATCTCGCTGTATCCTAATCCGACACGTAACTACGTAGAGTTAGTAATAGATGAAAATGTCGACATTAAAGAAGCGCAAGTTTTTGACATCTATGGTAAATTATTAAAAATTGAGAAAATTGTAAATAAACATAGCAGAATTAGCTTTGAAACATACGCTAACGGCATTTATCTATTACGATTAAATAATGGTACTGAAGTTGTTAAAACTTTTAAAGTAATAAAAAATTAGTCTCTATTAATATTTTCCGAGAGAGACCTCCTAAACAGAGGTCTCTCTTTTTACAAATAAGAATGAAAATAGCAATTTTTAGCAAACAGCCCGTCAACGGAGAAAACTCTTTTATTCACCATATTATCTCTTATCTCATAAAAAAGAATATAGAGATTCTTATTTACGAACCGCTTTTAAAAGATTATCTTACGTATAATAAGAATAATACTTTTACTTCATTCAAAACATATAATGATTTAATCAACTCGCAACCCATTGATTACCTATTCTCTTTGGGAGGCGACGGCACATTCTTAGATGCTGCCAATTTAATTAAGAATTCTAATATTCCTATCGTTGGAATAAATACGGGAAGAATCGGATTCCTTACGGGAATTAATAAAACTAATTTTGAAGAATCGTTTTCTCTTTTAGAAAAAGGCGATTATGAGATAGAAGAGCGTATTTTACTTATGCTAAGTCATAGCGACATTCCAACCGCTCCTCGTGTTCATTATGCTTTAAATGACATAACCATTCGTCCTTGTGTGGATAATACCATTAATACTATTCATGTTTGGGTTAATGAAGAAAAGGTTAATACCTATTGGGCAGACGGTCTTATTGTCGCTACGCCTACCGGCTCTACCGCCTACTCGCTCAGTTGCGGCGGTCCTATTATTGTACCCTCTGTAAATGTGCTGATAATCACCCCTATTGCCTCCCATTCATTAGCCGTCAGACCGATTGTAATTCCTGACGATTCCATTATCAAAATTATTGTGGAAAATAGAAATGAGAAATTTTCTCTCGCTCTTGATTCTTACCAAATTTCATTGCAAAATCCTGTTGAGCTGACAATTACTAAAGGGAACTATACAATTAAAACTGTTCGTTTCCCCTCCGCCGACTTCTATTCTGTCATACGTGAAAAATTATTGTGGGGCATCGATATACGTAATACAAACCCTAACTCCTAACATATCGTACAAAATAGGCTAAACTCAAATAACTATTTTCAATTTTTATGAATAAATATCGAAGTTTTGTTTTGCCCATAGCTCTTCTTTTAAGTTTATTTTTTCATGAAAAAATAGTAATTCTAAAATCGACAGTTCCGATTTTAATTTTCTCCATACTTTTTCTGAGTTTCAGCAATATCGACCTAAAAAAATTAAAATTCAGCTCTTTTAATATTTGGTTATTAGCTTTTCAGTTTACAGTCAGCTTAGCGGCGTACTTTATATTCGTTCCCTTTAATGATATTTTGGCGCAAGGAGCCTTATTAGCAATTTTATGCCCCGTTGCATCTGCCGTAGTTGTAATCTCTTGTTTACTAGGAGCTAACAAAGAAAAAATAGGCTATTTCAGCATTATCGGCAATCTCAGTGTTGCTGTTATGGCTCCTATTTACTTTTCTTTTATTGGCAATCAAGTTGATATGCCCTTTCGTGAATCTTTTCTTCTTATTTTCTCTAAGATGCTGCCTATCATTATTTTGCCTATTGCTCTATCTTTTTTGTTTCAATATTTTGCTCCAAAAATAAATCGTTTTTTTGTCAAATGTAATAGTCTCTCTTTCTATTTGTGGGCAATAGCTTTAACGATTACTCTAAGCCAAACCACCTATTTCTTACACTATTCTGAAAAATCACAACTCCCCATTATCATTGCACTCTCGTGCATTTCGCTATTTTCTTGTATTTTGCAGTACGGTGTGGGTTACTTTATAGGAAAAAAATATGGCGACACCGTTGCCGGTTCGCAAGGATTGGGACAAAAAAATAATTCGTTGGGAATCTGGATGGCTTATACCTATTTAGATCCCTTAACTGCCATTGTGCCAGCCTCTTATTCTATCTTTCAAAATATTTATAACAGTTACAGAATTGCCCTGAAAGAGCAAAAAGATAAAAAGAATAAATAGATTTAGGGCGTCCCCACGGCTTGTGCCCGCGGACTTGGAGGCGGGCGCCGACCCCGAACGCACCGAGGGGGCACGCCCTTGAAAAAATTATGATTATTTTTATTCAACTAAAAAACAAACTCATCAATAAAAACAAAATTGCTTATTTTTGCACTACATTTATGAATGTATGAAACTCATTTTTATTTTCCTCTTATAATAGTGCTGAATATCGTTTGAAATTTGTTTAATTTAAAAATATATGAAAAATAGTAAAATTGCTGTTATTGGTTTGGGGTATGTCGGCTTACCTTTGGCTCGTCTATTTTCGACTAAATATCAAACAATTGGCTTTGATATTAATGAGGAACGAGTGAAGATGTTGCAAGAAGGGCACGATAAAACTTTGGAAGTTGATGACCTTCTTTTACAACAAGCAATAAAAAGCGGATTGCAATTTACGTCTAATCTTCACGATATTAGAGATTATAACGTCTATATTGTTGCCGTTCCTACGCCTGTTGACCATAACAATTATCCCGACTTAACTCCCTTGCTTGATGTAAGTCGTATGCTTGGAAACGTGATTACAAAAGGGGACATTGTCATTTATGAATCGACTGTCTACCCCGGAGTTACGGAAGAGGAGTGCATTCCCTTGATTGAGAAAGTGTCAAATTTAGTTTTTAATCAAGATTTTTTTGCCGGTTATTCACCGGAACGTATCAATCCCGGTGATAAAGAACGTCCTATCGAAAAGATTAAGAAAATAACCTCGGGGTCTACGCCGGAAATTGCTGATTTTATTGATGAATTATATAATTCCGTTTTGTTAAATGGAACACATAAAGCCACTTCTATACGCGTAGCTGAAGCCGCAAAAATTATTGAAAATGCGCAACGTGACGTCAATATCGCTTTTATGAATGAATTAGCGAAAATTTTTAACGCTATGAATATCGATACGGACGAGGTCTTACAAGCCGCCGGGACGAAATGGAACTTTATTAAACTTAAACCCGGGTTGGTTGGCGGACACTGTATTAGCGTTGACCCATATTATCTTATACAAAAAGCGCAAATTTACGGTATTTTGCCTCGTATTATGACGAACGCCAGACGCTTGAATGACGGAATGGGCGACTATATTGCTCATCAAGTTATTAAGCTGATGAATAAAAAGGGAATTATGGTTAAGGATGCCAAAATTTTAATTCTTGGCGTAACTTTTAAAGAAAATTGCCCCGATATTCGTAATACAAAAGTGATAGACCTTTATCATACCCTCCAAGAATATACAAACAATATAACTATTTTGGACAATTGGGCTGATAAAGAGGTCGTGAGAAAAGAGTACGGATTAACCGTTTACAATGATTTTCAAGATATTAAAAATGAAAAATTCGATGTAGCCATTTTGGCGGTGGCTCACAACGAGTTTTTAGGGATAAAGATTAGAGATTTCTTAAATCAAACAGGTGTTCTGTATGATATAAAGAGCGTTTTACCTAAATCAACCGTTGACGGCAGATTATAAAAATATCTTTTTATGCGTTGTTTATATTTAGCGGAAGATTATATCGGCTCCAAAGTTCATCATCAATTGTGTGCTGCGATTGATGAACAAAATCAGGGGACTATGACGCTCTTTGCCGTGCGAAGACGTAACGGGATAACTAAGGATTTGACAACAATGTATGCTCCTGTCCACTACTCAACTTTTATCGCCGATTTAACCTCTTCGCACCTAAAATATAAATACTTTTTTAAACATAAAATAAAGGTAAAAGAGCAACTGCTTTTAAGCAAAACCGATATTAAACAGTACGACTTGATACATGCGGCAACACTCTTTTCCGAAGGTGCCTTAGCTTTTTCTCTATTTAAAAAGTATAACATTCCTTACTGCGTGAGTGTTAGAGGGAGTGATATTAATTTTTATTTTAAAAAGATGCCGCACTTGTGGCTCTTGGGAAAAGAAATTTTGAAAAATGCTAAAAGCGTTATCTTTATTTCGCCATATTCACAAAAAAAACTTTTTAAAATTAAATTTTTAAAACCGATTTTAAAAAACTTGTCCGCTAAAAGTGTTATAATTCCTAACGGAATTGAAGATTTTTGGCATCAGAACCTATTTACACCGCAAGAGACGAAAAATCCTTATTCTCTGCTCTATGTAGGACGATTTGATAAAAACAAGAATATTTTATCGTTAATTGAAGCTGTCAGACGGTTGCGAAGCGAAAAACCCGAACTGCAACTTACGCTAATCGGCGGAAAAGGAAGTAAGGAAAGAAAAGTCCTTGATTTAGTGAAAAAATACGATTGGCTGCACTATAAAGGGGAGATTTACAAGCACGAAGAGTTGCTTTTACATTATCGCCAACACCATATTTTTTCAATGGTTTCGCACTCGGAAACTTTTGGCTTGGTCTATTTAGAAGCGTTGAGCCAAGGAGTGCCCGTCATTTATACAGCGGAGCAAGGCTTTGACGGTATTTTTAAAGAGTTGGAAATTGGCTACGGAGTCGATTCAAAAAATATTCAAAATATTATGGAAAATATTCAAAAAGTGATTGAAAATTATCATTTTTTGCAGAAAAATATCGCAAATATACCTTTTTCACAATTTGAATGGAAAAATATTGCAATGCAATATAATGATTTATACAAAAGCATACTTAGCGAAAAAATGTGTACTTTTGCCCATTGTAGTTAATTTTGTTTTTTACAAAACTGCAAAAATGGGAATGGATTGGAATAGTTTCCCGTACTTTATAATTTTTTTATCGGACAACAATGAATAACAATATGCTTCCAACAATATCAATTATTTGTCCGGTATATAATGAAGAGAAATACATTGTAAATTGTATTGAATCTATTATTTCATGCGACTACCCGACCGCATTAATGGAAATACTATTCGTAGACGGAATGAGCAGGGACTCAACTCGAAAAATCATACTAAAATATATTGAAAAACACCCTTTCATACAACTAATTGATAATCAAAATAAAACAGTCCCGTTTGCATTAAATAAAGGAATAGCCGTAGCTAAAGGAGAAATAATAATTAGAATTGACGCACACGCCTCCTACCCTTCCGATTATTTTTCCATTTTAGTGAAAAATCTTTTAAAATTAAATGCCGACAATGTCGGAGCTGTTTGTAAAACAGAGGTTTTGAATAAAAATAAAAAAACTCTGGCTATTAAAAACGTACTGTCTCACCCTTTAGGTGTAGGAAATTCTTATTTCAGAACAGGAATTAGTAAAACTATGGAGGTTGATACCGTGCCTTTCGGTTGTTGGAAAAAGGAGATTTTTGAAAAATACGGCACTTTTAATACTAAACTAACACGAAACCAAGATATTGAATTTAATAAACGAATAAAAAAAGGAGGAGGAAAGATATTTTTAATTCCCGATACCTATTCTGTTTATTATGCCCGAGAAAATTGGAAAGATTTGTTTAACAATAATTATCAAAACGGCAAATGGAATATTTTGACTGTCTATTATACTTCTCAATTTTCCTCCCTCTCAATTCGACATTTTATTCCTTTATGTTTTATTTTGTCTTTATTAATTCCCTTGATATTGTCGTTTATTAATTTGAATTTCATCTATTTAACGGTTTTAAGTTTAGTTGCTTATTTATTACTCATTGCGTTTGGTTCTATAAAAATTGCTTTCAAAAAACGGCTACACTTTTTATCTTTAGTATATACTTTTATGGTAATTCATTTTTCGTATGGGCTGGGCTCTTTGATTGGACTACTACAAATCCCTTTCTTAAAAAAACAGTAACGAGGAAATGGAAAAAGAGAGTAATTCACAGATGGATTTTCATTTATATAAAGGCACGTGGGTTAACACAAAAGCGCCCCATCTTTATAATAAATTATCCGATGCGGAATGTAAAGCATTATTAAAACGTGGAGGATTTATTGTCCGTAACACCTATCATTTCGATTTGCCTCGAGAAAGCTCTTTTTGGTTTGTTATTAAAGATTCCTTCGGTGGAATGGACGAATTATCGTCGAAAACTAGAAATCAAATTAGAAGAGCTTTTAATACCCTTGATATCAAAATTATAAATAAAGATTTAATGCTTAAAGAAGGATATAAGGTTTATCTATCGGCATTTGAAAAATACAGCGTAAAATCACAAATTATGTCCCGCGAAAATTATGAAAAAATGATTGAAAACACGCCTGATAATTATGATTTTTGGGCTTGTATTGATAAAAATAACGGACATTTGATTGCTTATTCCATGAATATAATAAAAGATAACACTTGCCATTATTTAAGCATGAAAGCGATTCCTGAATATCTTAGAGGCTATTACCCTTTTTATGGATTATTATATGCTATGAATCAACATTATTTGGAAGAAAAAAAAGTTCATTATGTGAGTGACGGGGCTCGCTCCATAACGGAACACTCAAACATACAGCCCTTCTTAATCGAAAAGTTTAAATTTAGAAAAGCTTATTGTTGTTTACAATTAAAATACAAATGGTGGTTGCATTTCATCGTTATGATATTGATCCCTTTCCGCTCTCTCATTCCTTTTTCATCGGTTAAAGCAGTTTTAAATATGCATGATATGTATAAAAAATGTAATTGTATCTAAATTTTGTCGTTACTTATGGGTATGTTTATTAAATATATTTTCGACCGTGTGGTTTCTTTTGTAGGATTAATCATTTTAAGCCCTCTTATTTTGATAATCGCCCTGTTGATTAAAGTCGAATCACCTAAATCTCCGGTTATTTTTAAACAAAAACGAATAGGCTATCAAGGTAAAGAGTTTATGATGTATAAATTCCGTACTATGGTCGATAATCACGGAGGTTCCTCGATTTCAGTGAAAGGGGAATCGCGAATAACAGCCTTAGGAGCTAAATTAAGACGTTTTAAATTAGACGAACTCCCCGAACTATGGAATGTATTAATCGGCAATATGAGTTTCGTAGGACCACGTCCCGACGTACCGGGCTATGCCGATAAGTTGACCGGTGAAGATAGAAAAATTCTATTACTTCGTCCGGGAATAACAGGTCCGGCAAGTTTAAAATATCAAAACGAGGAGGAGTTGCTTGCAAAACAAGATGACCCTCAAAAGTATAATGATGAAGTAATTTATCCCGATAAAGTGAAAATAAATCTTCACTACTACTACAATAGAACCTTTATTTTGGACTTAAAAATTATTCTATACACATTGTTAAGAAAAGAATTAAAATAACTTATGGAAAAGAGAATACACTTATCGTTGGCTCACATGGGAGGCGAAGAGCAACGATTTATTCAAGAAGCCTTTGATACCAATTGGATTGCTCCCTTAGGTCCCAATGTAGACGCTTTTGAAATAATGCTTCAAGACTATGTTAGTAATAAAAATGAACCTTTGTATGTGGCAGCTCTCTCTTCCGGTACCGCCGCTATACACTTGGGATTAATCTTGTTGGGGGTTCAAAGTGGAGATGAAGTTATTTGTCAATCTTTTACCTTTTCGGCAACTGCTAATCCTATTGTTTATCAAGGTGCTACGCCCATTTTTATTGATAGTGAAAAAGATACGTGGAATATGTCTCCCCATTTACTTGAGAAAGCGATTATTGAAAGAAAAAAAATTACCGGGAAATATCCCAAAGCTATTATTCCCGTGCATTTATACGGAATGCCCGCAAATATGAGTGATATTTTGTCCATCGCTAAAGCCTATCAAATTCCTGTTATGGAAGACGCTGCCGAAGCGCTGGGTAGTAAATATAAAAATAATAAATGCGGTAGCTTTGGTCAATTGGGGGTATTAAGTTTCAACGGCAATAAAATTATTACAACTTCAGGCGGCGGTGCTTTGATTTGTAAAAGTAAAGAGATGGCTCAAAAAGCTAAATTTTATGCTACTCAAGCACGCGAGGATAAACCATATTATCACCACGAGAAAATAGGATATAATTACCGCCTGAGCAATATTTGTGCCGGGATTGGCTGCGGACAAATGTTGGTGCTCAATAAACATATACAACGCAGGCAACAAATACACGAGTTGTACACTAATCTATTGAAAGAGATTGATGGAATCTATGTTATGCAGAATCCTTCGCCTGATTATGCGTCTAATTTTTGGCTTACTTGCATATTAATTGATAAAAATAAAATCGCCGTTAGCAATGCCGACATTCGTATCTATCTCGAACAAAAGAATATAGAGTCTCGCCACCTGTGGAAACCTATGCACATGCAACCGGTTTTCCAAAAACACCCCTTTTATGGAGACGGGACTTCGGAAACCATTTTCAATCAAGGGTTATGTTTGCCGTCTGGGTCTTCATTGACAGACGATGATATAAATCGTGTGGTCAAGGAAATTCGTTCTATTATCTAATCTCATCAATTATTAAATCCCTGATATACTGATTATTATCACATTTCTTACTATTTTTTCTTCCTAAATAATAATCATATTTTTCTTTTGGGCGTGTCCCCTCGCTACGCTCGGGGTCGGTCTTCGGTTCCAAGTCCGCAGCCGTTAGCCGTGGGGTCGCAAAGCGGCAAAAAGAGCTTACAAGCTCGCTTTTTTGCCGCTGCGTCCCCAGCGGCTTACGGCTTTGCGGGCTTTCCACCTGCGCCCTCACGCAGCCAAAGCGGAATGTACACGTCAAAAACGGAACAAATTTACTTACACGTTGGCGCTCATTAAATAGGCTTTAATAAAATCGTCCAACTCGCCTTCCATCACCCCGTCAACATCGGAAGTTTCATGATTCGTTCGATGGTCTTTAACCAATTTGTAAGGATACATCACATAACTTCTAATTTGCGAGCCCCACTCAATACGTTTTTTACTGCTCTCAATTTCAGTAATCTTTTTTCTTTTTTTCTCAATCTCAATTTGATAAAGCTGTGATTTGAGCATTTGCATTGCTTTTTCTCTATTTTGCAACTGCGAGCGGGTTTCTTGGCACTCCACAATAATCCCTGAAGGGTGGTGGTGCAGTCGAACCGCCGTTTCCACTTTATTCACATTTTGTCCTCCCGGACCGCTGGAACGATATGTGTCCCACGAAATGTCAGCAGGATTTATATCTATTGTAATATCTTCATTAATAATAGGATAGGTAAAAACTGAGGCGAAAGAGGTATGACGTCTATTAGCAGAATCGAAAGGAGATAATCGCACTAAACGGTGTACTCCGTTCTCACTTTTTAAATAGCCGTAGCCATAAGCTCCTTCCAACTCAATAGTTGCCGATTTTATTCCCGCCACATCGCCTTCTTGTCTATCCAAAAGTTTAACTTTATATCTGTTTTTCTCCCCCCAACGTATGTACATACGCAATAACATCTCCGCCCAATCACAACTTTCCGTTCCTCCGGCACCGGAATTGATGGTCAGCACGACACTTAACGCATCTTCTTCATTGCGCATCATATTTTGAAATTCCAACTTCTCAACCACTTTCAGTACTTTCCTATAATACTCTTCCACCTCTTGTTCACTTCCCTCATCTTCTTCCAAAAATTCATACAATACGGTCAACTCGTCATACATTGTTACTGCCCGTTCATAGTCCCCGACCCACGACTTAAGGAAGCTAATCTCTTTGAGCAATTTCTCGGCTTTTTTGGGGTCATTCCAAAAATCGGGATCGTGTGTTACTGCCTCTTTTTGTTTTATTTCCGCTTTCTTATTATCAATGTCAAAGAAACCTCCTTAACTCACTGAGTCTCTTTGCAATATCTTTAATTTGGTCATCTAACATAGCTATTTTTTTAATTCTTGTAATTTTTCTATAATAAGCTCATTTTCGAAACCTTTGCTCAGTAAATGAGAATGCAATTTATGAAAATCTTTCTCGCTATCTCCTTTCAATCTAAGCCATTTTTGGGCACACTCATCTAATTTCTCAAAATAGATTTCACTATCTACATTTTCAAGTGCTTTGCGAATCATCTTTTCTGCAATTTCCTTTTGTCGCAAATGTTCTGCAATTTTCACCTTTCCCCAACTTTTTTGGTTCAATTTCCCTCTAACAAATTGTTCTACGAAGCGTTCTTCATTCAGAAAATCTTCCTTTTTCAGATTCTCAATAATCTCGTTTATCACATTATCAGGCAGTTGGAGAGTCCATAATTTCTTTTTAACATCAAACGGGGCACGCTCTTGATAGGCGCAAAACTTTCGCATTTTATTAAGCAACTCTTTTGTTTCCATTCTCTGTTTGCAAAGTGCAAAGTTACACGTTTTTTTTATTTTGCTTTATTATTGTTCGACAAAATTAACCGGTTTTGGAAAGTTAACGTCTCAACTTTCCGCTTGGGTTGCGTGAGGCGCTTAGGTGGAAAGCCCGCAAGGGCGGAAGCCGCTGGGGACGCGGCGGCAAAAAAGCGACTTTAGAAGCTCTTTTTGCCGCTTTGCGACCCCACGGCTTGTGCCCGCGGACTTGTAACCGGGCGCCGACCCCGAGCGCAGCGAGGGGGCACGCCCTAATAAAAATTAAAAAACATAGTAAAATCATTTTCCCTTTTAACTATTTTAAAAATTATAAAATTGTTGTTTTCCTACGGAAAAAAGATGTAACTTTGCCAAAGTAATAAAAAAAAATTAAGATATGGAAATTTTATCGAATAGAGTCTTAACAATGGCTGAATCAGAGACTTTAGCTATGACAAGAATTGCGCGTGAGTTACGCGATGCGGGTAAAGATGTAATAAGTTTAAGTATCGGCGAGCCCGATTTTAATACGCCGGAAATAATCAAAGAGTTTGCTAAACAAGCAATTGATGAAAATTGGACGCACTATCCGCCCGTGCCGGGATACCCTGAACTTCGTAAAATGATTAGTCATAAATTTAAACGAGATAATAATTTAGAGTATAAACCTGAACAAATTATTGTTTCTACCGGGGCTAAACAATCAATCTATCAGACTGTTATGTCTTTGGTTAATCCGGGAGATGAGGTGATAATTCCTACTCCTTTTTGGGTTTCTTATAAGGAAATTGTGAAAGTTGCTGACGGTAAAATCGTATATATCCCCACAAAAATTGAAAATGATTTTAAGGTTTCTCCTCAAGAGTTGAAAGCGGCTATTACTCCGAAGACAAAATTAATTATGTTTAGCAGTCCTTCTAACCCTACAGGAATGCTTTATACGAAGGAAGAGCTTAAAGCGATTGCGGAGGTGGTGAAAGATTATCCTCACGTGATAATTATGGCTGATGAGATTTATGAGCATATAAATTTTGAGGGAAAACACGAAAGTATTGCTCAATTTGATTTTATTAAGGAGCAGGTGGTAACGGTAAACGGTGTTGCTAAAGGTTTTGCAATGACCGGCTGGCGTGTCGGCTTTATTGGTGCGCCGCTTTATATAGCTCAGGCTTGCAATAAATTGCAAGGACAAGTTACGTCCGCAACTTGCTCTATCGCACAGCGTGCCGTACTTAAAGCTATGGAATTAGACCCCGAAACTTCTCAAGATATTATTAATATGAGAGAAACGTTTCGCAAAAGACGAGACATGATGTATGAACTGCTTAAAGAAATTCTGGGCTTTAAAGTTACTTTGCCGCAAGGAGCTTTCTATTTCTTCCCCGACATTTCCAATCTTTATGGAAAACATGTCCCGAAAGATACGGTTTATGCTAAAACTTATCAAAAGACCGTTATCGAAAACTCGACCGATATGTGTATGTACTTGCTTTATGATGCGAACGTTGCGCTCGTGCAAGGAATTGCCTTCGGAGACGATAACTGTATCCGTTTGTCCTACGCAACATCTGACGATAAACTAAAAGAAGCTGCCAGACGCATAAAAGCCGCTATTTTAGCACTATCTTAATTCCAGTTCCAACAAAGTAGCAAAATATCTTTCCAAGGTAATTGAAAACGCTCCGCTAACTCCTTATTGGTGAGGATTCCTTGATAGAAATATACGCTTTGCAGAATGGCGAGATTGGTTTGTACGGCATATCTGAATGGGTTGAATATTAATGAGGTTAGAAAAGGAGTTATAAAATCGGAAAATAAAGCCTGCTTTGTTGCCGCATTTAACGTGCTATCTTCTAATGATTTGACGATACTTTTCCCGTTTTTTCCAATAGCTAAATTATAGGATAGAGCATTGATTTTTTTTTCAAATAGAGATTGAATATCGGGTAAAATGAAATCATTGAAATTTTCATAGGAAACAATCGTTTGCTCCTTTTTCAAAAGCAAAAGCTCGAAAGAGTTGAACTGTGATGACTTGAAAAGAATGGAAGAGCTACTAACGATAATCAATGGGTCATCATAAAGTTCCGCCCCGACATCGGCGTAAGCCATATCTTTAATATTTCGGTTCTCCCCTACTCCACGTTGTACGAGCACTTTTATGTGATTATCAACCAACTTTTTCACTATATCGGGAGTAATGATTAAATCGGAAGAGGACGATCCCGAGGATTTTAATATCCCCAGCACTCTAAAATGTGATTTAGACGCCAAATCCAAACCCTCTTCTTCAGGATTTAATTCAAAGAAAGAATCACTCATTTTCATTCTATTTTCATCTCTTTAATAGCAAAAATACGGTAAAAATTGTCATCTACCTCAATAGAAATGTGTAAATGGTCGCTCGTTAAGAACTCTTCTATTTTCTCCGACCATTCGATAAAACAGTAATTTCCGCTAAATAAATAATCACTAAACCCTATATCAAAAACCTCAACTTTATCATTTATTCTATAAAAATCGAAATGATAGATAGGTTCGTCATTCTCTGACCAATATTCGTTAATTATAGCAAAAGAGGGGCTTGAGGTCAAATTCTTCACGCCAAGTTGTCGGCACAATTCTTTAATAAAAGTCGTTTTGCCCGTGCCCATATCTCCATAGAAGGCAAATATTCTATAGTCCGGATAGCTCCTTAGCAAATCTTTCGCAACTTGCGTAAGCCCTTCCTCATTTTTCGCTATAAATTTTATCGGCTTAAACATTGGAATACATTTTTATCAAGCCTGATATAGGAGATTTTTCGATATTATTAATCTTAACCTCGTACTGCTTGGCAACTTTTTCTATTATTTCTCTGAAATTAAAAGCGATAGAACCTAAAATATTTAATTCCGACTGCACATAATTTGAATAATAATCAAGGTTAACTTGAAAAAAGCGTTCAAAATTTTGTTGGCAGAGAGAGTAAATAAAGGGATTTTCAATATGGGAAGAGATGTACGGAGCGAACGAGGATATAAAACGGTTAGGGAATGGTTTTTGATATAAATTTTCTAAAACTTTAAGATGAGAAAGCTCGAATTTTGTTTCAAAATCCTCTTTTATTGATTGAGGTAATGCTTTTTGCAGATATTTTGTAAGAAATAGTTTTCCTAAGTAGGTTCCGCTTCCTTCATCGCCTAACAAATATCCTAAAGACGGAGTTTGCTTAATAATTTTTTCGCCGTCATAGAGACAAGACGCCGCGCCCGTTCCTAAGATAGCCACCCAACCTTTTTCACGACCGCAAAGTGCTTGACATGCCGCTAATAAATCAGATTCTATCTTAATTTCAGCCAATTTAAAATTGGAATTAAGAACTTTAAATAAAATTTCGGTATTTGCTTTATTTCCGCAACCTGCTCCGAAGAAAAATATTTTTTCTACTTTTTTCGCTTCCGCTTCGCCCATTTGCCTTACTACGTCCTCTAAAACTTCTTCTATTTCGTACCGATTATGATAGGTTACATTTATTCCCACAGTAGAAAAATCAAAGATAACTTTATTATCTTTGACAACAACCCAGTCGGCTTTGGTAGCGCCGCTATCAACTATTAAAAAACTTTTACTCATTCTTTATTAGTTATCAAAAATCGCATTACGAGAAAGGAATTTAGGATTCTCTCTCTTATATGTTGAATTTAGATATTTTTGTATTAAAATATGGTTTTCTAAATTTTCATTTCCTTTAAAATAGTCTAAAAAGAGTTTATCAGCTTCAAAATAGTCTTTCACACCTAATTGGTCGTAGTCGGAATTGGTAATCCCAAGTCCGTCTGCGGGGAGTGCGTTTATAGCTTGCTTAAGGGCTTCGTATTGTTCTTTATTACACTCTTTAAGTAGGAAATTGGAGAGTTTATACACTTCGGTTTTCCAAAGCCCGATAATGGGTGCATAATCGCCCACGTCTCCGTGTAAAGTCCAAAAACCGGTCAAATATTCAGTAAAATTATCGGTTGCTATTACTATGCCACGATGTAATTGTGCTAAATCGTAGAGTAGCATCATTCGCATGCGTGCTTTCATATTTCCTTGCCTTAATTTTGACAGTTTAGAGTCATCGAGCGGTGTTAATAGCTTTTTATTGACAAGATAGGTTTCCGTTAAATCGAGATATTGAAAATCGTGGCAAAACTGTTTGCCAATTGCTATGGATCTTAAAATCTCTTCTTGGGAGTTTGTTTCAATCGTAATTGAGCGCCCTATTAGGGGGATACGCTGTTGTTCGCACACTTTTTTAGCCAAAACGGCGCAGAGAGTACTGTCAACACCTCCGGAAATACCGATAACAAGAGCTTTTAGTTTATATTTTTCGATATAATTCGCAAGTGCTTCTCTTATATTCTTAATTGCGTTTTCAATTTGAATATCTGAATCTATTAAATTAAAAAATGCGACATCAATCATAGCTTAAAAAGTACATTTACAAAATGCAAATGTACATTATTTTTAAGATTATTTGGAAAGAAAGTTAAAAAAATCAGGATAAAAAAAGGGGCTGTTTGGTTAAGCAGCCCCTTTCGGAAAAACTTTTACTCTGGGTGTATTGCATCGCTTGGGCAAGCATCGGCACAAGCTCCGCACTCGATACAAAGTTCTGGATCAATGACATAATAGTCACCGGAAGAAATTGCTTCAACGGGGCACTCATCAATACATGAGCCACAAGCTATACAAGAATCCGGATTAATTTTATAAGCCATAGTTTTATTATTTTAGGTTAATAATTGGTAATGCAAAGATAATACATTTACCATAATAAATTACAAAGTTAATAATTTTCAGGTTTTAGTTCGAAATATGCCATAGGATGCTCGCAAGCGGGGCAATTTACCGGAGGGTTAACGCCTTCGTGCATATAACCGCAATTACGACACATCCATTTCACCTTATCTTTTTTCTCAAAAACGGTACCCTCTTTCAGATTAGCAAGAAATTTTCTAAATCTGTCATCATGGGTAATTTCTGCTTTAGCAATCACCTTAAATTTTGCTGCGATTTCAGGGAATCCTTCTTTTTCTGCTACTTCAGCAAAATGAGGATAAAGTTCTGACCACTCTTCTTTTTCCCCTTCGGCGGCAGCTAACAAATTTTCGGCGGTAGTTCCGATAACCCCTGCGGGATACATAGCGGTTATTTCCACCATTCCTCCTTCAAGAAGTTTGAAAAATTGTTTTGCATGTTGCTCTTCATGAGCTGCAGTTTCGGCAAAAATAGCGGCAATTTGTTCATATCCTTCTTTTTTCGCCACCTTAGCAAAAAATGTATAACGATTTTTCGCTTGTGACTCGCCGGCAAAAGCAGCTAATAAGTTTTTTTCTGTTTGAGTGCCTTTTAAAGTTTTTTTCATAGATAAGACAATTTACGTTTTTGTTTAAAATATTTTATTGCGTAATAGAGAATTTTTTAACCGCTTTACTATTGTTAATAGTTGTAATTTCAGCGATATAGATACCGGAAGCTAATTTATCAACACCAATTGTAGTTTCTAATCCGCTCACTTGATAAGTACCGATTGTTTTACCAAACATATCGTAAATTTTCACTTGAGCCATCTCTTCACTGCTTTGTAAAGTGATTTTATCTTTCGCCGGATTTGGATAAATAGTTACAAAATTATCAACTAAATTAGCATTTTCATTGATTGAACTAACGTCACCTTTATGTAGTTCAAAGTCATCAATAAACATGAAATATTGTACCATGCCGTATGCGTAAAATCCGAAGTAGTAAGTACCGGGTGTTGTAACGGTTATAACTCTTTCTAATTGGGCAAAATCCGTATTGTCAAATAGTGTAAGATTTTCAATTTCTTGCATTTGTGCGGGATCTTTTGCTTGTCCGAAATGAACACTTAGGTTTGCAGCATATTGTCTATAAACACAATATTTGAATTTAAGCGTATAATCTCCTTCTTCTAAATCAAAACAAGTAGAATATAGCCAGTCATTAGCCTCTGGACCACCACCAATTGTTACTCCGTTATGATACCACATTAGGTTGCTATTGTAGCTAACAGGATACCAAGTTGTTCCATCAAGGTCAATATCATCTACTGTCCAATTGATATTATCCTCATCTGTTGTAAATTTATTAGAGTATGGGAAAGAATCAACAGGTGCAATTGTTCCTGTCAAAATCCAAGTTTCTGCAGTATCATTTGTATTATTTTCGTCTCCAACCAATTCAACCCAAACTAATATCGAATCCATTGCAGGAATTGTCAAATCGGCAAGCGTAGTAAAATTATAGGTATAAGATGCTTGCGGTAAAATATTCACGGTAACATCTTCCATAACAGCACTTTGGGTTCCTATTTGATAGTATGCTTTAAAGGAAGTAATTGTATCTAATCCACAGTTTCTAACCTCAACAGAAACTTGTTCTGCGTTAGTTAAATCACAACTATAATCCGGCACGCTAACTTTGTATACTGAAAGATCATTATTTCTTGCAGGAACTAAATTGATATTATCTAAGAAAAGACGATATTGTCCTGCTGCACTTGTCGCTTTAAAACCAAGATAATAGATACCGGCGGTAGTAATATTTATAACTTCAGAGCCTTGTAAGAAATTAGTATTAATTATATTATTAAAGTTTTTAACAAGTGTCATGTCAGCTGGGTCTGGTTTTGTTCCAAAATAGAGACCAAAAGATTCCGGCGTATAGTACGTATAAGATGCATATTTGAACTCAATAGTATAAGATCCGGGTTGTAAATCGAAACAAGAGGAGAAAAGCCAATCATTCGCATTATTGTCCTCATTGTACTCATAATACCACATCGGATTTCCTACGTAATGAACTATACGCCAGGTGCTTTCGTCCTCATTTACATCAACTACACTCCAACCTTTATAATCATCATCTCCGCTAAAGTCGTTATAATAAGGAGGGATAGCCGGTGCTGGGGTTCCCGTTTTATACCAGTCGCTAGTATCATTTGCCGTATAGTTATCGCCTGTTAGAACCACCCAACCACGAATAGAGTCGGCGTCCATGGCAAAAGTTAAATCTGCTAATGTTGCGAAAGTGTAAATTACACTAGAATCTTTGGGGATATTTACGCCTGTAACGTTCTCTTCTACAACCGGATTGCTTCCTATTTGATAACAAGCTTTAAACTCCGTTACAGTCGTATTTCCGTGGTTTGTAATACCAATTATAATCGTTTCATCAGTTGTTAATTCACAAGAATAATCAGGAACTCCAAGTCCGAAAACTGCTAAATCCAGATCGAATATCTCTCTAACTTGAATATCATCCAACATAAAAAAGAATCCATTATCGGATACGTTATTAAGTGCAACATATTTAGCCGCGGGTGTTTGGAATGTATAATAGGTCCATTCGCTTTCATTTTCCCCCATCTCGATAAAAGGTGCTGATGCCGGTAGGATAGTAAAATTTTGTACATCATTTCCTGATGTAGAGTAGGCAATTCTAAATTTTTCAGGTTCTCCTTGGAAAGCTCTTGCCCAGAAAGATATGCTTACGGCACGCTGACCGCTCAACTCGGGACTAATTAGCCAGTTATTGTTAGGACATTCTTCGACTGTATTATCCGGAAGTCTTCTAAAACTTCTGTAAGCGGCAAAATATTGTGCACCTGAATAGGGCGTCCCCGTGCTATTCGTAAATTCGGGGTCGGTTAAAGAAGGATTAAAAACAATAAAAGCCTGCGGTTCTAGGACATTATCCCATAAATAACCACCTATACGATAGGTATTACAGGAGTCAACATCCACGAATGTCCATGGACCTGTGGTTGGGTTAATTGTGAAAGGTTCATAACTTTCCACATCATCAAAATAAACTTGTGCTTTTGCAACAACAAAGAGTAGCAAAAACGTGCTTAAAAGGGTAATAATTTTTTTCATAATTTTAATTTTTATTTTTACTTCATTTGGACACAAAAGTATAAAAAAAAACAATATAAAATATGAAAAAGTATAGAAAAATCCCTAAAATATTTTAAATGATTGAAATTTTATAATCATTCGTCGATATATTTATAAAAATCCAATTTAAAGATAGTGTCATAAAACGGTTAAATCGCCTCTAAATCAAATTGCTCCTTCTCTCATGGTTCCAATGGAAAAAAGCATTCCAAAAGCTTGAAATACACGAATCATCGTTGCCATATTGATAGTCCCGACTTTTTTAATTATCATATTTTTGCTCATAGTGAAAATTAAGGAACAGTGAATATTTGAATCAACAGGTAGAGAACCGTCAGAAAAGTTCTTTTTTTCCAGCGAAACGGCATATTGGCTATTTTTAAATTGGGAAGTAATTTGGCATAAAATTATATCCTCTCCTTTTAGTGAAGCGAGAACAAGTGCCGGACGTTTTTTATATTGCCTCAAATTCGAGTAAGGGAAGGAGATAATAACGACATCCCCCTTTAAATATCTTTCCATAACTCATCTTCTTTTTCACAATTCCAAAATTCTTCAAACGAAGAAGAAGCAATAGAATACTTATTTTCTTCTTCGTTAAATTCGTCAATAACAGTTGCATTATCTTCACGTTGTAACACGCAGCTGATAGGTTTTCCGACCCAATCAGCGGGTAGGCAGATGATGATTGAATCTTTTGTCGGTCGTAAAATCAATTTTTTCATGATATTTAGGTCTAAGTTAAAAATAAAATTATTTAATGAAAATTCAAAAAATTACATTTTTAGTTATCTATTTGTCATCTTAACTATATTTAAAAGCCATTTTTTTAAAAAATATATTCAACATATTATTATATTAATCAATCAGTTACACCTGCAAATATATATTATTTTTAAATATAATTAATAATATTTTCACAATTTAATAACTTTTATTTTATCTCACTGATTTTCAGATAAATAAAAATAAAAATATATTTAATTTGGAATAAAGTCATTTTTATTGATAAAAATTGTATTTTTGCACTCCCAAATAATGCGGATGTTTTAGTAGCTCAGCAGGTAGAGCACATCCCTTTTAAGGATGGGGTCCTGGGTTCGAATCCCAGCTAGAACACAGAAAGATGATAAAAATTTTTATCATCTTTTTTTTTATTGTAGAAGATTAGTATACATAAATAAAATAAGGTGCTATTCTCTGCTGGATAGCACCTTATTTATTTACGCAGGGGAAGAGAGATTCGAACTCCCACCAATGGTTTTGGAGACCACTATTCTACCCTTAAACTATTCCCCTTTATTGAAAGAGGAGTTCAAGCGGCGTCGCTCTTTCTCCTCTTCACAGTTTAAAGATTTTAGTCTAAGATTTCGGTTACTTGTCCTGCACCTACTGTTCTACCTCCTTCACGGATAGCAAAACGGAGGTTCATATTGATAGCGATTTCGGATAACAAGTTAACAGTGATTGTCAAGTTGTCTCCCGGCATAACCATATCAACTCCATCGGGAAGAGTAACTTCACCGGTTACGTCTGTTGTACGGAAATAGAATTGTGGACGATATTTATTTTTGAATGGAGTATGACGGCCGCCTTCTTCTTTTTTAAGGATATAAACTTCTGCTTTAAAAGATTTATGAGGTTTAATAGAGCCGGGTTTAGCAATAACCATTCCGCGAGTAATTTCGTCTTTATCGATACCGCGAAGTAATAAACCTACGTTATCACCTGCTTCTCCTGTGTCCAAAATTTTGCGGAACATTTCCACTCCTGTAACAACTGATTTCAATTTTTCTGCACCCATACCGATAATATCCACGGCGTCACCGGTATTGATAACTCCTGTTTCAATTCTACCGGTTGCTACCGTACCACGTCCTGTAATAGAGAACACGTCTTCAACGGGCATTAAGAAATCTTTTTCTACGTCACGTTTTGGAAGTGGGATCCATGTATCAACGGCGTCCATAAGTTCCATAATTTTTTCAACCCATTTTTCTTCTCCGTTCAGTCCACCGAGAGCCGAACCTTGAATAACGGGGGTATTATCACCGTCAAAGCCATAAAAACTGAGAAGGTCTCTAATATCCATTTCAACGAGTTCTAAAAGTTCCGGGTCATCAACCATGTCAACTTTATTCATAAAAACAACCAATTTAGGAACACCAACTTGGCGTGCTAAAAGGATATGTTCACGAGTTTGAGGCATAGCTCCGTCTGTAGAAGCAACTACGAGGATAGCACCGTCCATTTGTGCAGCACCTGTAACCATGTTTTTAATATAGTCAGCGTGTCCGGGACAGTCGACGTGTGCATAGTGACGATTTGCAGTTTGATACTCTACGTGTGAAGTATTAATAGTAATACCACGCTCTTTTTCTTCCGGAGCGTTGTCGATAGAGTCAAAACTTCTTTGTTCCGACAATCCTTTACTTGCAAGTACAGCGGTAATTGCAGCGGTTAATGTTGTTTTTCCGTGGTCGATGTGACCAATTGTTCCTACGTTTACGTGCGGTTTCGAACGATCAAATTTTTCTTTTGCCATTTTTATTTCAAATTTAAATGTTTAAAATTTATTTATTTACTTTAATTAATAATAGTTTATATTTATTATGTATAGTTATTAAAATACAATATTGAGCCATTGACGAGAGTTGAACTCGTGACCCCTTCCTTACCAAGGAAGTGCTCTACCACTGAGCTACAACGGCTTTTAACTTTTTAAATATCAAAGAACTCAAATCAAAACGCAATTAGACATTTTGAGCTTGCAAAAATACACATTTTTTTTTAATCTCCGTCTGTAATTTACAAATTTCAAAAATATTATTTTTTTATCCTTCTCAAAGACAAAACTTTCCTTCATATTTTTGAAGTTATCATATCCATTAGGGATAGGTTTTCAAATTTTCAGATTAGGCTTTTCTTATATTTGATTATCAAGTAGATAGTTTTTATTGGGGTATTATTTCGTAGAGAATGGGGTGTATGCCATTCTCTACTGCGTGAGGCGGTAGGCGGAAAGCCCGTAAAGCCGGGAGGCGATGAAGCCGCTGCCACAAAAAAGCGACTTTAGAAGCTCTTTTTGTGGCTTTGCGGCTTCACGCCTCCCGGCTGCGGACTTGCAGCCGAACGCCGACCCCGAGCGTAGCGAGGGGGCACGCCCTAATAGAAATTAAAATTATTAATAGCACGAACTAAAAGCTACAGATATAGAGAAATTTTATATGACGGATTTTTTTTCCAATAAAGAGTTATTATGTATAGAAAAAAATTGTACTTTTGCACGCTTAAATATTTTATAACAAAAATAACCAAAAAAAAGGAAAATTATGTTGAAACAGTATGAGACCGTTTTCATTATGACTCCCGTTTTATCTGAAGATCAGGTAAAGGAAACGGTAAAAAAGTTCGAAAATTATCTCCTTGAGAAAGGGGCTAAGATTATTCACCAAGAGAATTGGGGATTACGAAAATTGGAGTATCCGATTGAAAAGAAAAACTCCGGATTTTATCATTTATTTGAATTTCAGGCTGATGGTAGCATTATCAAAGATTTTGAAGTGCAATATCGCCGTGATGAGCGTGTTATTCGCTATTTAACCGTTGCGTTAGACAAACATGCGATTGCCTATAGCGAGAAAAGACGTAATTTGAAAAAAGAAAATAATAATTAAAAAGGAGGAATAAACAATGTCACAACAATCAGAAATTAAATATTTAACTCCTATAGCAGTTGATATTAGAAAGAAAAAATATTGTCGTTTTAAAAAGAGCGGCATTAAATATATTGATTATAAAGATGGTGAATTTTTAAAGAGGTTTGTTAATGAACAGGGTCGTATTTTACCGAGACGTTTAACCGGGACTTCGTTAAAATATCAAAAGAAGGTTGCTCAGGCAGTAAAAAGAGCTCGTCACTTAGCTCTTCTTCCTTTTGTAACAGATAATTTAAAAACTAATTAAGCAAGGAGGATAGTATAATGGAAGTTATTTTAAAACAAGATGTTCATAAATTAGGTTATGCTGATGACCTTGTTACTGTTAAGGACGGTTATGCAAGAAATTATCTTTTACCGCGCGGTTTAGCTGTTTTAGCTACGCCTGCTAATAAAAAAGTGCTTGCAGAAACGTTGAAACAACGTGCTTTTAAAGCCGAAAAAATTAGGAAAGAAGCCGAATTTATGGCTGGTAAAATTGACGGTTTATCTTTAAAAATTATGACGAAAGCATCGGAAAAGGGAACTATTTTCGGTTCTGTGAATACAATTGCCGTTGCTTCCGCTCTTAAAGAGCAACATGGTATTGAGGTTGACAGAAAGAAAATTATTCTTGGTGACAATCATATCAAAGAACTTGGAAATTACACTGCTGAAATTCAACTTCATAAGGAATTTAAAGTTACTGTAAATTTAGAAGTTGTTGCTGAAGAGTAAAAAATAGTCTATATTTGCAAATGCTAAGAAATTGATTTATCTATTTCAAAGCATCTAAATATAAATAATAATATTACTAATCCAAAAGAGAATACTGATGGAAAAGCGTCTTGGCATTATTGCTATTGTTATTACTTCCAAAGAGAATGTTTTACCTATTAATAATCTAATTTCGGATTATTCTGAAATTATTATTGCTCGTCAGGGTATCCCGATGCCTCACAAAAGTATTTCTTTTATTTCACTCGTTATTGAAGGTGAGATGAATACGATTAATGCTCTCACCGGAAAGTTAGGACGTTTTGATGGCATTGAGGTAAAAACGATTATTACAAAAAAATAGATTAACAGATTTGGGAATTTAAAAGTAAAAACATGAATATAGCAGAAAAAAATCAAAATTTTATCAATAGAGAGAAACTTTACTCGCTAATTGAAGGTAACATTCCGACATCTTCGGAAGTTGAGACCGTTTTAAACAAAGCTCGGGAACTTAATGGTTTATCCTTAGAGGAAGTGGCACTTCTTCTACGAGTTGTTTCCCACGAGGAGATTCAAAAGATTATGGAAGTCGCTCATTACGTAAAAGAGGCGATTTATGGGAAACGATTGGTACTTTTTGCGCCCGTCTATACGGGAAATGTGTGCGTAAACAACTGCCTTTATTGTGCTTTTCGTCGCGATAATAAGAGCATTGTGCGAAAGGTGCTGGATATGAGTGAGATTGAGGAGGAAACCCGTATTTTACTTCGTGAGGGGCATAAACGTATTCTTTTGATTTGTGGAGAATCACCACGCAACGATATTGACTATATTTGTGAAGCGATTCGCCGCGTATATGCGATTAGGGAAGGGAAACACAATGTACGACGAATTAATGTAGAGTTAGCTCCTATGTCTGTAGAAGATTTCAGGAAGCTAAAAAAAGAGAATATCGGCACCTATGTTTGTTTTCAAGAGACTTACGAACCTGAATTATACAAAGTTTATCATCCGGCTGGGAGTCCCAAGGCGGACTATGAAAATCGTTTATTAGTGATGGATAGAGCGATGGAAGCCGGCATAAGCGATGTAGGTTTGGGCGTGCTGTTCGGATTAGCGGACTATCGTTTTGAGATTTTAGCTTTGATGGAACATGCGAATCATTTAGAACGTGTATTCAGTTGCGGACCGCATACGATAAGTTTTCCACGTATTGAGCATGCCGAAGGGGCACCTCTCTCCGACAATATCCCTCATGCCGTTTCCGATGACGATTTCAAAAAGATAATTGCTATTATTCGTATTGCTCTGCCTTATACGGGAATTATCTTAAGCACTCGTGAAAATGACGATATGCGGACAGAGTTATTCAATTACGGCATTAGCCAGATTTCGGCGGGTTCACGTACAAATCCGGGTGCCTATAGCGATGACGCCGAAAACTCAGGAAGTCAATTTTCTTTAGGCGACCACCGTTCCCTTGAAGAGGTGATTTCAAGTATGATAGATAGCGGTTACATTCCCTCTTTTTGTACAGGTTGCTACAGAAATAATCGTGTCGGCGCTGACTTTATGGATTTGGCAAAGCCCGGATTAATTAAACAATATTGTTTGCCGAATGCGATGTTTTCCTTTAAAGAGTATCTATATGACTTTGCCTCCGAAAAGACAAGAGAAAAAGGGCTGGCTCTTATTGAGAAAATGTTGAAAGATATCCCTGAGAATAATAGAAAAAAGAAGATTTTAGATAACCTTTCTAATATAGAAAAAGGAAATAGAGATTTATATTTTTAAAAAATAAAATTATTTTACAACATTTATAATAATTTCTTTGTCTTTATCATTGATACTGCACTAAAAAACAAAAGAATTAACTATTTTTGCATATTGCTAATTTTCACAGAAAAAGAAAAGAAATTATGCTCAACAAAAAATATACTTTTTTACTTATCTTATTAATTCTTTTTTCTGAATTATTACATTCTCAGATTGTAACAACCAGTGCGCGCAATCAACTTCCACAAAATTTGATTACTAGTGTGTTAGCCGGTCGAGGTGTTTTAATGTCAAATGGGCAGTTCAATTGGTCGTCAGGGAATATTTCTACCGACCAAATCGGGACTTTCACGAATGGTCCTAATTTCACTAATTTCCCATTCTCTTCGGGTATTATTATGACTACGGGGCATATTTCCGTTGCAGAAGGTCCTAATGATCAAACAAATGCTTACATGAACGTAACGCAAAGTACGGCTATACGCGACCCCGATTTACAAGCTTTAGTTGCTGCTTCCTTACGGTCTACTACGGTATTGGAATTTGATTTTATAGCCTCCTCTTCTTCTTTTGAATTTGAATATGTTTTCGCCTCTGAAGAGTATCCTGAGTATGTTTGTTCGCAGTACAACGATGTTTTTGGTTTTTTCCTTACAGGCTTGGACCCTGTAACGATGGTAACAACGACAAAAAATATTGCAGTTATTCCGAATAGTGTTTCCGCAACATATCCCAACGGCATGCCCGTAGCTATCAATTCATTGAATTCCGGAGTGTCGGGAAGCAGCTTTTCAGGGAGTGACTGTATCTCCTTAGATAATTCAAGCTATTACAATGATAATCAACCGGGTAATCCCTATATTCAATTTGACGGTTATACTACGGCATTACCTGCCGGTGCTAGCGTTATTCCTTGCGAAACTTATCACATGAAAATTTCTATTGCTAATGTAAACGATAACACTTACGACTCCGGCGTATTTCTTAAAGCATCCAGTTTTAATAGCCCTGAATTTGAAGTTAACGAAAATTATACTATACCGGGCTCCAGTCAATTGATTGAAGGTTGTAATGATTTAGAGTTAGAGATTAAAATTAGCAGTCCTGCCGTTAGTGATGTACGAATAGATTTAACCATAAGCGGAACCGCAACAGAGGGTGTTGATTATGAAACCCTCCCGGCTACGGTTTATATTTTACAAGGTGACACCAACGTTTTCATTCCTATCACAACCCTTATTGATGATATTACTGAAGGGGTGGAAACTATTATTATTGACGCCAATATGTCTATTTGTGGAATTACATTCAGTAAAACCATAGAACTCGAAATTATTGATCATACTCCTATTATTTTAGCCTCGTACGACTTACCTGTTTGTCATGTTTGCACGACTCTTTCTGCTCAAGTTCTACAATCATCGCCGGAATTTCCACTTACATTTCATTGGACTCCGAACGATTTATTAGACGATTCCACTGCACAAACCACTTCAACATATATAACGGAAAGTACTATTTTGACTGTTATGGCGAGTGATTCTCTCGGCTGTACCAGCAACTTAGCAACGATAAATGTTATTGTTTATGAAGCTCCTGACCCGCAATTCACTTACACTCCGGAAAGGGGTTGTGCTCCGTTTGACGTACATTTTGTTTCTAACACCGACCCGCCCAGTGCGGCACTTTTTTGGGATTTTGGTAACGGCGAAACGTCGACCGAAGAAAATCCGGTTGTTACGTATCGAGCAGACGGAGATTATACGGTATCACTTACCGCTACCGTAGGTCAAAACTGTAGCCGCACACTTACAATTCAAAACGCTATCACGCAAGGGGAGTACCCTTATGCCGATTTTACGTTTCACCCAGGAAATCCTGTTAATGGCGAAGCCGTCAGCTTTGTCAATCTATCTTCCGGGAACAATATTATTAGTTATTATTGGGATTTCGGAGACGGGCACACTTCAACCGAATTAAATCCTTATCATACTTTTTATGTAGAAGATGACCGATACTTTAACACTCAATTAGTAGTAACAACCAATGAAAATTGTATTTCAAAAAAAGGAATCCCAATTTTAGTAACCGATAACTTTAACTTTTACATTCCGACTGCCTTTACTCCAAATAAAGATAATAATAATGATATATTTCTGCCTTTTATTACCGAAGCAGGGAAATATATCTTTTCAATTTACACTAGAGCAGGAGAATGCGTATTTATCACTAACGACATTCAAGAAGGGTGGGATGGGACAAAAAATGGCAAAAAGTGTCCCCCGGGACTCTATGTCTGGAAAGTTACTTACACACGTACCGCTAAGCCTAACGATGAATACGACCTAACAGGTCATTTTTACCTACACCGTTAACTCAACTATTAACATTATCACGTTAAAAAAAAATTCTTTTTAATACGAAAAGTCATATTTTTTTTCGTTTATTTGTTATTAATAATTGCCATTATTAATAATAAACCCATAAGTTATTTATTTTCAAACTATTACTCTTGAAAAAAATCATTTTCACACTACTTTTATCAACTTTTCTCATTCTAACTTTTTCACAATTATATTTTAATAAAGATAAAATAGAAAAAGGCAATAAAACAATTTTAGAAAAAAGTGAAATAAAGGGGGATATTTATTCGGATAATTGGGCAAAAAAGGAGTTGGAAAAGATGACCTTGGAAGAAAAAATTGCTCAATTAATGATGATTCGTGTTTATTCCAATAAAGATGGGAAATATGAACAAGACATCATTGATGAGATTGCAAAATTTCAGCCCGGGGGCGTCTGTTTTTTCCAAGGCGGTCCTGTTCGCCAAATCAACTTAACAAATCGCTTGCAAAAAGTTAGTAAAATTCCGCTACTCGTGGCTATTGACGGCGAATGGGGTCCCTCTATGCGTTTAGATAGCTGCGCAACTTTTCCATATCAAATGACTATCGGCGCTTTAGCTCAGGAAGATGAATCTCTGATTTATAATATGGGGGAAGAAATCGGCAAACAGTGTAAAGCCTTGGGCATTCACATTAATTTTGCTCCTTGCGTAGATGTGAATAATAACAGTCAAAACCCGGTCATTAATTTCCGTTCTTTTGGCGAAAATCGTGAAAACGTAGCTCGCAAGGCGATTTTATACATGCAAGGAATGCAAGAACATGGTGTCAGCGCCTGTGCCAAACATTTTCCCGGACACGGCGACACCAAAACGGATTCTCATCATGCACTACCTGTTATCACAAAATCATACGCAGAACTTGATTCATTAGAATTTTACCCCTTTAAAGAGATTATTAAAGCCGGCGTTGAAATGATTATGGTTTCACATTTGAATATCCCTGCGCTTGATACAACACCAAACTCTATCGCAACTTTATCTCACGGAATTATCACAAATATTCTGAAAGAAAAATTAAACTTCAACGGCATTATAATTACTGATGCAATGGATATGAAAGGATTAAGAAATTCATATCCGAAAGGCAGTGAAGCTGAAATATTGGCACTGTTAGCCGGAGTCGACATTCTTTTACTGCCGAATGAGTTAAAAGAGGTAATCCCCGCTATTAAAGAAGCCGTTTTAAACGGTATCATACCGGAAGAGTTGATTAATGAAAAGTGTTTGAAAGTTTTAGAACTAAAACAAAAAAAATATCTTAAAAAATACCAAGAAATTTCTACTGACAATATTTATGAAAAATTGTCAAATGAAAAAAGTCGGCAAATAATTCAAGAGATTGAGCAAAAATCATTAACATTAGTAAAAAATAACCGACTCTTATTACCTCTTTCAGAGGCTGACAATAGTCAAACGGCATTTCTATTTTTGGGAGATATTAACGATTCCATATTTTACCGTTCTATTACCGAAACAAGAGATGTCTCCTATTTTCAATTATCGTCCAACTATACGAAGTTTGAAGAGGGGCAACTTATTAACTCATTAGATAAATTTGAAAAAATCGTGGTTTTTCTCCTTAGTAAAAATCAATCTTCTAAAAGGAGATATGGGATTTCCGATAAAACCATACAATTTCTTGATAGCTTCCCTTTACAAGAGAAGAGTATTTTGGCTTCTTATGCTAATCCTTATCTATTGGAACAAATAAAAAATGTTAATAA